>Ga0164318_10001534_pt1 | contig 20662 bp, 26 predicted proteins | sample GuaBasSedimGuay9_FD_113734 | JGI IMG/M metagenome (GOLD analysis project Ga0164318, IMG submission 113734) | Subseafloor sediment microbial communities from Guaymas Basin, Gulf of California, Mexico - Guay9, Core 4571-4, 0-3 cm | ecosystem: Environmental > Aquatic > Marine > Hydrothermal vents... | reverse complement strand
ATCCGCAACGCTCAGGCAGTGAAACACGCCAGTGTACGGGTGCCTTCATCTAAAATCAAGATAGCGATTGCCAAGATTTTGCGGGACGAAGGATTTATCCAAGATTACCGCGTCACGCGGGAACGTCCACAGGCGCAATTGGTTATCAAACTAAAGTACGTGGGTGAGAGAAAGGAACGCCATGCGGTCATCACGGGGCTGAAGCGTGTGAGTAAACCGGGGTGTCGCGTTTACACGCGCGCGGCCAAGATACCGTGGATACGAAGCGGTATGGGTGTGGCGATTCTCTCGACACCCAAAGGTGTTCTGACGGGGCAACAGTCTCGCCGCCTGGGTGTGGGTGGCGAAGTGCTGTGTTACATCTGGTAGAGGGAGGCAGGTATAGTGTCACGGATTGGTCGTGCGCCCATTCCTTTGCCTGAAGAGGTAAAGGTGGATATCAAAGGTAGTCACGTAACGGTGAGGGGGGCCAAAGGGAGCCTTTCCCGTGAATTTCACCCGGATATGGAGATTGCCCTGGAAGAGGGCCGGTTGCTAGTACATCGCCCGACCGATCAGCGGCATCATAGAGCACTGCATGGCCTGACGCGGGCGTTGCTCAACAATATGGTGATTGGTGTGACGCGGGGCTTTCAGAAGCAATTAGAAGTACACGGTGTGGGGTATCGGGTGGAGTTGCAGAATGATGGGAGCCTGATGATGCAGTTGGGCTTCTCCCATCCGGTGCATATCACTCCGCCTGGGGGAATTCAATTCGAGGTTGAGCCTCGCTCAAAGGTCATCACAGTGAGTGGGATGGACAAGGAATTGGTTGGACAGGTATCGGCTGACATCCGCGCCTGGCGGCCGCCGGAACCCTATAAGGGGAAAGGCATCCGTTACGTCGGCGAGTACGTGCGCCGCAAGGCTGGTAAAGCCGGCAAAGTTGCCTAGATTTGAGAGGTCGAGATATGCCAGAAATTGATCGTCGAGTGGCCCGTCTGCGAAGACACAGGCGAGTGCGGAAGAACATAGTTGGGACGTCAGAGCGGCCACGTTTGGACGTTTTTCGCAGCCTGCGGCACATCTATGCGCAGGTGATTGACGACACCCATGGATATACACTGGTCTCTGCTTCGACCATTGACCCAGAAGTAGCAGCGCAGGTCGAGGGGATGAGCAAGACGGAACAGGCGAGCGCGGTGGGCAAGGTGTTGGCGAAGCGGGCGTTGGATCAAGATATCAAAAAAGTGGTCTTTGACCGTGGCGGGTACAAGTATCATGGCCGGGTAAAGGCTTTGGCGGACGCAGCCCGTGAGAATGGGCTCGAGTTCTAAGGCGCATTGGAGGTAGGATGGCCAGAGATGGCAGGCGAGGCCGCAAGGCCTTTGAAAAAGATCAAGATGAACTGGACGAGCGCGTCGTAGACATCACCAGAGTTGCGACGGTTGTCAAAGGTGGTCGCCGCTTTAGTTTCCGCGTAGTGGCGGTGGTGGGCGACAACAAGGGTCGAGTCGGTATGGGAATGGGCAAAGCGCGCGCCGTACCAGATGCGATTCGTAAAGCGACAGAACGAGCACGGCGCGATATGCAACCGATAGCGTTGGTACAGACCACGATTCCGCACGAGGTGATCGGGCGATGCGGCGGCGCGAAGGTGCTTCTCAGGCCAGCCGCCCCAGGGGCGGGCGTGATCGCATCGGGTAGCGTGCGGGCTTTGGTAGAAGCTCTTGGTGTGCGCGACGTGCTTACCAAATCGCAGGGCAGTTCTAATGTCGTCAACGTAGTGCGGGCGGCGATGGATGGCTTGACGCAATTGCGGCGCGTGGAGGATGTAGCCCGTGAGCGGGGCGTGCCCGAAGCCAAGGTGATGCCGTTTTGGAGACGAGGACGATGAGTAGGAAAAAGAAGGTGTTGCGTATCACGTTGACCAAAAGCCCGATTGGATATTCGTATCGCCAGAAGCGGACGGTGCGGGCGTTGGGCCTGCGGCGGATGCACCAGACAGTGGAGCAAGAGGATACGTCAGTTATCCGAGGGATGATTACCAAAGTGAGTCACTTGGTGACAGTAGAGTCCGAGTGACTGATTGGCAGGGGGTGAGGGGTGAAGTTACATGAGTTAAAGCCCGCCGAGGGCGCGACGAAAAGGCGCCAGCGTGTGGGGCGAGGCATTGCCGCCGGGCAAGGAAAAACTGCCGGGCGCGGCACAAAGGGCCAAAAGTCTCGCAGCGGCGGCAGCATAAAACCGTACTTTGAAGGTGGTCAGTTGCCGCTCGTGCGCAAGCTCCCGTTTGCGCGGGGTGTGGGCTTTCGCGATCCGTGGCGCGTCCAGTTCACGCCGGTCAACCTGGAGCGGCTGACTGGTTTTCGGAAGGGAACCCAAGTCACACCGGAGAAGCTGGTCGAGGCAGGCATCATCAAGCGAGCGGATGAATTGGTGGTGATTCTAGGGCGCGGAGAGTTGAACAAGCCGCTTACAGTAAAGGCACATCGGTTCTCGGCCAGTGCGCGGGCCAAGATCGAGGAAGCCGGGGGCGCAGTGGAGGAACTGGACTGGCAGCGTGGTGGCTATCGGACACGGTAATGTGACCTGGGATTTGCAGATTCAAGATTTGGAGACTTGGTAATGATTCAGGCTCTACGGAATGCCATGGTTTTGCCCGATTTGCGGCGCAAGTTGCTTTATACGCTGCTGATTCTGATTATCTATCGGCTGGGGGCGCACGTGCCGGTGCCGGGGGTAAATCAGGAGGCTCTGCAGCAACTATTGGCTGGCAGTGGTGGAGCCAGTGACTTTTTTAATTTGATGGACGTTCTGTCTGGTGGGGCTGTAGTCAACTTTTCCGTCATGGCGAATGGTGTGTATCCTTACATCACGGCTACCATCATATTCCAGTTGCTAACCCCAATCTTTCCCAAGCTAGAGCAGTTGGCGGGAGAAGGAGAGGCCGGCCGGCGAAAGCTCAACCAGTGGCAGTATTACATGACCATTCCGCTGGGACTGTTGCAGGCTTTTGGGCAGGCCACGGGTTTTAACTATGCGTCTAGTGCGGGTGCGGTTTTGCCTCATTTTGGCTTTGGTTCACCGGAGAATATCCTCCCGACCATCTCAGTTTTGGTGGCCATGACGGCTGGCACGATGTTCGCCATCTGGTTGGGAGAATTGATCACCGAGCAGGGTATCGGTAATGGATTGTCTTTGATCATCTTTGGCGGCATCGTAGCCAGCGTACCGCAGAACTTGCAGCGTATTTGGGTTCGCGGGCAGGCGAGTGGCGGCGTGGGAACGAGTGTCATGATGGTGGGCATTTTCTTGGTTATTATGGCCATCACAATGTTCGTGATCGTGGTGGTGCAGGAAGGCGAGCGCCGTGTCCCGGTGCAGTATGGCAAGCGGGTGCGGGGTATCAAGATGTACCAGGGTGGAAGCACGCACATTCCGTTGCGGGTCAACACGGCAGGAATGATCCCCCTGATTTTCGCCCAGTCCATCCTTACTTTCCCAGCGATGATCGCGAGTTTTGCCGTCGGCAGTTCTAGCGAAATGATAGTCAAGATTGCCACGGGGGTGAGGGATTTCTTTACTCCACAAGGGCCGTGGTATGGCCTGATTTACTTTGTGACGGTCGTGGGTTTTACCTATTTTTACACTGACGTGATGATTCAACAGCAGGATTTGCCGGGGACGTTGCGCCGGCAAGGCGGCTTTATCCCAGGAATCCGACCGGGTAAGAAGACGGCTGATTACATCAACACTGTTTATCGGCGAATCACGTTGGTGGGGGCGCTTTTCCTGGGTGGGGTGGCAGTGTTACCCTTCATTGTAGACTTGTTCTTGCAGACGAGGGTGCTGCTTATCACCTCCTCCGGCTTGTTGATCGTGGTCGGCGTGGTGTTGGATACGATGCGGCAGTTGGAGGCCCAATTGTTGATGCGCCACTATGAGGGATTCATCAAATAGGCGGCCGTGAGAGCGGTCAGAAGGGAGGTTGACGATGAAGGTATCTCCTTCGGTGAAACGGCGTTGTCCCAAGTGCAAGATTATTCGGCGGCGTGGTGTGGTGCGGGTGATTTGCGAAAATCCAAAGCACAAACAGAGGCAAGGATAACTGGATTTTGAATGTGGTGATTTTAGATTTGTTGATTGGGCCACTTGGTTTGCAATCTCTAAATCTCAAATCTCTTGTTGGAGGTAAATATGGCGCGTATCGCAGGAGTAGACCTGCCGCGAAACAAACGGGTGGAGATTGGCCTGACGTACATCTATGGCATTGGACGTGCCTCGAGCGGTGAGATTCTGCGCCAGGCCGGAGTTGATCCCAACATGCGGGTCAAGGATCTGACCGAGTCCGAGATTACAGCATTGCGCGAGGTTATTAACCGTGATCACCGGGTCGAGGGTGATCTGCGGCGCGAGTTGCAGATGAATCTTAGACGCCTGGTAGATATTGGATGCTATCGTGGTTTGCGTCACCGCCGCAACCTCCCTGCGCATGGTCAACGCACGCGGACGAATGCCCGTACCAAGCGCGGCCCCAAGAAGACAGTACCTGGTCGTGGGCGGCGGCGCGGGATGAAGAAAAAGTAGTTGTACGTTTGGTGCAGGAGGAATAATGGCACGAGAGAAACAGTCAGGTCAGCGTCGCGGACGCCGGGTTAAGAAGAATGTGGCGCATGGGCAGGCTCACGTTCACTCCACTTTCAACAACACGATTGTGACGATAACCGACTTGCAAGGTAACGTCATTAACTGGTCCAGCAGCGGGACGCTGGGATTTAGAGGCTCCCGTAAGAGCACGCCTTTCGCGGCTCGACAGGCTGCTCAAAGGGCGGCCGCCGGAGCGGCAAATAATGGAATGGTCGAAGTGGATGTCTATGTCAAGGGGCCTGGCCCAGGGCGTGAAGCGGCGATTCGTTCCCTTCAGACGGCGGGCCTGCGGGTGCGCTCTATCACTGATGTAACTCCCATCCCGCACAATGGCTGTCGTCCGCCCAAAAAGCGCCGGACATAGTTGAGGAATGTAGCGCGGGTAAGCGGAGAAATGGATTAGGAGATAACAAGTATATGGCTAGGTATACCGGCCCGGTTTGTAAATTGTGTCGCCGCGAAGGGGAAAAGTTATTCTTGAAGGGAGAGCGTTGCTTGTCCCCCAAGTGCCCGTTTGAACGGGAGCGCGACTATCCGCCCGGCGAGCATGGACGGACAGCCCGTTTTCGTCGTCGGCGTCAGACTGATTACTCGCGTCAGTTGCGCGAGAAGCAAAAGGCGCGGCGCATCTATGGAGTGTTGGAGCGTCAATTCCGGCGCTATTTCCGCGAGGCAGAGCGCCTGTCCGGCCTTACCGGCGAGAACCTGCTCGTTTTGCTGGAGAGGCGGTTAGACAACGTCGTCTACCGGCTGGGGTTCGCCGACTCGCGGGCACAGGCGCGTCAATTGGTGATGCATGGTCACTTTGTCGTCAACGGTCGTCGCACGGATATTTCTTCCTACATCGTCCGCCCGCAGGACGCCATCGCGGTGCGGGACGGAAGTCGCCAGCGCACCTACTTTAAGCATCGCGCCGAGCGATTGAATGAGGGCGCGGTACCAAGTTGGCTGAGCCTGGATGCAAAGACAATGGCAGCCAAGGTGTTGAGCCTGCCTGCGCGAGAGGACATTGAGACCAAGTTGAACGAGCAGTTGATCGTAGAGTACTATTCTCGCTAAGGAAATATCGAATGGGTGCGTTTCATTGCGGTTAAAAGTAGGCGCGGTTTCCATACCTACTCAACTCATTTGAAACACACCCATATCGAACACATTGTTTCCGGGTGAGAGTTGATCGGGCCGGAGGCTAGTTAGAGACAGGAGGCGACGCTTGTCAGTCCCAGTGCTGCCAAAAATTGAAACGGATGCTACTTCCCAGACGTACGGTCGCTTTGTGATCGGCCCGCTGGAAAGTGGCTTTGGAATTACTTTGGGTAATGCGCTTCGCCGGGTACTGCTTTCATCGTTGCCTGGTGCAGCGGTGACCTCGGTTCGCATTTCCGATCTCTCGCACGAGTTTACCTCTATCCCAGGAGTGCGGGAAGATGTGATACAGTTCATCCTGCAAGTCAAGCAACTGCGCTTGCAGATGGAAAGTCAGGAACCGATGCGCATGTCCCTCCAGGTGCGGAGTGGTGGGATGATCACTGCCGGGGACATTCAAGCTCCACCGGAGATTGAAATCCTGAATCCTGATCTTTACCTCTTTACTGTTGACGATGACGAGGCACACCTCGATATCGAGTTTGCGGTTGAGCAGGGCCGTGGATACCTGGTGACCGATGAACGTGACCGGACGCCAATTGGCGAAATACCCATAGATGCCATATTCACCCCGATTCGCCGCGTTGCTTTCGACGTGGGGCGGGCGCGTGTGGGACAGATGACCAACTATGACCGTCTGACGCTGGAAATTTGGAGCGATGGTCGAATTGAGCCAATGGATGCGCTCAAAGAGTCTGCTCGCATTCTGGTGACCCATCTGCGGCTGGTCGCCGGTCTCACGTTGGAGGAGGAAGCCGAACCGGTCGAAGACGAGGCGGGTCTGCCGAAAGAAGTCTACGAGATTCCACTCGAGCAGCTTAACTTGAGTGTGCGTGTGTTCAATGCTCTCAGGCGCACCGGCATCACCAGCGTGGGTGAAGTGCTAGAGATGTTGGAGATGGGAACTGATACCCTGCTGACTATTCGTAACTTTGGGCAGAAATCACTGACTGAATTGAATGAATGTCTCCAGAAGCATGGCTTCCTGGTGGCAGGTACAGAAGAGAGTGGAGGTGCGTAAATGCGGCATCGCGTCGCAGGGAGAAAGCTGAATCGTTCCAGTGCCCACCGCAAGGCTCTACGTCGCAATTTGGTGACGGCACTGTTATATCACGAGCGTATCGAGACGACCGAGGCAAAGGCCAAAGCGATCCGCGGTCAGGCGGAGAAACTCGTCACGTTGGCAAAACGAGGACTGGTGGCGGAGCAAGAAGAGCCGAGCCGGGGTGTCCACGCCCGCCGTTTGGCGGCAGGCCGTCTTGATCGCTGGCTGACGGAACCTGACGGCACACGGGTGGACGTTCTTAAAAAACTGTTTGAAGAGATTGCGCCACGCTTTGCAGATAGGCCCGGTGGCTACACACGGATGTACAAGCTGGGGCCGCGCAATGGTGATGCCGCTCCGATGGTCCTGTTAGAACTGGTCGAGTAGGAGGTAGCGGGCGCGGACGATGCGGGTGCGGGCGGTTGTCGCTTACGACGGGACTGACTATGGTGGGTCTCAACGTCAGACCAACGCTCCAACCGTCCAGGCGGCGCTGGAAGCGGCGCTGGCGCAGGTGACCCAGGAAGAGATTACCATCCTGGCAGCAGGCCGCACAGACGCCGGCGTGCATGCGGCGGGACAAGTTATCGCCTTTGACACAACCTGGCGGCACGACCTGGATGACTTGCAACGGGCACTGAACGCGGTTCTGCCATCCGACGTCGCTGTGCTGGGCGTCGCGCTGGCCGCGCCGGATTTTCACCCGCGCTACGACGCGCACAGCAGGCACTATCGCTACACGCTGTACAACGCGCCGGTGCGCTACCCTTTGAATCGGCGCTACAGCTTGCACGTGAACGGTGCGTTGAACGTGGCGGCGATGCAACAGGCGGCTCGATATCTGGTAGGGGAGCACGACTTTGCCACCTTTGGGCAGCCGCCACAGGGTCGAGTCACAGTGCGGCGCGTGTTGGCAGCGGAGTGGGGTGGAAAGCCACCTCATTTGAAATTTGACATCAAAGCCAATGCTTTTCTCTATCGTATGGTGCGCAGTATTGTCGGCACCTTGCTCCAGGTTGGGCGGGGCAAGATAGGCGTGGAGGAATTCGCGGCGGCGTTGGCGGCGGCAGATCGCCGCCGGGCCGGGCCGACCGCCCCGCCGCATGGCCTGTGCCTGATAGAGGTCAGGTATTGACACTCGTTTGACGAGAGTGATGTAACTTGGATGGGAGTATCGAAATCGTGGAAAAGACTTTTGTGACCAAGCAAGCAGACATCCAGCGGGAATGGTTCGTGGTAGATGCCACGGGGCAGACGTTGGGCCGTTTTGCTACCCGGATAGCGGATATCTTGCACGGCAAGCACAAACCTATTTATTCACCGGCGGTTGACGTTGGTGATTACGTGATCGTCGTCAACGCTGAAAAGATTCACGTTACCGGGCGTAAACTAGATCAAAAGATATATTATCGCCACACTGGTTATCCTGGTGGACTCAAGGAAATCACGCTGCGCAACCAACTTAAAAAGCACCCCACGCGGGTGATCAAGCACGCGGTGCGCGGTATGCTGCCGAAAAATCGGCTGGGGCGACGGATGCTCAAGAAACTAAAGGTCTACGCTGGCCCGGAGCATCCCCATGCGGCACAAGAACCCAAACCGCTGGAATTGAGGTAACAGGAGGGAAAATGGCAATGCAGTATTATGAAGCGGTTGGACGACGCAAAGCGGCTACGGCGCGGGTACGGCTCTTCCCCGGAGGTGATGGCTCCATCATCGTCAATGGTCGTTCGCTCAGCGATTACTTTGCCCGGGGGGGGGACATTCTCCATCTCAGCGAACCGTTCAATGTGACGGCGACAGAGAACCGCTTCAATGTCAGCGTCAAGGTAAAGGGTGGGGGGATCACCGGGCAAGCCGGAGCGATCCGTCTGGGCATCGCGCGGGCGCTGCTGAAGGTGGATCCGGAATTGCGCCCTATCCTACGCCAGGGTGGCTTTCTCACCCGCGACGCGCGGGAGAAAGAGCGGAAAAAGCCTGGGCTTAAGCGAGCACGTAAAGCGCCGCAATACACCAAGCGTTAGACGTATATTTTCAAAGTCGGGGCAATGTAGCCGAGGTTTCCATACCTCGCGGGGCTGGCGCGATGTAGAAATCGCAGCTACGGTACAATCGCCCCGGAATACTGAGAAGGTACCGTTAGACCGTTAGATAAAGAGCCATTGGGTGGTCTACGTGGGGCAGGGCAAAAAATGTCCTGCCCCTTTCGTGTTTGTATTTCACTGAGGAGCTGCATGGGTACTATCACTATTGTCGGTCTGGGGACGGGCGATCCACGTCACTTGACGCGCGAAGCCTGCGAGATACTGGAATCCGCCGCTGAGGTCTGGCTGCGCACAGAACGTCACCCGGCCGTGGCTGGATTGCCGCCTCGTTTGACCTGGCACTCGTTCGATTACCTCTACGAAGGGGGGGAGGATTTTCGACAGGTCTACGATGGCATCGCCGATGAAGTGTTGCGGTTGGGGCAGCGTCCGGAGGGAGTTATCTACGCTGTGCCGGGCCATCCGCTGGTGGGGAAAGCCGCGGTGAAGCAGATTCTATCGCGGGCGGAGGGTGCCGGTTTGGCGGTACGCGTTGTAGAGGGGCTGAGCTTTGTCGGGCCGGCGCTCACGGCGTTGCGGATAGATGCGCTCCCCGGTTTACAGATCCACGATGCCCTGGAACTGGCGGCTCTCTATCACCCGTCGCTCGACCCGGACTTGCCGGCGCTGGTGGGGCAACTTTACAGCCGTTCGCTCGCTGCTGATGTCAAACTCACCCTGATGAACCAATACCCTGACGATCATCGGGTGACTTTGGTGCACGCGGCCGGAACTTTTGAACAACGGGTTATACATCTGCCGCTCTACGAACTCGACCGCCGAGACGATATTGCTCATCTGACCACGCTCTACGTGCCGCCGCTCCCCGGCGTCACCAGCTTTGAGGGACTACAGGACACTGTGGCCCATCTTCGCGCGCCGGACGGCTGCCCGTGGGACCGCAAGCAAACCCACGAGAGTCTGAGGGAAGGGCTGTTGGAAGAGACGTATGAAGTGGTAGAGGCGATTGATGCCGGCGACGCGCAGGCGCTGCAAGAGGAGTTGGGAGACCTGTTGTTACAAGTTCTGCTCCAGACCCAGATCGCCACCGATGAAGCGGAATTCAAGATGGTGCAGGTCATCGCCGGGATTGACGCCAAACTCAAGCACCGCCACCCGCACGTGTGGGGCAATCTGCAGGTCGGTGACTCCGACGACGTGTTGCGGCGTTGGGACGAACTGAAGCGGGAAGAGAAAGGGCCAGACCTCTCGGTGCTGGACGGCGTTCCCGTGGCGATGCCAGCGCTGCAGCAGGCCGATATTTACAGTCGACGCGCGGCCCGCGTGGGATTCGATTGGAACGCGGCGAGTGGCGTGGCCGACAAGGTGCGCGAGGAACTGGCCGAGGTGGAGGAAGCGACCACGCCGGAGCAGCAGGAGGCGGAGTTGGGCGACTTGTTGTTCGCGGTGGTCAACTGGGCCCGCTGGCTGAATGTGGACCCGGAGACGGCATTGCGGCAAGCGAACGCCCGCTTTGGGCGTCGCTTTCGCTACATGGAACGGACGATCCGCGAGCGCGGGTTGGAAATGCAGGCCTTGACGATTGACGAACTAGAGGCTTTGTGGCAAGAAGCAAAGAAACCAGGATTCTCCAAGAAACCTGGTTTCTGATCTCCCATCAGTCGGGGCGGGGGGATTTGAACCCCCGACCTCACGGTCCCGATCCGTGCGCGCTAGCCGAGCTGCGCTACGCCCCGAAGATGATGTTATTATACCCCATTCGCACTGTTTGACAAGGTGATACTTGACACATTTTGATTTTCGCAGTAATATATAAGCGCTTTTTTATGAAAATTTTCTTTATATGTTATGACCTGTGGAGACGATATGCCGGTTCAGCAAACCCCGCCACTTGGTGAGGAACTGCGTGAGACAGCGCGCTATTTTTATGCCCTCAAGGATATCCTGCGTTTGCGTATCCTCGTCACACTGGCCGAAAGTGGAGAAATGACCGTGACCAGGTTGGCTCGCGCGTTGCACGTCAGCCAGCCGCTTGTGTCGTTTCATCTGCGCCCGCTGCGCCTGCTGAATTTGGTTCAGGTGCGGCGTGTCGGCCGGGAGGTATATTGCTCTGTGAACCTGCCGGAAATTCAGCGTCGTCAGAACGAGTTTGTGGAAAAGTTGACCGAGGTCGCAAATTCAAGCAATCAAACTTGAGAGTGACGAGAGATTGTCCTTACTTTTTGCCAGGATATCATTTGCCGACGATGAGACGTGGAGGAGACTCGAAGCGTTTATTGATGGAGCGGAGCAAGACGATGAATAGTGTACAACGGTTAGATCACAGGCGGCGCGGGGAGAGCGCGAGGGAAAAAGGGCAGCAGAGGCGGTGGGATTCGTTCACTGACTGGGCGCGCGTCCAGGCGGCAGGCATATTGATGCCTATTGCCCGGGCAATGGGGCGGCTGGGTATCCACCCCAATATGATCACTATCCTCGGCATGTTATTGCAGTTTGGCGTAGCGATTGTGTTTGGTCTGGGCTATGTCAAGCTGGGAGGCTGGCTCTTGCTGGCAGTCGCGCCGGTGGATGCGCTGGATGGGGCGCTGGCTCGTGCCTTGGATGAACAAAGCCGCTTTGGGTCGTTTCTCGATTCGACCCTGGATCGGTTTTCCGACGCCGCGCTGATTTTGGGGCTTACGGTGCACTATATGAGCCAGGGAGTGCATTTAGAGGTCGCTCTGCTTTTGCTCTCGCTGGTAGCGGCCATGATGGTCAGTTACACCCGCGCCCGGGCTGAGGCGCTGGGCTTTTCTTGCAAAGTGGGCGTGTTGACCCGTTTAGAGCGCATCGTTCTCATCGCTGCGCTTTCGGCGATTGGATTACCCACGGTGATGATATGGGCACTGGCAGTGCTCTCCGTGTTCACAGTGCTTCAACGTATCTTTCACGTCTACGCAGCATCTCGATTGGAGGATGCGGGCGATTAGATTCAGCAGATACAGATTTGAGGAGTCAGCACCCCAGGTGCGGCTCCATCAGAGACTAGAGCTGCCGAGCGGGGGTACCGCTCGGCAGTTTGCTTTTCTAGTACCGCCTGCTCATTGCCAGAACAGCCCAAAGTTGGTATAATCAGTTCTGGATGTGAGAACCGCCAGAAATTTCGCGAGCAACGAGATGATCGAGCTGCTTGGCCTGACGAAACGATTCGATGACTTTACCGCCGTGGACGGGGTGACCCTTTCCGTGCCGCCGGGTGAAATTTTGGCCCTGTTGGGTCCCAATGGGGCTGGTAAGACGACGACGGTGCGTATGTTGGCCGCGATCCTGCGTCCGACGTCAGGACAGGCATCCGTGGCCGGATATAGTGTCACCGAGCATCCTCAGGAAATTCGGCGGCATGTTGGCTTGTTGACTGAGCATCCGGGGCTTTACTTGCGTATGCGGGGCCGCGAGTACCTGGATTTCTTCGGTCGTCTGATGGGGTTGGGTGCCGACGAGCGCGCGAGCCGGGCCAGGGAATTATTGAGTTATTTTGGCATGTCGGAGGCGTGGGACCAGCGCATGGGGACGTACTCGAAAGGCATGCGCCAAAAGATGGCCCTGGTGCGCGCGATGTTGCACGATCCGTCCGTCTTGTTGCTGGACGAGCCGACCTCGGCGATGGATCCCCATAGCGCCAAGTTGGTGCGAGATGCTGTGCTCGGCCTGCGCCACCACCGGCGCGCGATTGTCATCTGCACGCACAACCTGGCGGAGGCGGAGGCCCTGGCCGACCGCATTGCCATTATCCGCCGGGGCAAGATCATCGCGCTGGGAACGGTTGCGGAATTGAAGGCGCACTTGTTGGGAGCGCCGCTGATGGAGCTGCACTTGGCGCAATCCGTTGATGGCGTCGTCAAGCTCATCTCTGACCTGGTGCAAGTCGAAGCGCAGGCAAAAGATCGGCTGCGTTATTTTACTCCCCATCCCCAGAAGACCAATCCACTCTTGCTCCAAACGCTGACCGCGCACGGCGTGGGGGTAGTAACTCTGAGCGAGGTGAGGCGCAGCCTGGAGGACGTCTACCTGCGGGTGGTGGAGGAGTGACGGAGAATGACGGCGATATCTGAGCGCGCGCGTACAGTACAAGACGATTGGCTACGCATGGTGCTCACGTTGGTCAGGCGTGAAGTTCGTGACTCCCTGCGCGATTGGCGTATTGTAGCGCCCATCACGATCCTCACTCTTTTCTTCCCTGTGTTGATGACCTTTGTGGCCGACCTGGCTATGGGTTGGGTAGCCAAGTATGGCAACCCCATCATCGGCGACCGGCTGGTCCCTTTCTTGCTGATGGTGGTTGGCTTCTTCCCCATCTCGTTCTCGCTCGTGATCGCGCTAGAGACTTTTGTGGGAGAAAAGGAGCGCAGGAGCCTGGAACCGATCCTGGCGACTCCTCTGACCGATGCCCAGCTTTACCTGAGCAAGACTCTGGCGGCGATGATCCCTCCCCTGTTAGCGGCCTACCTGGGTATCACCGTCTACCTGGTGGGGCTGTATTTCTTCAAAGATTGGACACCGCCGCTAACTTTGTTGCTGTTGGTCATCGCGCTGACGACGGCAGAAGCGCTGGTCATGGTCTCCGGCGCGGTGGTGCTTTCCAGTCAGACGACGAGCGTGCGAGCGGCTAATCTGTTAGCAAGTTTCATCATCATCCCCATGGCGCTTTTGATGCAGGGGGAAGCCATCATCATGTTCTGGGCCAACTATGGTGTGCTGTGGTGGATTGTGCTCTTCCTGGTAGTTGTGAATGTCATCCTGGTGCGGATGGGCATTCATATCTTTAACCGCGAGGAATTGTTGGGGCGCGAGATTGACGAATTGAACCCGGCCTCTCTATGGCGTATATTCCGGGGGCACTTTTGTTGGGAGCGCTGGTTCTTTGGTCTGGATGTGCAAAAGATGCCGGCTGGATTGCGCTGGCTGGGGACGTTAGGTGGCCTTTATAGGCGTGATATCCCGGCTGTTCTGCGTCGCTCCTGGCTCGCGCTCCTGGTGGTTGTAATTGGGTTGGTGGGCGCGGCCTACATCGGTTATAGCTATGCCGAGCTTTACCCTCTCCCGCCGAAAATGTTGCACCTGGAGCAAATCTCTGCCGAGACGTTCACCGAAATACCGGCAGTAGAGTGGATTCCAGAGTTCACTGTTAGGTGGGTGCTGGGCAACAATGTACGCTCGTTGCTATTGGCCGGGCTGCTGGCGGTGTTCTCCTTTGGATCGTTGGCGGTGGTGCTGCTGATGGCTCCCTTGACGATTGTTTTTTTCTTTGTCGCCCAGGCTGCGCAAGCGGGCTATAGCCCGCTGTTATTCTTTGCCGCCTTCGTGTTGCCTCATGGAGTGCTAGAGTTGCCGGCCGCCGCCATTGCAACTGCGTTGGTCGTGCGTCTGGGGGCTACCTTTGTGTCTCCTCCACGAGGGATGACGGTGGGCGAGGGGTGGCTGTGGGCGCTGGCTGATTTCATCAAAGTTTTTATTGCTCTCGTCTTGCCACTTTTGGCATTGGCAGCGGCTGTTGAAGTATACGTAACGCCGTATATTGTGACGTGGACCTTTGGAGGATAACCCGTGGCAAAAGTAATCACTTTGGGAACTGCGGCGGTAGTATCAAATGCAGCGCATGCCAACACTTACCTGGCGTTAGAGGGCGAACAGGGTTTTTTCTTGATTGATTGCGCCGATAGACCCCTCGTGCGTATCCAGCAGGTTGGTCTCGCTTTCGAACGGCTGCGCGGGCTGATAATTACCCACTTTCATCCCGATCACGTCTCTGGTGTCCCCATTTTGCTGAACAACATCTGGCTATTGGGACGCACCGACCCGCTGCCCGTGTACGGCCTGCAAGACGTGGTGGAGCGGTTCGAAATTATGATGGATCTGTTCCGGCGAGACGAATGGCCGGAGATGTACTCTATGCCCTGCCACGTTGTGCCCGAAGAGGTGGGCGCGCTGGTGTTGGAGAACGAGGAATTTAGGATCACCGGCGCACCGGTAAAGCATCTGGTGCCTACCATGGGAGTGCGGATAGAGAATAAGCGCACAGGGAAGGTGTTAACTTACTCTAGTGACACTGAACCGTATGACACCGTGGTAGAACTGGCGCGGGGCGCCGACATCTTGATCCACGAGGCGGCGACGGACACGCTGGGCCACTCTAGCGCAGCTCAGGCGGGAGAGATCGCCCGCCGGGCCGGCGCCGGTCGCCTGGTGCTGATCCACTACCGGCCCTCTCCCCAAAAGTACGCTCGTTGGGTCGAAGAGGCGGCTGCCACCTTTGGCGGGTCGGTGGAACTGGCGCAGGATTTCGGCGAGTACGAGTTTTGACACTGGTTCCTACGAGTAACGTAGGGTGGTTGCAGCAATTCCCGTTTTGTAGCCGCGATTTCCAAATCGCGTCTGTTTTCCCGCGTAAAGCGCCCTGCGCGATTTGGAAATCGCGGCTACGACCTAACTTTTCACCCATAACGGGAATTGCTGGGGTGGTTGTGCTAACTGCCTTGTAACTGCTCAGATGCCCGGCACTTGAGCAGTTACACCGCCTTGAGCGAAACCAGGTTTTTTCCGAAAAGCCTGGTTTCTTGCTCTGTTTGGAGCGACCGTGTCCGCTCCGTCGCGTCTCTTTTGACCTAATTCGCTACTTGTGGTACACTTTCGGTCGATATGTATCACGTTTCACTCATCACACCACAGGAGGGCCTTTTATGGCGACTTCCGAGATCGTTAACCTGACCACAGTGAAGCGAGACTCCACTTTCGTAGACCATCTCTCCCCAGACGGGCGGCTGCTCCGCCGTTGTATCCAGTGCGGAACCTGCACCGCCTCCTGCCCCGCTGCCCCGGCGATGGAACTGAGTCCGCGCCGTATGTGGCGCATGGTGCAACTGGGGATGGAGGAGGAGGTACTACGCTCCAAGACGATGTGGCTGTGTAGCCTCTGCTACCAGTGCCAGGTGCGCTGCCCGCGCGGAATTCCTCTCACTGAGACCATCACCCGCCTGAAAGAGATGGCCCTCAAGCGGCAGATGGCTGCCTCGCGGGAAAGTGCGGCCTTCTACCGCGCCTTCACCGCCGTCGTCCGCCGCTACGGACGCATGCGGGAGGTGGAATTCATGGTGCGCTACTTTCTGCAAGGCAACCCCTTGAGCGCGTTCGGTTTCGCTGGCCTGGGGCTGACGTTGATGAGCCGGGGCAAGGTCCACCCGGAGATGCCCAAACTGGGCGGCAGAGGGCGGTTCGATAAACTGTTCGAGCGGGTAGCGGAATTGGAGGGGCAGCGATGACTCGAAAATATCTCTTTTATCCCGGCTGCTCGCAGGATAGTTCCGCCTTAGAGTACAAAGTCTCCACACTGGCGGTGCTGGAAGCGCTGGGTGCAGAAGTAAAGGAATTGCAAGATTGGACCTGCTGCGGGGCCAGCGCGGCCTCGGTTATGAGCGACCTTTTGGGGTTGGTGCTCCCGGCTCGCAACCTGGCCCTGGCGGAGCAGAGCCGGGAGGGATGGGACGTGCTGACGGTCTGTAGCGCCTGTTACACCAACTTTCGCCGCACGATGGAGGCCGCCGCCGACCCCACCACTCTGGCGACGATCAACCAGGCGCTGGATGTAGAAGGGGTGACGTATCACGGGCAGGCGGTGGCGCGGCATGTGATGGACGTGCTGGCGAACGATTTCACGGTAGAGGAAGTTACCGCCCTGGTCAAGCGTCCGCTGACCGGCCTGACCGTCGCGCCCTACTATGGCTGCCAGACCGTCCGCCCCTACAGCCCCTTCGACGATGACCAGCGGCCCACCTCGATGATCGCGGTGTTGGAGGCGCTGGGGGCTACAGTCCACAATCACAACCGGGAGGCTTCCTGTTGCGGCACGTCGCTGTTGACCACCAAGCCAGAGTTGGGGGTCAAGATGACCTCTTCGGTGCTGGAGGCGTGCGAGCCTGCTGACTGCGTCGCCACCGTTTGCCCGATGTGCCACATGAACCTGGATAGTTACCAGGGCAAGGTCTCGCAAGAGTTGGGGCGCGAGGTGCGTATTCCCATTCTCTTCCTGCCCCAGTTGATGGGGCTGGCTTTTGGCTTGCCGGAGAGCGCGATGATGTTCAAGCGGCACGTGGTTTCGGTGAAACCGGTGTTGGAACGATTGACAGAAGCAAAAGCTGCGTAAGGAGTTCACCCTATGGAAGAACCTCGAATCGGCGTTTACGTTTGCGAGTGCGGCACCAACATCTCGGCCACGGTGGATGTGGAGGCGGTGGCAGAGATGGCCGGGGGTATGCCCGGCGTCACCGTCGCCCGCGTGTACAAGTACATGTGCTCCGAGCCGGGCCAGGAGCTGATCCAGGCTGACATCCGAGAACTGGGGCTGAACCGGGTCGTGGTCGCCTCCTGCACCCCCCGCATGCACGAGCCGACCTTCCGGCGGGCGGTGGCGGGCGCTGGGATGAACCCCTATTTCTTTGAGATGGCAAACATCCGCGAGCACGTCTCCTGGATCACCCATGATAAAGTTGCGGCGACGGGAAAAGCCAAACGGCTGGTTCGTTCGGCGGTGGCGCGGGTGGCTTACCACGCCCCGCTGGAATCGCGCCAGGAACCGGTCACTCAGGCGGCGCTGGTGGTGGGTGGGGGCATTGCCGGTATCCAGGCGGCGCTCTCCATCGCTGACTCTGGCTACCAGGTCTATTTGGTGGAGCGGGAGCCGACCATCGGCGGCCACATGGCTCAACTGGACAAGACCTTTCCCACTCTCGACTGTAGCACCTGAATTCTTGGCCCCAAAATGATGGATGCCGGTCGGCATCCCAACATCACACTCCTGACCTACAGTGAGGTCGAGGAAATCTCGGGCTACGTGGGCAACTTTAGCGCCCGCATCCGCAAGCGGGCGCGGTCGGTGAACGCGGACTTGTGCACCGGCTGCGGCACATGCCAGGAAAAGTGTCCCCGCAAGGTGCTGGACACCGGATTCGAGGCCGGGATGGGTAAACGCAAAGCCATCTATTTTCCTTTCGCTCAATCTATCCCCAACATACCGGTGATTGACCGGGATGCCTGTCTCTATTTTACCAAAGGACGCTGCAAGATATGCGAAAAGAGTTGCCCCACCGGGGCGATTGATTACGAACAAAAAGACGAGTTGCTGGATGTGGATGTGGGGGCCATCATCGTCGCCACCGGGTTTGGGATGTGGGACCCCGTGCAACTGCCGCAGTACTCTTACGGCCTCTCGCCCAACATCATCACCGGCTTGCAGTTTGAGCGGCTCTCCAGCGCGGGCGGCCCCACCGGCGGGGAGATTCTGACCGCCGAGGGGAAAAAGCCGGAGCGGGTGGCCATCATCCATTGCGTTGGCAGCCGCGACCACAACGCGCACGAGTATTGCTCCCGTGTCTGCTGCATGTACTCGCTCAAGCAGGCCCATCTAGTGCGCGATAAAACCGGGGCCGAGGTGTACGAATTTTACATGGACATGCGGGCCTTTGGCAAGGCTTACGAAGAGTTCTACGAGCGAGTGCAGGAGGAGGGTGTCACGTTCATCCGCGGGCGCGGAGCCGAGGTCGAGATTCTACCCGACGGCAAACTGCGGGTGAAGGGAGATGACGCCAATCTGGGACGCCTGGTGGCCGCCGATGTGGATATGGTCGTCCTGGCGACGGCTATCGAGCCGCATCCCGACTCTGACCGGGTGGCCTCTATCTTTGGCCTGGGCCGCACACCCGATGGCTGGTTCGCCGAGGCGCATCCCAAACTGCGCCCGGTGGAGACCGCCACGGCGGGTATCTTTTTGGCCGGCTGCGCCCAGGGGCCGCGCGATGTGCCCGACACGGTGGCCCACGCCGGGGCGGCGGCTCTCGAGGCGGTGCGGATGTTCAACCAGGGCGAGGTCACCATCTCGCCCACAGTTGCCGTGGTGAATCAGGACGAGTGCGTCGGCTGCGGCGAGTGCATCATATCTTGCCCCTACACCGCCATCGCCCGCAACGCCGATGGGAAAGCGGAGGTCAACCCGGCGCTGTGCCACGGTTGCGGCACCTGCGTCGCCACCTGCCCGGCCGGAGCCATCACCGCGCTCCACTTTACCGACGAGGAAATCGTGGCCCAGATAGATGGGCTGTTGGCGTTGACGGCGTAGGAGGATCGTCACAATGAATCAATCAATTGAGCAACCAAACTTTGAACCCCGAATCGTCGCTTTTCTCTGTAACTGGTGCTCCTACGCTGGGGCGGACAATGCTGGCATAGCGCGGATGGAATCGCCGGCCAATGTGCTGCCCATCCGCGTGATGTGCTCGGGGCGAGTCTCGCCGGAGATGGTGCTGCGGGCCTTCCGCTCCGGGGCGGACGGGGTGCTAGTGCTGGGTTGTCACATCGGCGACTGTCACTACATCAGCGGCAATCACCGCACCGCCAAGCGCATGCCGCTGGTGCGCAACCTCTTGGGTTACATCGGCATCAACCCAGACCGGCTGCGGCTGGATTGGGTCTCGTCGGCGGAAGCGCCCAAGTTCGCCCACGTGACAAAAGAGTTTGTGGAGACGGTGCGGGCGCTGGGGCCGATCGCGGAGGAGATAGCGGAATGAGCACGATAGAAGAAATACGCGCCCACGTGGCGGACAAGTTGCAGGAACTGGACGGCGTGGTGGGATTGCGGCGGACGACCGAGGGAACCGCGCCCTACCTTTTCCACGCGGGGGATGATCTTTCACAACTGGTGCTCAGCCCCCGCTACCCGCTCTCCACCACAGTCTCGATGCTGCAGAAGCGGTTCCCAGAGGCCCGTTTCGGCATCGTGGCCCGGGGCTGCGACTCGCGCGCCCTGGTGGAGATGGCCAAGCGGAACCAGATTGACCCCGAACGGTTGTACCTGCTAGGGGTGGCCTGTACTGCCGAGGAAGCGGAAGAGTGCCACTGCGCCGACCCGGCCCCCGACCTCGAACAGTGGCCCCAGGCCGAATTGATCGGCGCTCCGGTTCCGGGCGCGCCGCCCAACCCGATGGTCGCCGAGTACGACGATATGTCGCTGGAGGAGCGGCGTGTCTTTTGGAAGCACCAGTTCCGCAAGTGCATCAAATGTTATGGCTGCCGCAACATCTGCCCCGAGTGCTTTTGCGAGTCCTGCGCCCTGGAAGACCCGGCCTGGGTGGAGCCGGGCGTGCTGGCCCCGCCCTTTCCCACCTTCCACCTCATCCGGGCCATGCACATGGCCGGCCGCTGTGTCGCCTGCCGCCAGTGCGAATTAGTCTGCCCGGCCCACATTCCCTTGACCGTGCTCTACGATCTGATGCGGCGCGACGTAGGCAAACTGCTGAACTATACGCCGGGGGCCGACATTGCCGCCGAGCCACCGCTCTCGCTGACGTTGGAGTAATAGAGGAGACGCCTATGGAATACAAAAACGTACTCACCACCTGTGTCTACTGCGGCTGCGGTTGCGGCCTTTACCTCCAGGTGCTGGATGGAGAAATCGTGGGGGTGCTCCCCGCCAAAGAGCACCCTATCAGCCGAGGCAAGCTGTGTATCAAGGGTTGGAACGCCGCCTCCTTCGTCAATCACCCCGAGCGGCTAAAGACACCCCTCATCCGGCGGGGCGATAATTTCGTGGAGGCGACGTGGGACGAGGCACTGACGCGGGTAGCTGAGAAACTCGCCACCATCCACGGCGAGTCCGGCCCTGATTCCATTGGCTTCCTGGCTTCGGCCAAGTGTACCAACGAGGAAAATTATCTCTTGCAGAAATTCGCCCGCGCGGTGATCAAAACGAACAATGCGGATCACTGCGCTCGGCTCT
>Ga0164318_10001532_pt1 | contig 20666 bp, 17 predicted proteins | sample GuaBasSedimGuay9_FD_113734 | JGI IMG/M metagenome (GOLD analysis project Ga0164318, IMG submission 113734) | Subseafloor sediment microbial communities from Guaymas Basin, Gulf of California, Mexico - Guay9, Core 4571-4, 0-3 cm | ecosystem: Environmental > Aquatic > Marine > Hydrothermal vents... | reverse complement strand
TGTCCAAATCCAACTCAAATATGTTTTATACAACCGTATGGGATAATGTAGGTTTAATCCATCAATTCGGCTCGTATCGTATCAATTGGACTGAAACACCCCCAGCATTTGTAGAACGGGCGTTGGATTATACGGTAAATGTAAAAACTAATGATATTACTCTTTGGAGTAAAGACATCAACGCAGATGGCATCGATGAATTGATTTGGCTGGCTGACGATGATTATTTGGTTGTTTGGGATTATATCAAGCGGGAATCCATTTGGGAATTTCAATTCGAGAAAAAAGTGGATTTCATACGCTTTGGGGATTTAAATCAAGATGATCCAGACTTAGAATTAGTGGTGGTTCTTAATAACGGTTTAGTTCAAGTATTTGAGGTATTGAAGGATCAAATGCTGGTTGAAATAAAACCTGACGAATATTACAGCGCAACCGAAGTTTTAATTGCCAATTTCGATGCAAATTACCAAGGTGATGAGTTAGCGATCCTTTACGAGAAGTCCGAAGGTGCTGATAATGCCATGATCGAATGGTTTGATTCTTTGGGCAAGCTGCTCCATCGGAGTGAATATAATTACTCCAATTTAGGTGTTAAAATGGTTCCCATCCACGACTCTTCCTTAACAACTTGGGATATCGCCACAGCTGGTTATTTTGGATATGTGGATGTTTTCAATGGGCAAGACGGGAAACGTAGTCGTCATTTCCCTTATGGGTCAAGTGTTTACGAATTAATTGCGGGAGATTTTAATGGAGATGGCTATAGTGAGCTGGTTACCTCCAATTCAATTGATACTTTAGTCTACTGGGATCTTACTGGTGGAGGTGGTTCTTTCTTAAGTCTAGCTTTTGGAACCGGTAATGTTCTCCATATGGAAATGGCTGATATTTTCCAGAACGATTCTCGCCAAGAGTTGGTAGTAATCCAAGATGAAGTGGGTGTGGTGGCTTACGAAATGTCGCCGAGTTCTATAAGCGATTATAAATGGATCTACCATGCTCCCCTAATTATTGGAGAAAAACACTGTCAGATGATGATTGCGGACCATAATCACGATGGATACCTGGATCTTTCCTTTAAAAACTATAATTATTGGAACGTAATAGACGGCAAAACAGAGCGGTTATTATGGCATTATCAAGCTGATACCCCTCTGGAAGATTTCACACCGGGATTTTTCGACGAGAAAGGAGAGATGATAGGAATGGCCTATCGGGTAAATAACACCGTCAATTTCATATCACACAAGCCCACAGAGATTCCAATGGGCGGTCAAGGTGGTGGAATTCCTGCAAATATAATGGGAATTACTCCAGAACAAATTACAATGATCGCATTCTTTTCAGCCGTTCCTTTGACCTTGGGAATTATCTACGTGATAATGAGGAAAAATCGCAAATAGCTGAGATAAATCATTTTTTGATTATTTTTTTTTCCTTCCAACTCCATTCAAACCAAAAAAAATATATTTCATCGACCTTTGCATTGCATAGTTGAAGATCAAATGAGAAGCCCCTCTCTTCATTTACACTTTAAATCCTTATATGGAAAGGAAGTTAAAATTCGAGTAAGACTCTATCAGACCTATATCAAGGGTCATCTCGAATCAGTGGATGAATTTTCCAATGTCCTCCTCAAAAATGCAATAGAATTTCAAAAAAATGAAGAAACGGGTGAATTGATCGAAAAAGAAAAGTTTGACACCTTGCTATTACGGGGTGACTCTATAATCAACTTAGCAACAAATTAAATTAATGCAACATCACGGTGAAAACTTATGGGTAAAGGTACACCATCATTTGGAAAGCATAATAAAGCTGCAACACATTCTATTTGTCGTCGATGTGGTAGCCGTTCGTATCATAAAAGGAAAGGAGTCTGTGCTGCTTGTGGTTTTGGACGGACAGCTCGCTTACGCACTTACAATTGGAATGTAAAAATTCGAGCGGCTAATGGTCAAAAAGCGCGCAATGGTCGAAAAGAAATGTTCATTCGGAAAGTAAAAGGCAAGCATACGAAGAAACATTAGTTGCTTTACTTTCGTGTAATATAATTGTAATATTAATAACTACAATAAAAAAATATTACAGCGGTACTTTTTTACTCCCTTCTTTATTCAGCAAATTATCTTCAAATTATAACATTTTACGGTCAATGACAAATGCGATGGCAATATTGACAATAAGCGCAAGTACTATTCCCACAGAAAGTGAATAAAGAACCGTGTTTACTTCGGAGAAGAAAATTCCTGGCAGAACTGCTACCATACTGAGTTGATTTCCTGCGTAAATAGCTAAAATTGCCGCTACCATGGTTGAATTTACTAATAATCCGATTAATATGGAAAAAGAGCAAGATATCGCCATAGTGCTCATGCTTACTGCCAATGAATCCCATAATCCATCTAGCAAAATATCAACATGAATATCCGTTTTTATCAAATCCACCACTAATCCTAGTAGAATGCTTAAAACAGTGGCAATCATAATGCACACATATACCGCCACAAATTTAGAAAACATCAAATGCCAGCGTTTCACGGGCCGAATAAGGAATAAATCATAAACGTGCCGCTCTTTTTCGGAAACAATGGTTGTGCTGAGCATAACCGCAGCTAGTGTACCGCTTAATGAAGATACCATCAAACTTACAAATACACTCAAAGGAATTTCCTCTGTGTCTGGGCTTAAATAACTAATTACCAAACTAAGAAGGGGCATACCAATCCAGAGAACCATCATTACTTTAGATTTGTAAAAACCCTTAAATTCATCTCGAATCAATAATCCTAAACTCATTTTAGTCATCTTCCTCTACATAGCGCAAGTAAACTTCTTCTAAAGAGGGTTGAAGGAGATTAAAACTCCGCACGATGCATTTTTGATTGGTAAGTTCATTCATGATTGAAACCAAAGCTTGATCGAGATTGATCTTTGGTTTTAGAGTCAATACGGTCTTGTTTGCTGAAATTTTTTTCGTATGAGCTACTTGAGGTATTTTCATGAAATCAGGCAAAATTTTCTGATTTTCACCAAAAATAATTTCAATTTCATTTCCTACATTGAATTTGGCTTGAAGTTCTTGAGGTGTCCCCACATTGAGAATTTTACCGTGATTAATAATCGCAATTCGATCAGCAATATCTTGGACATCAGATAAAATGTGACTACTGAGGAAAATTGTAATATTTTCATCTGCCAATTGCCGAATAATTTTCTTCATTTGATAGCGACTGGATGGATCTAAACCCGTCATGGGTTCATCTAATACTAAGAATTGGGGTTCATGAAGCAGAGCTTGGGCTAACCTTAATTTTTGCTGCATACCGCTTGAGAGATGCACAATTTTCTTGTGTTTCACATCTTTAAGACCTACTTTCTGAAGAACATCATCAATTCGAGCGGGTAGCTTATCAGTATCATATCCCGATAGACGACCAAAAGTATCTAAGAGATGGTAAACTGTTCGCCATGTTTGAAAACCCACATCTTGAGGTAAGTATCCTAAAATTTTGTGAATTGAGTTCTCCAATTTATTCACCGTTTTCCCGTCAAGTAAGATAGTACCTTTATAAGATCGGATTAATCCCACAATAATCTTCATGGTAGTTGTCTTTCCTGCACCGTTGGGTCCAATATAACCTAAAATTTCTCCCCGTTTCAGCGAAAGGTTGAGATTATCCAAAGCGGTAAAATCGCCGTAGAGTTTGGAAATTTGCCGCAGTTCTAAAAATGGTTGTCTATCAGTTGGATGTTGTATCAAATCATCGCTTTTTGAAATATTTGAGATTTCTGGATGTTTAAGGAATTTTGTTGACATTTTATCGAAGTTATCTCCTTGTAAGAATAAAAACAAATTTTGAGTATTTAAATATAAATGTTATATGCCAAATTTTTTAAACATTGGTATATATCATTTTATGTAAATAATGGGATAAAACAAATATAAAGTTTGCGATCATGCATTGAAAACAGCTTATTGGGTGCAACTGCGCACGAATTCTGAAATATGAAGGATTTTATCATGACAGATAATAAAAATCGGAAAATAAGTGGAAAAATTTTGAGAAATGGGAAAAAAGGTGCAGAGATGGATAAAGAAGAAATATTCAAGATACTAAGTGACGAGACAAATTTTGAAATATTGATGGCACTTTTTTCCCGTAATGAATTGATATTAAGTGAATTAGATGCTATCATTGCCAAGAGCCGTTCCACCATCCACCGTCATATTCAAGATTTAATTTCATCAGGATTTATCCTTGAATCTAAAGAAAAAGTGATAAAAGGTCCAATTCCAGCAAAATATTATAAACTTAATTTCAAGAAATTTGTTTCAATTCCTTCACTTTCTATGGATCAAGTTCAAAGTTTATCAGAGGTTGAACGAATTAAAATTTATTCGCAAATTAAGCAAACATATTATACCATGATTACATTTTTATCAAAGATTTTAGTTAAAATCCAAACCTTTTTACAGAAATTAACACCTGAGAATTCTACAAATTTTGAAGAGATGCTTAATTTTAATGATCCCAGGTTTTTTGCTACACTTAACTTGCTGACTGAACCGCAAAAAACACTCTATCTGCGGAGATTTCAAGAATTTTCTCAATCATTCATGCAAGAAATAATGGAAAAAAATATGTTTGACCCTCAAGATCCATTCAAAGATCCAAAGCCTTTTCTTTTAACGACTTTACTTGCTCCAATCCAATCGCTTTTCAAAAATGAATAAGGATCACGAGAGATATTCCTTCCTTTCTTGATAAAGGTGTAGTAAATAATTAAAACACTACAGAGGAAGCGCTGCTCCCTCAAGTTAATACCTTTTTTCATCAAAAAGGAACTGGTCAATAACCCACAAAATTCCCTTTTCGTGCTTTTTTTTTTCACTTTTCAAGCATATCATTTCCCACTTTGATCACATCTTTAAAACCCCTCCTCTTTAGTATACATGATCCTTTAATGTTTAACATAATCGATGGTATTCGGGATCGTTAGTTAAAACTCAAGGAAATGAGACATATGTCATCTGAAACCAATCCCTTTCAAAATGCATTAAAACAATTGCGTCTTGCTTGCGATGCGATGGGCATCAATGAAGATATTTATACTTATTTGTCTAATCCAACCAGAATGGTACAAGTTGCTGTTCCCGTAAAAATGGATGATGGTCATTTAAAAGTATTTGAAGGTTTTCGTGTGCTTCACAATTCTGCCCGCGGCCCGGGAAAAGGAGGTATCCGTTACGCCGCAAATGTCGACTTAGATGAAGTGAAAGCTTTAGCTATGTGGATGACCTGGAAGACCGCTTGCGTAGGAATTCCCTACGGTGGTGCCAAAGGTGGTGTACGAGTCGACCCACGACAATTATCCGATGCAGAATTGGAGAGACTAACCCGCCGATTCACTGCAAATATTATCAATGTTATAGGTCCTGAGACTGATATCCCCGCTCCTGATATGAACACCGGACCACGAGAAATGGGATGGATGATGGACACCTATTCTATGCAAAAAGGTCATGTTGTACACGGGGTTTGCACCGGAAAGCCGGTTGAGATTGGTGGTTCATTGGGCCGAACTCAAGCCACTGGACATGGAGTTGCTTTCATTGCTCATGAATATGCCAAACGACATGGATTTAAGCCAGAAGAATCAACCATGGTTATCCAAGGTTTTGGTAATGTCGGTCAATACACCGCTTTAACCGCAAAAGAATACGGCTATAAGGTTATTGCAGTTTCTGATATTTCTGGAGGATACTACAATCCTGATGGATTGGATGTGGATGAAATATTTGCCTACATCTCTGATCCCGCCCACCGTACCTTAGAAGGATATGAAAAAGCTCAAAAAATCACCAATGAAGAATTATTGACCTTAGAATGCACCATTTTGGCTCCTTGTGCATTGGAAAACCAAATTACTCCCGAAAATGCTCCGAAACTCCGCTGTAAAGCAATTGTTGAGGGTGCTAACGGACCAACCACTCCGGAAGCCGATAAAATTTTAGAAGAACGCGGTATTGATGTAATTCCCGACATTTTAGCCAACGCTGGTGGTGTTACTTGCTCCTACTTCGAATGGGTGCAAGATCGTATGGCTCTTTTCTGGGATTTAGAACGTGTGAATGAAGAATTAGATAAAATAATGTTACGGGCATTTGATTCAGTTTATCAGCTGGTTCAAGATAAAAAGATCAGTTATCGTATGGCTGCTTATTTTGTAGCAGTAGAACGTGTGGCCAAAGCCATTGAAATGCGCGGAATTTATCCATAATTTATCAGTAATATATTCAATATGATTTGTTTTGATAAAATATACCTTTTTTTCCCTTTTTGTATGATTTCTATTTGCTCTACAACATTATATCTTCTTAACATTCGAATAGTTGAAGCTATATGATTGAATTACATCAAATTTATTTGTTAACATAACATTGTATCTTCTTAACATTCGAATAGTTGAAGCTTTATGATTGAATTACATCAAATTTATTTGTTAATTGCCAAGATTGTAGAATTGGCTTTATATTTTTATGCCGTTTTTGCATTGAATAAAAAATATCATGGAGTAAAATTTTCAGATAGACCAGCCTTGCATCGATTTTTCATTACAGGGTTAAGCGGTTGGATCATTTATTTGTTTTTTGATTCGATAATATATGTAATCGCTCCATTATCCATTCCAGAATCAGCAACAATTAATGCAGTTAACGTTGTCTTTTCTGGTTATGATTCTGCTTATCCTTCATTATTGTGGGCAAATATTTTACGTGATTTGGCTATCCCCGGTGCACTTTTTATGGCATGGACATATTGTGGTGCTTCAGTTCTAATTAATCGAGGGACAAACATTAATGAAGATTTTCTTTTTTCTGATGATCTAGTGTTTCCAAAACATTGGAAGATTCCTATTAAGAAGAAGCAATTATACCCAGTATTAGCGTTTCTATTTATATTGCTAATGGTTTATTTAGATCGAATTGAAGTTCACGTCATAGCTGATGGAAAAATTCATGTAACCTCCGCATGGGGTATAATAAATTCACTCTCACTTATATTGTTCTTTACATTTGCCACTATCTTGATGGTTCAACAGATGAGATTTCTACGAACCAGGTCAATGGAACTTGAGTACAAGCGTCGAGCACTATTTTTGGGATGGGGTATCATTTCTTTTACTATCGGATTATATTATTGGGCGTTAACGGGAATCATATTTCAAAATATGACTGCTTCTGAGACTCTAATTTTAGTATTTCTCTACTTAGGGCACGTGATTTGGAGTTCTTCGGCCATATTTATCTTTTTTGCGTTCCATCAAAAAGGAAAATCTAAGGAAAATAATATAGAATCATAAATAGAAAGTAACAGATTTATTAATTTTAATTTCTCTGTGAAAAGGAGATAAAAAAGAATCTTTTATAACTTTTATTTCTTATTTTTTCATTATTTCATCTATTATTATGATTCAACGGCAAGATCTTCAATTTCATCGTATGTAATTGTACCACGCAGCAATCGGGAAGCAATTGAAACCAATTCTGCTTGAGAGATCCGCTTTTGAGACATATCCTCAATACTGCGAATGGTTAAGGTATTATCATCTAAGGTTTGATGATCTATCGTAAAGGCATAACGAACACCCACTTCCTCAGTTCTACGGTATCTTTTCCCAATCGAACCCGTTTCGTCATAAATCGCACTGATATCATTATCAATCAATTGTTGATAAATTTCAAGGGCAACTTTGCTCAATTCTTCTGGTTTTTTCATCAAAGGAAATACGGCAAAAGGAATGGGTGTTATCTGAATCGGAAGATCTAACACATTACGCTCTTCTTCAAAGGAAAAGGCTTGTTCTAAGCAGAAAAAGAACAGACGGCCCAAACCAAATGCAATTTCAAGAATGTGCGGAATGATTTTTTCACCCTTATTCGGTCCAGGCACTTGCAGTTGTTTCTTTTTTGAGAATTTAAAATGGCGTCCCAAATCGTAATCCCCTCGATCATGAATTCCACAAACTTCAGTCCACCCATATATTTTAGAGTTGATTTCCAAATCCCACGCATCATGGGCGTAATGCGCCTTTTCATCATTTTTATGTTGACGAAGTCGAATATTTTCTTCAGGGATCTCTAAACCTTTGACCATATCGTAAGCCAAATACAACAACCATGCGTAGGCGGGTTTTTGCAAGACTTTCTTATCAATTGCTTCTTGAAGTGAAAAAAATTCAACTTTATCGTTTCCTGCAATTTGTTGAGATGCGGACAATAGCGGAATTTTTTCCTCTTTGTATAATGAATGAAGTTTAAAATCCATTTCTTGTTCTGGTGTAATAAAAATTTGTCCTTCACATTGTTCAAATTCTCGGGTACGCAGAAGCATTTTTCGGGGGGAAATTTCATTGCGGAACGCGTATCCCATCTGGAAAACGAGAATAGGCAACTTGGTTCGAAAATACTGATATAAGCGGGGAAATAACAGATAAGTGGTTGTTGCGGTTTCTGGACGTAGGATGAATTCTTTAGCAGGAAATCCCAATTGGGAAGTTACCATAAGATTTTGTGTGGTTACTTTTCCTAGTTTTCCTTCACAGTCGGGACACACGATATTGTTTTCATCTATAATTTTCTGAAATCCTTCCAAGCTGAAATTTAAGAGGTTGTAACCTAATGATTCTAAAAGAGTATCCGCACGATGCACGTGTTGGCATTTTGGATTACAACACTGGACAATATAATCGAAAAATCGTTCTGCATGGCCAGATGCCTTCCAAATCATATCCGAGCCGATTAAAGGGCATTGAACTTCCCAGAATTGGAATTTACGAAATTTTTTCCGTATATAATTTTCCAAGTTTGTTTTCATCAATTTTCCTAAGGGTCCAAATTCGTAAGAGCCTTTTACGGGATTGTAAATTTCTGGTGATGGCCCCCAAATAAAGCCTCGATGGGACATAAGCATCAGAATTTTCGTTGCATCATCATCTAACTTTTCCGACATCTATTTCTTTACTCCTTATGGCAATTTAGTGTTGCTTTTTTCTTTAACATTTCGTTGCTAATATTTTCGTGGAAAAATTAATCAATCTAATTATCAATACTATATTTGAAACATGGTTGAATTTGATGTAAATGAGAACCATTTCGAATACAAACCGAAATATCAAGTTTTTCATAGCCTAATGAAGCATCGGATCAAAGAGATCTTGTTGGTTTCCAGTATTTATGATAATTTCATTTTGGAAGAAGATGGGCGCTTATCGGATCAAATTTATGCCGAATTCCTGGATTTAAACCTCAGAACCCTCCCACATTTTACTAGAGTTTCATCCGCCCAAGAAGCATTTGATCTTTATAAAAAAAGAGAATTTGATTTAATTATAACCATGAGACGTTTGTATGATTCCGACCCATTTGAATTTGGACAGCAGATTAAAAAGATCCGGGACATTCCAGTAGTTTTATTGTTGACCAGTCTTTCAGAAATTAATTATTTGCCAGATTTTACCAAAAAGAGAGAAGGAATCGATTTAACCTTACTTTGGAATGGTGATAGTGCTATTTTCATATCGCTTACTAAGTTATTAGAAGATCGCCTAAATGTGGAAGAAGATACGAAAAATGGTTTAGTCAGGACCATTATTATTATCGAACATTCCATCCGGTTTTATTCCTTGTATTTACCTTTAATTTATGGAGAAATTATGCGTCAAGTACAATATCTTATTCAAGAAGGATTGAATGATTACTATCGATTACTCCAAATGAAAGCACGTCCCAAAATTATTCTTACCCATACTTATGAAGAAGCCATGGAGTATTATAAGAAATATAAGGATTTCATTATTGGAATTATTTCTGAAGTAGAGTTTCCCCGAAATAACGTTATGGATAAAAACGCTGGAATTGATTTTCTTACAAAAATTCGGAAGGAGTCTCCCACTATCCCCGCAATTTTACAATCTAATAATTCTGAGTGCCGGAAAAAGGCTGAAGAAATACAAGCACATTTTATCCACAAGAAATCTAAATCACTTTTGAAAGATATTAGGGAGTTTATGCTACAATATATGGGGTTTGGAGATTTTATTTTTCGTTTAGAAAATGGAGAACAAGTTGGAAAAGCATCCAATTTGCATGAATTTAAGGAGGCAATTAGGCAAGTTCCCCTTGAATCATTATATTATCATGCTTCTCACGATAATTTTTCTGGTTGGTTGATGGCGCGTGGCGAGTTTCACATGGCTTCTATTCTAAAATCCAAACATGTAAATGATTTTGAATCTAAAGAGGCGATTCGTGATTTCTTACACGATTCGACCCAGTTTTTAATAGAACAGAAGAAAAGAATCGTAGTAGATTTTCGAAAAGATAGTTATCATCCTGATTCCAATTTTATTCGATTACGCCCTGGATCTTTAGGAGGAAAAGGTCGGGGTCTGGCATTTATGATGTTTCTGTTAGATCGATTCGATTTTTCCCTTTATCGCCAAGTAGATATCACCATTCCGCAGACAATTGCTATTGGAACTGATGAATTTGATAATTTTATGGAACAAAATAATTTGCACCGAGTTTCCCAATCCCAAGATCTGGATGATCAAGAAATCTATAGGATTTTCAAGAAAGCTAAACTTTCTCATCAATTAAAAGAAGATTTGAAGTTTATTTTGAAAGATTGGCAAGGCTATCCGATTGCGGTTCGAAGTTCTTCAATTGTGGAAGATTCTCAATTTCAACCTTTTGCGGGAATTTTTGGCACTTACATGTTGTCCAATCAAGAAAAAAGTCTAAATGTGTGCTTGGAACGAGTTTGTGAAGCAATTAAGTTGGTATATGCTTCTACTTTTTCACAATCTGCCAAATCGATTCGAAAAGCAATGGGTTTGCGGATTGATGAAGTAAAAATGGGAGTATTGGTTCAAAAGGTAGTGGGGAAAAAGTACTCTGATGGAAAGTATTTTTATCCTAATTTTTCAGGAACAGCAAGCAGTTTTAACTATTATCCAATTGGAAAAATGAAATTTAGTGATGGAATCGCGTCTCTTGCATTAGGTTTGGGGCGAATTATCGTCAACGGAGGAAAAGTAAGAAGTTTTATCCCGACACATCCTAAGGTCAATTTCTTTTCAAGTGTGCAAGAAATTGTGAAAAACAGCCAAAATGAATTTTTTGCCATAGATTTAACCAGAAAAGTCAAACAAATAGCAGATGAAGAATCATATTTGGTTAAAATGAACATTTTAGAAGCTAAAGATGATGAGAATTTGGATTTGATTGCGGACACCTACAACCATGAGAATGATGTGATTCAGTCCGGTCTTTGGGAAAATAATCCAGGATTTCCCGTAATTACTTTCAATCGGCAGCTTTTATTTGATAAAACTTTCCCTCTCCCTGAAATCCTGTTAGAAGTATTAAAATTGGGTGAAAAAACCATGGGTTCTCCCGTCGAGATTGAATTTGCTTGTAATTTTCAAAAAAATCCTAACGAGAAGCATTCCATGAATCTGCTACAAATTAGGCCCAGTTTTGAGATACCCAATAATGAATTAGAAGAAATTGAATCTTTAGATATAGGAGATGCATTGGCATATACTGATTACTTTTCTGGAAATAGCATTTTTAAAAATATTAGGAACATTGTGTATATCAAATCTTCATCATTTGATAATCTTAAAACCCTTGAAATGGCAAATGAGATTGATTACTTTAACCGGAAATTGACTGAACTGAAACAACCTTATCTCTTAATTGTGTTTGGTCGGTTGGGAACATTTGATAGATTTTTAGGAATTCCAGTTAAAGAGTATAATATTACTGGAGCAAAGGTTATTATTGAAACCGGAACGAAAGACTTTCAGATTGAGCCAAGTCAAGGAACCCATTTCTTTCAAAATATGATAAGTGCAAAAACAGGTTTTCTTTATATCAGAAATGGGGTAAAGAATGAGTTTCTTGATTGGGAATGGGTGAAGAATTGTCCAATTGCGGAAGAAAAACAATTCTTTGCACATGTTGAGTTATCATCTCCCCTATTTATTGTATTAGATGGTAAAAAGAAACTTGCTGTGGTGAAAAAGCAAAAAAATTAAACAAAATATGTTATTTTCGAATATTATGCAATTTTTCTGCTCGGAATGTTCACTCTATTTAGGTTCTTTTTCTTCTTGAGGTTCAAGAAGACTGAGGATTAGATTAGTTCCGAAAATTATGGCTTCATCACATCTCTTCTTACGGTCTGATTCGCGTTCTTCTATTGTCTGATGATTTTCATCTCGAAATTCATTTGTCAAGCCATAACATGTGATTGAACTGAATTTATCATGGAATTTTTTTCTAAATTGCGCGCTTTTGTCGAAAATATTATCTTTATCAAATCCTTGACTATGAAGAAGATAACTTAAAGCGGCTAAACAACCAGAAACAATACCACATACATCTCCTTCATCAAAACCTCCGCCAAAGGGATAAAACGAATGATAGCAGACCTGAGCTTGCGAATTAAATTGAAATCGTTCCAATATTCCGGCGGCACAAGATTGAGCGCAGTTGCTGTTGTTTGACCAATATTGAGCAACTTCTGGGATTAACTTATTTGTTTTCTCGTACATTTTTAGAAGAGATAATTAATTATTCCTTAATTATTTTATTTAAAGATAATTATAACTATTCCGCACTCGCAGAAGTAAGATATTGGTGGGAAAGGGATGATTCGAACACCCGACCACTTGACCCCCAGTCAAGTATCATACCAAGCTAGACCACTTTCCCATGAAAATTGAGTTCTATGTGGAATTAAGAAAAGAATTCTATTAAAATTTTTGATAAGCGTTATAGCTGTTGATAACCAATTTGCTTGTGTTGGTGAAAATATTCTTTAGGAACTTATTTCATCATTTTTTAAAGAGATACATTAGTAAAATTTGTCGCTTCTTGTAAACTACCGGTATACCTTCACAATGCCAGGTGCCGTAAATTAATTGATGAACCAACAATACTCCCATGATTGAAAGCTCCCTAATTACATCCAATTTCAATTTCTTAATGCCTTTACAAAAGATTTTAATTGAATTATTCTTATCTTCATACGAGTGATATTATTGAAATTAGATAACCAAACCGAATCTAATGTAGAATCAATAGATAAAGAGAAATTACCATCAGAACAATCAGAATTGCAACAATCTAGCAAGAAAAAGGAAAAAAAAGCAATAAAAACTCTTACTATTTGTTATGATAATGGAGCTTCCTGTAACGACTGCCCCAATCAAAATAAACTTATGTGTCGCATTGATTGGAAAGATTCAGCCATTTTTGCGTGGCCTTTCCTAACGATGGTGGGTTTTTTGATAGCGGGAATTATTATCTCGATGAAGAACGATCACTTAAATTGGCTGGGGCTTGTAATTTTTCTTGCTGTATATTTTGGTTATATGTTCTTTTTCTTCAACATTTGGGAAAGTAAAGTATTGTGTAGCCATTGTCCATTCTACGTCATTGATGATTCAAAAACACTCAAATGCTATGCAAATTACGGATTTCTAAAAACAGCACCGTATAATCCTGCTCCTATCTCCAAATCGGAACAAATTCAGTTTGCAATTGGTGCAGTGTTACTTTTCGCCATTCCTTCCCTATTTTTGTTGATTGTGCAAAGTTATCTACTTGCTGTTTTAATTTTCGTGGTCTTATTAGTTTTTATTCTGAATACAATGACTCACAGCTGTAAGAAATGCCCAAATTTTTCATGTCTACTGAACAGAACCCCGAAAGAATGGCGAGATGAATATTTAAAGAGAAATTCTGTAATGAGAAAAGCTTGGGAAGATGCGGGTTATCATATCGAATAATTAAGAAAAAGATAATTGATACCGCTGAAATCACTCCTAATTTATAGTTGCCAAAAATTGGACTTCCTATCTTTTTTATTCAAAATCACTATTGAATTATAAATAGGTAAATTTTGGTGTGAATAGAATGAGAAAAAACAGAATTTTCATTTTAAGTTTGATTATAATTTCTGTATTTTTGACAGGAACAATATTTTCATTGACAAATGTTAGTGCTTCTGGAATTCAAGATAATTCTTCATTTTTAGGTTATGATTTGGGTGTGTTGAATACTCCTGTAAACACTACTTTGAATTATTCAATCCACACAGGCGAGGGATTGGGTTATTTCGATCAAATTAATCAAAGCACTATCCTTTTCAATTCGAAAAACGGAGTGAATGATAAATACAATTCAGAATTTTTTCAGAAAACTTATTATCAATTTAATTCTGTATATCTAAATAAAGATAGTGCATACTTCAATATTGATTTATTTTCAATCCCAATGATTTTTCCCCATGATATTTCATTTTCGAATAATGATGATTGGGAATATCTATATCGAGATGAATTCCAGATTACCCCCATTTTTAAAGATATATATTCTTTCTTTATCTTTCCCACTGATGTTGATTGTTTTACCATATTTCCGAATTCTTCTGCTCCTATATTGGCAGAAGCGCTGTTTTGGGATAATGAATTTGATTTATCATATTTTTATTCCCAAGCTATTTATCCTGTGCAAAATGTATTAAATTATTCCGTTTTTGCATTTGATTGGAATTATTCACGATATTGTGCTGATTGGAATATTTCAGGCTATTCTTCCACCAATGAAGTTATTAATTTAGAAATGACTTTTAATTCTACCATTTGGTTGTCTGAAGATGGCTTCATTCAGCAGTATTTATATAATTTCACCCAAGATATTTTTGTTTCTGAGCCCGATTTCTCTGATACAATAGCTATGCACTATAGAAAAGAATATTATGCCAACAGATCACTAATTTATCGGGGTAATATGCACTTAGAAGCTCCTGAAACAACTATAGATGACTATGTAGATGATGATTGGGATAGTTGGGAAGGTGAAACTTTCAGTGAAACTCAAAATCTTGCGCTTCTTTCAGTAGTGTTGTTAGTAATTGGTGTCATAGTAGGATTAATTTTTCTGATTTTTATTATTTCTTCTATCTTCAAAATGAAACCGGCCTCATTTCCTGCGGAACAGGCACGTGCAGGTAATATAAGTCGAGAAAACTTCACAATTAGGCAAAAATCTACTAAAGTGTCTCGAACAGCCGATGGTGTAAGACTTTCAACCAAATTCATTCCTCGATTTTGTCCGATTTGCGGTACACCTGTAAGTGAGGTGATGGCTGAATTACTTCAGAAAGAAAGATACGCATTTTGCGAATCATGCGGTGAGAAAATAGAGTTGTAATGCTTTCTTTTTTCCTATTTCTATTTTATTTAAGAAATACATAACAAAGATACATATAAGAAAGAAATGTCATTTTAGTCGATCTTCTTCTTTTACCCTAAAATCCTTTTCCATCATTCCTTAATAGTTTAGTGTGTTTTATAATGTTATCAAGCATAAAAGAGTTTACTACAGAATATACATACAGTTTAGATGGAATTGGACAAATTGCAAGATGTTTTCACGTCAACAATTTAACAAAATTCAATTTTGGGTAGTTCAATAAGAAATAAAAATAATTGGGCTTCCAATCATTTAAATACTATTTTGGGTTTCACACTCATAATATTACACACCTACTTTACACATCAAGGTATAGTATTATTACAAAGAATTAACTCAAAAAAGGTTATTATTATGTTTCAAAATATAAAAAAAACGTATAATGAGTTTCCTCAAATATTTTGGATGGTAACAATCATATCCTTCATTGACATGCTGGGAAATTACATTTTAATGCCATACATTGCTCTGTACGTAACTTCTAGATTTGGTGTTGGATTAACTCAAGTTGGAATCGTATGGGCGATAGTCGGAGTGGGAAATTTGATCGGAGGAATGTTTGGCGGTGCTTTAACTGATAAATTGGGAAGAAAATTTATGATTTTATTTGGATTAATAGTAAGCGCTTCATTTTCCATAGTGGTAATATTCGTTAACAAAATTAGCACACTTTACATTGTAGTTCTGGTGATGGGTTTAATGGGTTCAATTGCTGGACCGGCTCGAAGTGCTATGGTGGTTGATGTGTTACCTGTTGAAAAACGCACGGAAGGTTTTGGAATCCTCCGAATCACCATGAATTTAGCAGCTACCATTGGCCCTGCTCTGGGTGGGTTTATTTCTAAATATTCTTTTTCATATCTTTTTATTATGGATGCTGCGGCCAGTTTTATTGTGGGAATATTATTCTTCTTTGTTCTGCCTGAGACAAAACCTAAGTTGAAAACCGATGAAATAAAATTGCCAGAGACTTCAGGTAAAAAAGACGGAGGATATCGAGAAGTATTTCGGGATTGGAAATTTCTACTATTTGTTCTCATCTCGGCTATATCGGTATTAGTATATGAGCAAATGAATACTACTTTACCCGTATTTCTTAGAGATACATACGCTTTCCCGAACTTTATGTTCGGATGGCTTCTTTCCATGAACGCCCTTATGGTAGTACTCTTCCAGTATTTAATTACTAAACTGATTAAAAGATTTTCAGCCTTCAAAATGATTGCCCTAGGCAATGTGTTATATGCAGTTGGATTTGGTATGTATGGATTCTTTGAAACCGTTCCAATGTTCTTTGTAGCGATGATTATTATTACTCTTGGAGAAATGATTGTTGCACCCTATTCTCAAACTATTGCAGCGAATTTTGCTCCTGAAGATAAGAGGGGGCGTTATTTAGCAGTTATGCAGTGGACGGGATTAGTTCCAACCTTATTTGGTGTGTTGGGTGCTGGAATCATCATGGAAAATCATAATCCTTTGATTATATGGTACTTGGCATTTATTTTATGCATGGTTGCAGCATCAGGATATTTCATGTTGCATAAAATACATCGTAATCCAATGGAAGCGAACCAATCCAACAAAGACAATCAAGAAGTGCAGAATATACAAAATCCGCAAATAATTGCCGCCGATTGATTTTTTTTCTTTAATTTTTAACTACTTTCTTTTTTATTTTCTATTTCTTTACTTTAAATCACTTCATGAATTGCCAGATTGACTAAAATATTGAGAAAAAGGAAAAAGAGAAAAGGAGATGTTAAATAAGTAAAATTTTTAAGAGAAAATTTCTTTTGGAGCGTCATTTTGGGAATTTTCTGGTTTGGCTTTTTTGATAAGTTTCAAGAAAAGTTCCGTATCAATACTCGATTTCTTTTTTCTGATGGCAGTATGAACCGCAATTTTCATCAATTTCTCATGTAATTCCCGACCACTCCAACCTTCGGTGAGTTTGGCCAATTTATCATAATTTGCTTGAATTGGAATGGGTGATTTGCTCCCGAAAAGTTTTAACATAGCGGCCCGTTCTTCTTCATTTGGTTGAGGAAATTCGATTTCTTCTTCAAATCGATTCCTGAGACCTATATCAAGTAAATCCATATTATTTGTGGCAGCTACTGTGATTACACCTTCATTAGGCTCCAATCCATCTAATTCCGCTAATAATGCAGTAGCAACTTCCACCACATCGCCCCTAACACTTTGATAGGAGCGATTTAAGCCAATAGAATCTAATTCATCAATAAAAATTATCGAAGGTGCATTATCCCGTGCTTTTTTAAATAATGCGTGAATTTTAGCCGCGCCATCACCGACGTGTAACCCAATCAATGTAGTTCCCTTTTTAGCAAAAAAGGAACAATCCGCTTGAGAAGCAATAGCTCGAGCCATTAAAGTTTTTCCTGTTCCGGGAGGGCCATAGAATAGAACATTTTTTGGCGCCCATTCACCGAATTTTTCAGGAGATTGAAGATAAGTAATGATAATCTCGGCTTTTTCCTTAGCGTTTTGATTCCCAATTATCTCATCAAATGAAATTTTTGCAAGTTTCGGCTTAGGCATAGCCGGCTGCTGCAAAATAATGTTAGTTTCGGTTCCAATTCGAGAAGTCTCTGGCGGTTCTATTTTAAGAATTTTAAAGGCGAAATCCGGAATGAGTAACTGGTCAAAAATATAATCATTTACTTGAACAGACAAACCCAACCATTGTTCTGTAGCATAGGCTTGAAATAATTTCGGATCTCGATTTAGAGTGAGGTTTAAGGTATCGGGTGCATCAAAAGGTTTAATTGGATAACCAGCTGGAGCAATAATCAGCGTTTGAATTATTTTTTCCGATTCGGTAGAAGACAGAGATTCATCCGAAGTTATCTCGATGTTTAAGGATAAATTCTCCGTTTTAGAATCGTTTTTTTGAGGTGATTCGTTTTCTTCAGTTTTAGAATCGGTTTCAGAGCTTAAGTGGGAAATCCGATGTCCGAGTTTTTTTTTCGGCAAGAATAAATCAAGATCTAGAAATGATTCAAAACTATTTAATTTTTTTAATTAAAAAAGAAAGAAGTAGCTTAGCATTCAATAAGGTGTCATTCACCGAAAATCCATGAAAAGAGTTAAAATTAAAGAGATTTCATAAATTCGGTGATTTTTTCTTTAAGTGGGGGTTCGATTTGGTCGGATTCTTTCAAATCACCCAAGATTACGTAAGTATTATTGAATTTAGCCATTAAACTTTCGGCTAATTTAACCAAGATTTCGTCTTCATGTAACATAAGTGGAATCAAGGCTTTAATAACTTCTTGCTGGTGAACCTGACCAATACGATATAAAGCGTCTTCAATCAATCTGCGTTTACGTGGTTTTTCCATGTACAATTTTAATAATGGTTCAATCGCTTGTGGATCTTGTCCTTTTCCCAATCCTCGTAATGCAATAGTTATAATTCTGGGATCTTCATCTTTTAGTGCTTTGATTAAAACTGGAATGCGGTCATTATGTCCCATTCTTCCAATTATGCCTAAAGCACCGTAACGAAGAAATTTATTAGATTCTGGGTTTTGAACTGCTTTAACCAAAGCTGGGAATGAAACTTGTTTTCCAGATTCTAAATGAGCCATTACTTCTTTACGAATTTCCTCGTCTTCATCACCTAACGCTTGAATTAATCCGGTCATTGCCTTTGGATCATTGATTTTAATCAATCCTCTTACAGCCCAAAACCGAATAAATCTATAAGGATCTTTCAAAACAGCAGTAAATGTGGGAATTAATTTGGTATCTCGAAATCTTGCCAAGTGGGTGATGGCACTTCTCCTAAGTTCTTGAGGATTTTCTTGGTTTCCTGCTATATCTTGAAGAAATTTACGAAATCCCGCATCTCGTTTGCCTCGACTAAGGCCATCTAATGCAGCCACGCGTAAACGTTCATTCATATTTTTATTTTTCACGATTTCCAGTAATTTTTCTTCTGCTCTCTGATCCTTAACCCTAGAAAGCAATTTTATTCCTTCATTTCGATCACGGAAGCGTCGTCCTGAAAATTTTTTAATTGCTTTTTCGTAGGGCGTTAATTGCTTTTTCGGAGCAGGTTCTTCTTCTTTTTGAGAGGATGATTCTTTCTGTTCAGAGGATTGATTTGATCCTGTAAGATTTTCAGATGAATCTATGGAAATCTTTTCTTCACGCATGTCGGATTGCGGGGATGAAGGTGAACATTCCTCGGTATCCATTGATTTCTCGGAGATATTTTGTTCTTCTTTTTCTGCCATCATGGTAGGCCTCTGGATTTATGGTGCGGTTTTCAGTCTTCATGTAAATTCAAACTGATGTTCAATCAAAATATGATTTCATGAGACAAACCGGGGACATCATACGGATGTTTAATTTTCGTGATGTATAACTAATCTCATTTAATACAGTTGAAAAAATCTTTGGTTCAAAAAATTCAAGATATTTCATAAATTCTCCACCGTTAGAAATTTTAAAAGGGTGATTTTATTTTCCTAGGTTAATAGTTTGTGATGAATAAATCATTAATAGGTAATTTTATCTTTCATCGACAAAAAATAGAAATCATTCATATCTCGGAAAAAATATTATCAAGGGGCTAATATATGGTCATAGAAACTGATTCTCCACCCACTAATCCTGCAGGCGATTTTGAGGATTTCTTTCGAAATTTCGAGGAAATTCCCAATGAATTTAAATACCGGCAGCGAATTAGTGATGCTTATGCAAAATCGGAGCATCACATCACTGTTCTTTTTGAAGATATTCTGGCTTTCAATCCTCAATTAGCCCATTACTTGAAAAATCATCCCGAAGAAGCCCTTGAAGAAGCTTCAGAAGCCCTAAAAAATATTATTCGGATCGATGCCGGTGGATTTTTTAATCCAGATGAAGCTTATTTCGTTCGTATATCTACTTTAAATAATTCCAATGAAGTTTCTTTACGCAGGATCAGATCTGAACATGTAGATACACTAATTTATGTTAAAGGTATTGTTATTAGGGCTTCGATAATCCGTCCCCAAGTTATACGTGCCATGTTCGAATGTCCGATATGTGGAAATCAGATGCTGGTTGACCAATTAACCACCCGGTTGACTCCTCCCCGTGAATGTATGAATCCAACTTGCAATAATAAAAAGGATTTTAAGGTATTAACCGAACAATCCGAGTTTCTCGATCATCAATATGTGACTATCCAAGAGGCTCCCGAAGAATTAAGATCGGGAGATATTCCCCAAACTTTACAAGCAGTATTACTGAATGATTTAGTTGATTCAGTTCGTCCTGGTGAAAGAGTAAAAATGATGGGTATTCT
>Ga0164318_10001531_pt1 | contig 20667 bp, 22 predicted proteins | sample GuaBasSedimGuay9_FD_113734 | JGI IMG/M metagenome (GOLD analysis project Ga0164318, IMG submission 113734) | Subseafloor sediment microbial communities from Guaymas Basin, Gulf of California, Mexico - Guay9, Core 4571-4, 0-3 cm | ecosystem: Environmental > Aquatic > Marine > Hydrothermal vents... | reverse complement strand
GAAAACGACGGAAAGATACTTGTCCTGGCCACTGAACATTGTGCCTATCCAGGGGCCAACTCAGTGGGACAGGCGCATTCGACCTATCCTTCAAATGTCTATATTGTCAGGGTGCCGGCACCTGTCATGTTCCCTGAAAAGTTTTATATGGATTGTTTCAAAAAAGGGATCAGCGGCATCATTATCATGTCGTGCGGTGTGGAATGCCCGTACGAAGGCGCATACCAGGTCCTGGCAAAGCGCGTCGACCGGCTCTATGAGATGATGAAGGAGAAGGATCTGGATATTCGCAGGCTGCGGCTCACCGCAATATGTACGGTTTGTAATCGTGCATTCCTGAAGGAAATCAACGATATGAACTCGTTGATCAAGGAGATAGGGCCGCCTTCATTAAGTTGAGAGCTGTTAGCTCATTGCTCATAGCCGGTAGTGGAAAGGCGTTGGAAAGATGCACCGCATTATCAATTAAGAGTGATGAGCTGATCTGGAGGGATGAATGAATACCAACGAAACCAAGACATTTGATGCCCTTGTTGTGGGCGGCGGGATTGCCGGGCTTCAATCCGCGCTGGATCTGGGAGATCAAGGTTATAAGGTGGCCGTGGTTGAAAAGGACGCCACAATCGGCGGAAAGATGATTCGCCTTTCCAAGGTGTTTCCAACCCTTGATTGTGCAAGCTGTATCACCACCCCGAAGATGGCCGCCTCTGCTCACCACGAGAACATCACCCTGTTTACCTATTGTGATTTAAAGTCGTTAGACAGGGGAAAAGCGGGTATCACCGCGTCGGTGACCCAGAGACCTCGGTATGTGGATGCGAAGAAGTGTATCGGGTGCAGACAATGTGAGTACAACTGCCCAGTCCTGGTCACGGATGATGATCAAGGGGGGTACGCAGCGAGAAAGGCTATCTTTATTCCATTTTCAACCGCCATTCCCCAGCTCGCAATCCTTGACACCGAGAATTGTATGCTCTGTGGTAAATGTGAAAAGGTCTGCCCCACCGGAGCGGTGGATTATTTCCAGCAACCGGAGGATTTTACCATTGAGGCAAAAACGGCCATTTTAAGCACCGGTTTTGAATTGAATCCCCTGGAGACCAAACAACAGTATGGTGAGGGGAAGATACCGAATGTGATTACTGCTCTTCAAATGGAGAGGCTTCTTGCCCCAAATGGTCCCTACAACCGTGTACTCAGGCCTTCGGACGGTATGGAGCCTGATTCTGTGGCATTTATCCAATGCGCGGGATCACGGGACAAGAGCATGGGGGTCCCGTATTGTTCACGGGTCTGCTGCATGTACGCGATCAAGCAGGCCATGCTGCTCTCAGGTGCTCTGCCGCTGGCAGATATCATTATTTATTACATGGATATCAGGGCGTTTGGGAAAGGATATGAACAATTCTTTCAGAATGCTCAAGCCATGGGAATTCAGTTTGTGAAGGCCAAGGTGGCAACCATGTGGCCCGGTGAAAATGGCAGCGTTACGGTCCGCTATGAGGCCCAGGATGGGGAAGGTTCAGTCACTGCCGACCATGATCTGGTGGTGCTTTCACTCGGTATGCTGCCTGATTGGAACCCGGTACAACAATGCCCGGTATCCATTGGAGATGATGGGTTTATTGACCAGATAAAACCCAAGGTCTCTCCCACCCTCACTGACATGGAAGGAGTTTTTGTTGCGGGAGTGGCGGCAGGGCCCAAGGATATCGTGGATACGATAGCTGAAGCGGGGGCTGCTGCCATGGAGGCATCCAAGTATATGGCGGCACTGGAGCAAGGAAAAAAAGCAGCCTGAATCTGATCCCTGTTTCATGAATCGAGTTGGAGTGAGGATGATGACAGACGAAAACAAGAGCAAAAGCCAGGAAGATGAAGAAGCAAGAGTAGGCGTATACGTATGCCACTGCGGAGGGAACATCTCTGATCATGTGGACGTGGAGACCGTACGGAAACGGGCAGAAAAGATTCCGGGCGTGGTTGTGGCGCGCAGGAATGAATTCATGTGCTCGGATCCGGGTCAGGACATGATCGCGGAAGACCTTAAGAGCGGTAAAATAAACAGGGTCGTGGTGGCTTCCTGTGCTCCGAGTCTCCATGAGACAACCTTTCGAGGAGCCATATCAAGGGCGGGGGCTAACCCATATGTTTACGAGCATGCCAACATCCGGGAACAGGTAAGCTGGGTCCATGATGGGATAAGCGCAACCGATAAGGCAACGCGCCTGGTAGCCGCTGCCGTCGGCAAAGCAAAGAATCTCACGCCACTTGAGCCGATTCGGGTAGATGCGAAAAAGCATGCAACCATTATTGGCGGAGGCGTCGCAGGTCTCAAGGCGGCGAAAGATCTTTCGGATCGGGGGATCGAAGTTGTGTTAATCGAGCAATCTCCTTTTCTAGGCGGAAGGACCGCACAGCTTGAAGTGCTGGCTCCCACCGGAGAGAAAGCTTCGGATGTTGTCTCGGAGCTTGCAGGTAGCGTCCTCGATGATCCGGCCATCACCGTCTATACGTGTACCAAAGTTGTGGGATTTGAAGGTTATGTGGGCAATTTTGTTGTCACGGTCAAGGTCACTAGTTCCTTTTCAGAGGAAGATCAAGGAAGACTCGAGCTGGTCAGGGAGTCGGGGAAGGCTGCCGGGGAATTTGTGCCCTTTGTCGGTGTGTATCCCGGATCTGCTCCGGAAAAAGATGAGGAACTGAAGATAGAGACTGGAGCGGTTATCCTCGCCACGGGATTTAAGCTATATACTCCTTTTAAGGGAGAATATGGTTTTGGGGAATTCCAGGAAGTCGTGACCCTTCCCGATTTTATCCGGTCTCTTTCGGAAAACCGGAAAGAGGGGAAGGCCTTGGAAATCAACGGCAAGAAGATTCGAAGTATTGCCATGATTCATTGTGTCGGGAGCCGGCAAATTCCGGGGATCCATGAACCGGACGAATCCGGCAACCTGAATGAATATTGCTCAAGAACTTGCTGTACCGCAACGATCAACGCGGCAAATACCATACGCCAGGCATACCCGGAAACCAGGGTCTATGAATTCTACAGGGACATCAGGACCTACGGGCGGGGACAGGAAGAACTCTATAACGAAGCCTCGGATCATGGGGTTGTGTTCTTCCGCTTTCTCCCCGAAGAGCCCCCCGTGGTGACCGGAAATGGGACAGGGCAGGGATATCCGCTAATGGTGAAAGTGAAGGATACCCTGACTTTTGATGAGGAAGTCGAAGTGCCCGTAGACCTTGTTGTCCTGGCGGTAGGTATGGAACCAACTCCTATTCCCGATCTGGTGGACATGATGAAACTCCCTGTGGGGGCCGATCGCTTTCTCCTGGAGGTTCATCCTAAATTACGCCCTGTTGAATTGTCCGTCACGGGACTTATGCTTGCGGGAACATGTCAGGCTCCCATGGACGTGGGAGAGGCGTGCAATGCTGCAGGTGCTGCATCCGTAAAGACTTCGGCCATGCTTGCCAAGGGTTTTGTGGAGCTTGATCCATTTGTGGCGGAGGTGGATTTGCAGAAGTGTAAAGGCACTGGAGCCTGCGTGGAGGCATGTCTGGCCGAAGGAGCCCTGAACATGGTTGAAATGCTGGTGGAGGGAGAAAAGGTGCAGCGGGCCCAGGTATTTCCCGCTCTCTGCCTCGGATGCGGTGCCTGCGTGGCGGTATGCCCCGAAAATGCCATTGATATCAAGGGCTGGACGCTGAAGGAATATGAAGACATGGTGGACATGATTGTGGCCGATGAGCTGGTGGCATAAAAGAGGCTGAAGGTTAATAGGCTGAAGGCTGAAGAAAAAGGCTTTTATAGATACTCTTTCAAAAACATGAGTGAGGTTCCCATGACGGAAAATAGTCCTGAAAAAGATGCACGAAAGGAAGCTATGAAGGAGCTCCGGAAGGCCCGCAAGCAAAAGATCGCAGCGGCTACGGCCAGGATGAAGGAGCAGAAAAAGGCCATAAAATCAATAAAAGAGGCACTGGGCACTGAGGGCGCAACCGTCCCTGGCGTAGTGGAGCAGACGGGTATGCCGTCCGCGGAAGTGTTTTGGTATCTTGCCACAATGAAGAAATACGGAGAAATTGTGGAAGGAGATAAGGACGGTGGCTACTTTCGCTACAAACTGGTCGCGGAAGAGACTCCCCAGGAAGAGGTTGCCCAGGAAAGCTAAGAATAGAGGGATTAATTACCCGAGTTTTGCTTCTGATGTTCTTTTTAAGGAGCGTAACTGCGAATAATGAACCTGACAAGACTGAGCAGTTACCAGGAGGAGAAAGAATGACTGTTGTTGATCCGGGATTTGCCGAAGAGCTGTACCAGTTTGGTGTTGATACGGCCCTTGATTGTTTTAACTGTGGAACTTGTGCCGCCATTTGTCCACTTATCTATGAACATTTCCCCAGGAAAATGGTCCGATATATCCAGATTGGTGCCAAAGATCGCATCCTGGAGAACCCGCAGGAACTCTGGCACTGTCTCCACTGCGGACTGTGCACCAAGACCTGCCCGCGAGAGGCTGATCCAGGGGAAGTAATCCTGGGCCTGAAGAGATTTGTCGTCGCAAACTGGAGGAGGTCTTGAGATGTATAACCCGAAAGATATTATAGATGCCGTTGCCGCCAATGTGAGGAAGACGAGAGGACCTTTTGGCATCCCCAAATGTATGGACAATACCTGGTGGAAGAAAATGCCGCTCAAGTGGGAAGGGGATGCCCTGCTTTTTACCGGGTTAATGTATCAGTTCAACCCCTATATAGAAGAATCTACAAAGGTTCTGGAAAAGTTCGAGGGTACCAAGTTCGGGAATTTTCTGAGCGGGACAGCAAAATATGTGCCCAGCAGGCTTTCGGGGATAGGCCTTGCCCTGAAGACATCGGGAAAAGAAAAAAAGCGGGCAAACAAGATTTTGCAGGATATCGCCACGTTGCTCATCAAGTCCAATGTGGATTTTTACTACAAACCGAAGTTGGATGACTATAGCGGGATTTTGCTGTATGATCTGGGTGATCAGGAAAGCTTTATCAAGCACGCGAAGTATGTTGCGGGAAGGCTCAAAAAGGCGGGAGTGAGGAAGATCATTACCGTGGATCCGCACACCACCTATGCCTTAAAGGTGCTCTACCCGGAAGTTACTGGAGAAACCTTTGACGTAAAGGCCTATTTTGAAGTTCTCAATCTGCAGTCCAGCAATGGGGCCGGAGGTGTTCACGTGACACTGCACGATCCCTGCTTTTATGGTCGGTATCTGGAACTCTCGGATGTGCCCAGAAAGGTCTTGTCCAATGTGGGCGTGACCGTGGACGAGGTGCGGAATAAAGGGCTGTTTACCAGTTGCTGTGGGGGACCTGCAGAGTCCGTCTCTCCAGCCCTGTCAAAGGAGGTCATGGAGAGAAGGGTTGAGGAGTTGCGATCAACCGGCGCGCCCATTGTAGCCATGTGCCCTATTTGTCTCGGCAATTTGAGGAAGTCAGGAGCGGATGTGGAAGACCTGTCGGCGGTTCTGGCCAGGTCCGTGGAATAAGAAAAAACGGGCCCGTGTACTATCCATTTGAGCTGAAATTAAAAGAAAAGGAGAAAAACGATGGCAGAAACAGAAGAAAAGGTTTTTTATGTTGCTACTCATGCAGCAGAAGATGCGGAAAGGGCTTCACTCCCATTTACACTAGCTAATGCGGCCTTGGTCATGGATATGCAGGCGACTATTTTCCTCCATGGAAACGGAGTTTTTCTGGCCAAGAAAGGGTATGCCAAGAACGTAAACTCCGTTGATTTTGGTTCCTTTGAGAAGCTTCTCACGGATTTTTTGGAATTGGGTGGAAAGCTGCTGGTTTGCGTTCCTTGCATGAATGGAAGAAAAATTGATGAGTCTGACCTGATTGAAGGTGCTCAAACCACGGCCGCGGCAAAAGTGACCACGGAAATGCTCACTGCCCAGGTACATTTGGTCTATTAGGTTTGCCCTTTCAGAGACGTATCCCTTTGTCTCTCGTGGGGACTCCGGAATACGGCAGAAGGAATGGTGAGTCTTCCAGAAAAGGGAAGCAAGACAAGAGGCCCGGCCAAACCTTCGTTTTCCGGAGTCCCTGCAGGGTACGTTCAAATAATTGAGATGATGAGGTGTCAAAATGTCATCAACGAATATTTCAAGGACTGCAAAACGTATTTCAGACCTGGTGAACCTGAAAAAAAGGGGCGCTGCTGTTACATGCAGGCAGACCTTTGAGGTTATTCCAGTGGACTTTCACCACCGGGAAAATCCGTTTCAGGCCCATATATTTCTCTGCCGGTTTGAAGGAGAAGTGGACGGTGAAGCCTATTCGTTCAGAAAATGCTATGCCCGTGGTTGTCCCAATAATCTTTGTCCGCATGTGTCACAGGCGGTGATGATCGCAAATCGCTATTTGCAGCGGGATCATATCCTTCTCAAGAAGGCAGGCATCGACGTGGAAGAACGACTCTTCAGCCTGGAAGATATGCTGGTCAAGTTTGACGGGTACCAGGAGGAGCACGATCCCACCTTGACCATTGATGACTATATTCATATGGCTAAGGAAGGGGCGAAGGTCTCAGTGGCTATTGATCTCGAATATGTCCCCGCGGTAGAGCACTTTGCGAATTATCATAATTCACAGACGTTTCTGAACATCGACTTTGTGGTGGAGAGCCTGGGCAAAAAGCATAATTTCCAGCGGTGCTTTGCGTGCTACCAGACCGAGCGCGAAGAGGAAGAAAAGGCGGGCCAGGTGGAAGTGGCCAACGCACGCCTGAAAGAGCTTTACGAAGAATTTGATGCGGCGTCCATAACATATGAGAAGAAATTTTTTAAGTAGAGCCGGAATAGATCCGGGTTGTTTTCATGAAAATGGTTTGCTTCGTTTCTTGGTGTGAATCGGATTGAAAGGGGGTGTCCGTCATGTACGCGGTTATTTATGACGAGCATGAGCCCAATGAGATAGCGAAGGAGGTCCTTTCAGTGCACAGGACAAGAAAGGGCGCTGAAAAGGCTCTGGAGGAAAGACAAAAAAGCCTTGAGCGGCGGGTCTGGGATTGCAACGCTCGTATTGTGTGGGTTGAAGGGGAAGTGCGCAAAGGAGACTTTATTCCCCGCAGCTCCTTTTCCACATGGCGGCCGGGAGAAAAGATTCCAGAAGGGGAATTGTGCATAGATAGTGAGTAGGCAGAATCGATTTCCGGGCCTGTGAAAAATATATTGTATTGATGGAGTTCCTGCCAAGTGCAGGCTTGGGGGTATTTATGGATAGACAAAAAGCATTGGTTCCATACAATTTTACCAGCTATGACAAAAAAGCCCTTGACTTTATCATGCGAACTTTTGCCGGTCAGAAGAATATCCAGTTTACCCTTTTCCACGTCTATACCCCTTTACCTGAGATCAATACAGACTCTAATGCAGTGCTCGGCAGATTGCGGGATACCATGAGGACTCTTTACCAGGAAATAAAAGACCAGGAACTCATTCTCAAACAGGCCAAACAGGATCTCCTGGAAAAAGGTTTTTCGGACGACCAGGTGAACTATATCTTCCGCCCAAGGGAAAAAGAGATAGAAGAGGAAATCATAGATGCCACGACAGAAGGTCATTATGATTTAGTTGTTTTGAGTCATCGACATGGGAAAATTGTGCGACTCTTCGGCCACAGTGTCTCCGGCAAAATATTATCTACGGTGAAGGATATAGCTGTCTGCATTGTGAACTGAATCATATGCTGGAAATGTACCAGGCATTTTCTGGCTTTTGGCCAACAGAAAGTGCGGAGAATATATGTCCATGGAATTGCATTGGTAATCAGATATTGTTTGATATGATCTTTTAAGCTTTGAGAGACAGAAAAAGGGGAAACATATGGCCAGGGAACAAAAACTAAATTTAGAGGTTTTTAAGGTCGTTTGCAAAGCCCTTTCCCACTCGGATGATTTGACGACCATGGCCGAGCATTTTACCCAGCTTCTCGTGGGTGTTCTGGAAATCAAGGGATCAACAATATTTGTCCTGAATCCCGAGACAAAGGAACTGGAAATACTGGCGAGCTTTGGTTTGAGCACTGCCTATCTGAATAAAGGACCTGTGATGCTCGATAAAGGCATTTGTGCCTTTGCCGCAGAAGAGCCGATCATTATTCCTGATGTCAGCAAGGATGATCGTTTAGCGTATCCTGAAGAGGCCAAAAAAGAGAGGATACGTTCCATTGTCTCTGTCTGTATCCCCTTCCGGGACCATATTATTGGTGGGCTGAGACTTTACCACAACCAGAGTTGGTATATCTCGGAAGAAGATTTATCCTATTTATTGCTCCTGGCAGAAAATTTGGGGCTCCTGATAATGTTTACAAGACTTGTGAGAACGCTCGAATCCATAAATCAGGTGATGGCGAATGTACCAAAGGAACTGAATTTTCCTTTCATTCAGAAAGAGTAAGGGAATCAGGTCTCAAAAGAATCCATTTGTTGAAAAGAGAAGTAGGAAAGGCTGAAATTACAAGAATTAAAATTCAAGGAGGTATTTACGTGGGAAAATATTTGATGATAGCGAATGCAGGACCGGAAGATCCAAACAGGGCGACAGTCCCTTTTATGACCGCGAAAGCACTGGTAGAAAAAGGCCATGAGGCAATTATCTGGCTCTATAACAATGCAGTGTATCTGATGAAAGACGGGTGTCACGAAAATGTCCAGGCACCGGGACTGCCCCCCCTCGAGGACCTGATGCTTTTCCTGACAACGGTGCACAAGACGCCTATCTATATTGGAATTTCCTGTGCCTTTGGGAGGGGAATGGTTGATGAACATGAGAATATCCTTTGCGATATGGTTTACGGTGAATTGGCAGCTCCCCCAAAACTGGCTGATCTTATAGTAGAAGTGGATCATGTGGTGGGTTTTTGAGGCAATGAGCGCGATTTTTGCTTATCCGCCTTCGCAGAAGACCACGGGCCTGCCCGTAGATCAATGTGCAAGCAATTGTGGTGCTACAGCGTGATGTCGCCCAAAGCTGAGGCGGATAACCGCGGCGGAACCGAAGGCGAAGACGGGTATTTGTGGGGAACCGCGGGTTTACCCGTGGGACTCCATTGATACGTATGATATGAGCTGAAGAGAAGGAGTAATCTTATGAGTGAAACAACAAACGTGGACCCAAGAGAAGAAAATGTGTTGATTACTGTTGCATGCGGGACCAATAACCCCAATAGATCAGTGAGGGCTTTTCAATTAGCCCAGGTGGCGCATGGGCTGGGGAAAAAGGTCAGTATTTTCCTGCTTGATGAAGGGGTCTATCTTGCGAAGAAAAACATGATGGACAATATGAAGGCGCCCACTGGAGATATCGGTGACGACCTGCTGATGTATCTCCAGGAATTTGAGGTGCCTATTTATGCGTGCAGACCATGTGCGGAGGCACGACAGATTAAAGAAGAAGATCTGTACGAGGGAATCGAGATGGCACCGGCTGCCAAGGTGTTTGAGCTTGCCTGCAAGAGTACTACTATCTCCCTGTGATTTCGAGCGACACCTTTCTTTTTACGACGTGTGCCACCCGTAATATCTTCGTGAAAATCAGGAAGAATATTGAGAGCAAGACCTGCTTTGGCGGGTTTTGCTCTTGATTTTTTGGGCAAAGTGCTTAAGTTGAGAGAAATTTTGGAGGGATTTGTTCTATGGCAAAAACAGATTATGATCTCGTGATTATCGGAGGAGGGCCGGCAGGATTAACTGCCGGCCTTTATGCTGCTCGGGCCAGATTGAGTGTGGTGTTACTGGAAAAACTGATGCCGGGAGGCCAGGTCGCTACGACAGACTGGATAGAGAATTACCCCGGTTTTCCCGATGGATTGAGCGGGGCTGACTTGGTCATAAAGATGACCGAGCAGGCTAAGCGATTTGATCTGCCCATCGAGTCCAAGGAGGTACAGTCCCTGGAATTTTCCGAGCCCATTAAGAAAATCACCCTCGGCGATAAAACTATTACGACCAAGGCCATCATCATTGCAACGGGTGCTTCACCGAGGAAACTCGGGGTTCCCGGCGAGGATCTCTTTTACGGGAAGGGGGTGTCTTTCTGCGGGACGTGCGATGCCCCGTTTTACCGTGACCAGGTGGTGGCGGCCGTAGGAGGGGGCGATACGGCGGTGCAGGAGAGTATCTACCTGACAAAATTTGCAAAAAAGGTCTACTTGATCCATAGACGCGACCAACTCAGAGCTGCCAAAATACTGCAGGAACGGGCCTTTGCCAATGACAAGATCGAAATGGTGTGGGATTCAGTGGTGACGAGTATCAATGGGGCCCTCACCAATGTCGGCTCAGTGACCGTAAAAAACGTCAAGACAGGCGAAACCAGGGACCTGAAAGTAGATGGCTGTTTCATCTGGGTGGGCACCAAACCCAACACGGAATTTCTGCCTGAAGTTGTAAAGCGGAACGACTTGGGTTTTATCGTGACTGACCAGAAGCGGGAGACATCGGTGCCGGGTGTTTTTGCGGCCGGTGATGTGCGGAATACTCCTCTGCGGCAGGTGGTGACTGCAGTGGGTGACGGCGCCATTGCAGCGGTTGAAGCGGAACATTATATCGAGAACATCGGGTAAATGGAGAGAGTGCGATGACCACATACAAGGTCCTTTTCCTCCCAGATGGAAAAGAGGCGGAGGTGGAGCCTGGCTGTACGCTCATGGAAGCCGCGGAAAAGGCGGAGGTGTATATCAACAGCCTTTGCGGTGGAAAGGGTGCTTGCGGAAAATGTAAGGTGCAGGTAAAAAGCGATGGGATACGCGCGGATAAACATTCCATTAGTTATCTGACCAAGGAAGAAATCCAGAAAGGCTTTGTTCTCGCATGCCAGACAAAGGTGGAAGAGGATATGGAAGTCCTTGTTCCTCCGGAGTCACGGCTGGAAGAAGAGCAGATCATGATGGATGAATCCGTGGTTGACTACAGCCAACCGGAGAAGGTCCTGGTTCCCAAGGTTACCGCCGATCCCATGACCCTTTTCGATCCCATTGTGCAGAAAATATACCTGGAGCTGAAAATACCCACCCTGGAAGACAATATCGCGGATATAGACAGGATCACCAGGGAACTGCGGCGGAGGACGGAACATCAGTACTTCGACGTGTCCCTTTTCTGTCTCCAGGGGCTCGCGGCAAAACTGCGGGATAACGACTGGAAGGTGACGGTAACCATTTCCAAGCACGCTAATATATGCCGGATCTTGCAGATCGAGCCGGGAGACACAACGGAAAATCATTTCGGTGTTGCGGTTGATGTGGGAACAACCACTGTCGTGGCACAGCTTGTGAATCTCAAGACAGGTGCGGTCATGGGGGTTGCGGGGAGTCACAATCTCCAGGCCCATTACGGGGAAGATGTTATTTCCAGGATCATTTACGCCTGCGGGAGGGAAAAGGGCCTGAATCCTCTCCATGAGGCGGTCATCAAGAATATCAACAACCTCATAAAAACCCTTGTTGAAGAAAACGGGATAGAAGAGAGGGATGTCACCGCCGTGGTTGCAGCGGGCAATACCACCATGAGCCATCTGCTCCTGGCCCTGACTCCCTGTTCGATCCGTCTCGATCCCTATGTTCCCACGGCCAAGAATTTTCCCCAGGTGTGGGCAAGGGAAGTGGGAATCAACATTAACCGGAATGGAGTGCTGGAGACAGTTCCAGGTGTGGCCAGTTACGTGGGTGGGGATATTGTCGCGGGTGTGTTATCATGCGGCATAGCGGACAGGTCTGAAATGAGGGCCCTTATTGATGTAGGAACCAACGGCGAGATCGCCATCGGAAATAATGAATGGCTGGTCTGCTGTTCCGCGTCTGCCGGTCCCGCATTTGAAGGCGGCGGTATCAGGTGCGGCATGCGTGCAACCAGGGGAGCCATCGAAAAAATTAGCATAGAAAACAATGAGGTGAAATACAAGACAATCGGGAAGGCCAAACCCAGAGGAATCTGTGGATCAGGACTCATAGATTGTATCTACGAACTTGCCAGGAACAGGATCATTGATGGTGACGGAAAGTTCAACCTGGAAACAGGGCAGGAAAGGTTTGTGGAGTACGAAGGGGAACCGGGATATATCGTGGCCTTTTCAAAGGAAACCGAGACGGGCGAAGACCTGATCATCTGTGAATCGGATATCAGCAACCTTATTCGTTCAAAAGGGGCGGTCTTTGCGGCCATTAAGTCGCTTGTTGACTATGTGGGGCTGGGATTCGAAGACATTGAGACTTTTTATGTGGCTGGGGGATTCGGGAACTATCTGGATATCCCTCGGGCAATCGGAATCGGCCTGCTCCCGGATATTGACCCGGACAGGATAAAATTCGTGGGAAACAGTTCACTCATGGGGGCACGGATGGCCCTTCTTTCCGGTCATGCCCTGGAAAAAACGACCCATATAGCCAATGGAATGACAAACATTGAGCTATCCACCTATCAACCCTTCATGGACGAATACGTGGCGGCCATGTTTTTGCCCCATACAGACAGGCGGCTTTTTCCATCGGTTGATTATTAAGGAGTAGAAATCATGCAGTGCAGATATCATCCGGACCGCGAAGCATATATCCAATGCCAGAAGATGGGAGTAGGGTATTGCCAGGAGTGCCTGGAAAATTGTGAGGCCTGCACGGATCCCTGCACCTATTGCAAATATCGGCCTCAGTGTATTATATGGGAATTATGCAAGAAGAGTGAAAAACGGTACCGCCTGGAAAGGCAGGCAAAGGGAGAATGGGAAAACGAAAGTGAGAAGGAAAAAGGACAAGACGAAGAGGGAATGGCATGGGGAAAGTAGTCATTGAATTTTCAGAGGCCGAAAAAATGAGGATTGAAGCGATTCTCATGGATGATGATGGTGACGAAGCCTTGCGTTTTTTCAAGGAGGTCATAAGACCCAAGCTCAGGGCCAAAGGTTCCACTGCCCTGGATTCGACCAAGTCCACCGGCGTCATGACCTAACCCGCATTTCTCACGGGCAGTCTACTGTGGCGGAGGAAACCCACATGTCTACTGCGTTGCGCTTGGAAATTGACTTTGACATAACCCAGTGCGAAGGATGAAAACGAAACGCCATTGATCAGGGAAGAAACTCAGAACTCGGCACTGATGACTCAGCACTGTTTTTTGTACGCCTTCATCCATTTTCCTTCGCGCGCCTTGTATCGATGAGCCTTTCCGCCGCCTCGCTACGAAGGTCCGTGAGAAAAGCGGGCTAACGGATTTTGATGTAAATCAACCTCATGGAAAACTCGGACTATTTGTCCGCGCCTCAATTGTATTGGGAGGGAAGGAGTATGAAAAAGATTGAATTGTCATCTTTGAAAATCAGAGGGATAGAAGAATCCGATGTGGAATCTATTGTTGAAATAGAAGAAATGAATCTCGGTGTAAGACGACCCAGTTACTGGGAGCGTGAGCTTCAGAAGCATAAGGAGGGCCGTTTCCTGGGTTCACGTATAGCTGAACTTGATGGAAAAGTGGTTGGGTTTATTTTGGGAGATATTGGTTCGCGGGAGTTTGGCATGCCTGAGAACATGGGCTGGGTCCATACCATAGGTGTTCACCCGGATTACCAGCATCAGGGAATTGCAAAGACCCTGTTTGAAGATTACAAGAGGCGATTCATGGAACTGGATGTGGATATCATTTACACCATTGTTTCGCTATCGGATACCATGCAGCTTCCTTTTTTCGAAAAAGTGGGCTTTCGGCCGGGGAACCGCGTCTATCTTGAGCTTGACCTCACCAAAGAGCCGCCGAAAAGTGATAAGGTGACTGATTTTGATCTGAGGCGAATCATTTAGATCTATACGACGAAGCGTTTCAAATAGAGACGTGGAGTGAAGTTCCATATCAGAGAAAGGATGAAACTCCACTCCAGAGGAAAATGGAAGTTGATCTTAAGCCTTCCCTTTTGCGAGTAACTGCTGTGCCGCAAAGACAAAGTAGGGATGTGCAGGGTCAGGTGTCATTTCAGGATGTGTAGAAAAATGCATGGTTACGACTTCTTCCAATGTGGCCTTTCTGTAGATTAATTGTCCCAGCACGTCCACAAAACCGGCCACGTTACATGTACCTATGATCTCTCCACCCACAATTACCTTGTCATCTTTTCTAAAGAGAACCTTTGTGAACAGTGGTCGCGTTTCGGGCATATTGCCATAGATGTCTGTATTTTTGGCCTTGCCCACATAGATATCAATACCTTCTCTTTGTGCATCTATTTCAGTGATTCCTGCTGACCCAAAATGTATATCAAAAAGCGTTGTAACCGCGGGATTTATAACTCCATTGAAGGGAATTTGGTAGCCGTTGAAATTGAGCGCGAGTATTCTGGCCATCTGAGCTGCATTGCTTCCAAGTTCTCCGGGAAATGGTTTGTCTGTAAGGTACAGTTTGGTCTGGACACAGTCCCCCAATGCATAAATATACGGTGTGCTTGTTTCTAGAAACTCATTTATAATAATTCCACCTTTTGCGGTTTCAATACCAAAGTCCTTGGCATAGTCAACCCGGGGAACAATTCCTGTGGAAAGGATAACCGCATCTGTTTTTATAATCGTTCCATCGTCTAGTTCTACATATTCAACTGATCCGTTTCCTCCGAATTTGGCTGCTTTTTTACCCAAATAAAGCTTAATTCCATGTTCCTCAAGCTCTTTTTCAAGCATGGACATGAAATCTACATCATATCGGCCACCTGCAACATGCGGCATGAGTTCTATGATTGTTACGTCTTTTCCTAAACGTCTCAAGCCGGCGGCGATCTCTAAACCAATGTACCCGGCCCCAAGGACGACAAAAGACTGCGCCTTATCTCTGACTTCAATGGTTTCACGAAAATCATCTATGGCTCTGATTTTAAGAATATTTCCAAGGTCAACACCTTCTATGGGTGGGACCAGTTGTCTCGATCCCGTGGCAAAAATGAGTCTGTCATATGAGTAACGATTGCCCTTATCCGTTACCACATATTTCGCATCGGGATTTCCTGTAATGACTTTTTCCTTAATAATAGGGGTGCCAAATTTTGTCACCGTTTCTTCCGGTGCCAGTCCCTTTTCCATAGAGACCCTGCCGTCGATAACGTACGGGATAGAGCAGTGATTGGCAATTCTATCCTCATCACGGATTAATGTTACATTTACATCCGGATTAAGCATGTGCAAATAATGGTTCAAAACTCTTGATCCAGGCCCACCTCCCACAATAAGTATCTTTTCGTCTTTTTCCACTTTAAGCATACCTTCCTCCTTTGCTCTTGTTAAAATTTCTAGTGAGTGGTGCCCAGGCATACTTTTCACGACAGTTGAATACGTTGTACGTCTTAACACCATAATATTACATATATTATAATCAACGAAAATGACATTGCAACGGCAAAACAAGAAAAAAGGAAGGGGGCAGGTCTTGAAACTTGCATCTTTCAGCCTTTTTCCGATTATCCGGATTTTTTCTTTAATCTTTCATCATGACTGATCCATCTTTCCGCTTACGAATGACTCAAAACTCATCCCCTGCCACTGCTCCCACTTAGAACAAATTTACCGTGGGGTTTATCCGGGTTAGGGTTTATAATAGTCGAGGCATGTGGTAATAAGGGGGCATGGAGGGAATATCGAGGCAATGCCAAAAGGACATGGGGGCGAAGAGAGCTGGAGAAAAGAGGGCAACGGAAGACGGAGATTCCTGCGGTGGATTGGAGGAGGGCTACTCGGGCTTATAGCACTCTTTTTCGGTTCCATGGTGAAGAGAAAACTGTACCGGCTGAAGAGTGAACAGCATCCCGTTCGTTTACCCCTGGACCTTCCTCAGGGAGTAACATTTCACGAAGACATTATCATAAATCGTGATGGCAACAGTTACAGAACAATGTCCGCCCGATGCAACCATCTGGGATGCATAGTGGACAGAAAAGAGGGAGAACATCTGGTCTGTCCCTGTCATGGTTCCCGGTATTCTCTTGACGGCAGGGTTTTGAACGGTCCTGCCACCCATGATCTTGTCTGTCTGCATCACCGTATCAATGCAAAGGAGAAGAGCCTGATCATTGAACCGCCCGCCTAATCAGAAGCCCTCCTTCATCAAGGGATTTTTTAATTCCTGGGCGTACCTGTTTCCGCCTCCGGGCCTCTTAACCCATGCCGCGCTGTTTCTCGCCATTGGTTCCGGCATTGCACTGTCTTTTGTCTATGACGTAAACAGACCCTTTGACTCATTACAGGTCCTGGCCCTCGGGAACCAAGGAGGCATCTTCATAAGGGCCGTACACTACTGGAGTTCACAATTATTCCTCGTGCTAGCGGCCTTTCACGTCATAGACCAATTGTCAAAAAATGGTGAACTGGAAGTCTCCAGGGGCCTCTGGGTACGGGTATCGTTTATTGTTCCCCTGGTACTGTTCCTAATGATTTCGGGCTTTATCCTGAAAGGGGACAGAGGAGGAATCCTGGCCCGGCAGGTATTAGAGGGCCTGTTGGGCACGTTGCCCGCAGGCGGAGATATCCTGAGATTCTTGTTTCTTGGCAGTCCCCACAATTTCCAGCTTATTTTCATTCACCATGTTGCTACAACCACGCTGTTTGTCTTGATTTTTACCCTTGAGCATGACGGGCGCATTTGGCCGGAGTGGCGTTCAGTGGTCTATGTCACGGCTTGTTCCATGATCCTCTCCTCGCTCAGGACTCCTGTCCTTCGGCCTGAAGGATTGGAAATTTACGTGAAGGGCCCGTGGTACTTTGTGGGGCTCCAGGAAATGCTGCACTGGGCTTCGCGACCGGGGTGGATCCTGGTATTGGGTGGTGCAGTATTTTTTGTCCTGTGCGTGCTCCCTCTTGCTTCAGAGAGAGTTTCGAAGGCGCTGAAGCGCTTTATGACCGGCGTCTTCTTAGCCTATTTGGGAATGAGCGTGGTTGGCTGGTTTTTCCGGGGTGGTGATTGGCAGAGGGTGGTACCCTGGGGCGGGCCATGAAGCGGTCGGAGCAGTTGAGAAATCTCCTGCCGGCAATAGTGACGGCCGTGGCCGTGATTGTCTCTCTTGCGTGGTTTTTCAACTCTCCCCGCAGGCAGACAAAGGAACTTCCGAAAGTATTGGGGCACCGGGAGGGCTGTATCCTCTGTCACCTGCCCATGGGCGGGTTTGTGAAGGCACATGACCCGAAGGCCATAGGGTGCGCATCGTGTCACCTGGGAAATCCATTTACCATGAACAAGAATGGTGCTCACAAAGATATGGTCCTGGTGCCCGGGAACCTGGGTGACGCCGCACGCACATGCGGTACCTCCAGGTGTCATCCGCTGTTGTGTACCAATATCCGTGCTTCCCTGATGGCGTCTGGTCGGGGCATGGTGAGTGTTGATCGGTATGTTTTCGGAGAGATCAGTTCCCCCAATGGCCGGGGTCACCTGTCCGAGCTGGGTGATTCCCCGGCCCAGGAGCATCTGCGCAAGCTGTGTGCATCATGCCACCTGGCCAAGGTCAAGGCCAAGCCTGCTGTCATCAACCAGCTTTCAAGGGGCGGTGGATGCACTGCCTGCCATATTTACTATAGTAAGGGTGCAAGGGGAGAACTTGACAGGTATCATGAAAATGGAAAACAACCCAAGATTCATCCCGCACTGTCCCTGCAAGTGAGTGGTTCCCACTGCTTTGGATGTCACAGCCGGTCCGGGAGGATTGCAACCAATTATGAGGGTTGGCATGAAACAGAATCCAGGCCGGAGGAGGTATCGGGAAAGAACGGCTACCGCATTCTGGAAGATGGTAGGGTTTTCATGCGCATGAGTCCTGATATCCATTTCAAGCGGGGGATGGAATGCATTGACTGCCATACCTGGCGTGAAGCCATGGGTGACGGAAAGACCTATTTTCACGAGGAAGATCAAGTGGAGATAAGCTGTGAAGACTGTCATCCCGTGCGCAAACCAAGTACAATTGCACGAAAAAAGTTAAAGGAAATTGACAAAAAGATAGTAAAACAGCGCAAGGCCCTGGCGGGAATCACCAATTTTGTCCTCACATCAAAGACCAATCGGCCGCTTTTGAATGTGACTCTGGATGGAACAGGAAATGTCCTGGTGATGGGGAAAAACTCCTCTAAGACGTATCATCCAAAAGTTCCCCCATCTATTTGTACGAAAGACATATATGGCCACGACCGTCTTACCTGTCAGAGCTGCCATACGCCGTGGGGACCCAGTTGTATTAAATGCCACACCTCTTATGACAGGACCGGCATGGGTCTGGACCACATTGCCGAAAAAAGGGTGAAAGGGCGCTGGGCAGAAAAAAAGGGAAAGCTCGTTCCTCGACAGCCGGCACTGGGAATACAGATAAGAGCAAAAAAGGAAAAGCTCGACACCTTTATCCCGGGAATGATTTTCACCATTGAACACAAGGATTATCCGGGTGCCCGATTTCGAGAGAATAGCTTTGTATTTCGGAGGCTTTATGCCCCGACCGCAGCACACACAACATCAGCCAAGGGACTCGCCTGCCGATCGTGCCACAACAATACGGTTGTGCTGGGCCTGGGCGAGGGATTGTTTTCAGTAAGAAAATCGACGTCGAATGTCCAAGAGATGGTGTTTGAGTCCCTTTATCCGGCGAGGAAAGAGGATGGTCTGGCAGAGGATGCCTGGACAGGTTTCTTGGATGAGAGGAGGGGAATGGTCTCTACCCGTGTCGGCGCTCGTCCTCTCTCCGCGCAGGAACAGAGAACGGTAATTCGAGTGGGTGTTTGCCTTCCCTGTCATCCTGCCGATGCCGCAGGAATTAAAAAGATCTACAAGGATTTTCCCACCGCGCTGAAGCGTCTCACTCCCCAATGCAGGCGGCCCCCGAAAATGACCTTCGGGAGGAAGAAGACTGCAAAATAATCACAGCGCCGTTTTTTACCGGAACCCGGATTCTTTACGTCCATGGTTACTCCCCTGCCGTGACTGGAATAGAGATTCAGTATGACGTGGAGAAGAGTATCCTGCTATTGGTATCCATGATGCCCGGTCAGGGGGTGAAGAGTACAACCAAACAGCGAGTGGCTTCAGATGAGATGCTTTTCAGCTTGTGAGGGGTGTCGGAGTTGAAATGGATTGATTCGCCTGATCGCAGCCGATGATCTTTATCCCCGAGGGTCAATTTAAGCTCCCCCTCGAGAACAAAGATGAATTCTTCGCCTTCGTGTTTGTAGGCCAGTGGTTTGTGAGCCTTTTTTGCTTCTATGGTAACCATGAAAGCGCGGAGGTGATGGCTTTCCTCGCCGGGACTCAGGGTTTGATACGCATAATCCTGCGTCCGTTTCATGAAAGCCTGGTCCTTCAGACTTCGAATCAGGGCCTTCTCCTCCCTTCGCAGAAAAGTATCCGGGTCAATCTTCAATGCCCTTGCGAATCTCAAGAGAAAAGCGACAGGGGGTGTTGTTATCCCCTTTTCCACCTTTTCAATAAATTCAGGTGATTGACCGGTTGCCTTGGATAATGCCTCAATGGTCCAGTTATGGGCTTCGCGGAGCTTTTTGACCCTTTCCCCGAACGCGTTTCTGGAATCGCTTTTCTCCCTGGTGCCGAGATCATCTGCGAGTTTGCGCATGGTTACCTGGCTGACCCTGTCGATCAGGCGGGGCAGGATGGTTTTGGCATCGGCGATGATTCCAATGTCCGCGATCTGGAAGATGGGTGCGTTTTTGTCACGGTTCACGGCCACAATGGTTTGGGCTTCCATAATTCCCGCCACATATTGTACTGCTCCGGAGGTTCCGATCGAAAGAAGGAGTTTGGGCCTGACTGATTTCCCGGTTTGTCCGATGAGTCGTTCTTCGTCGACCCAGTGTTCAAGTACGGGAGGGCGGGTGGCTGCCAGTTCAGCGCCCATGGCAACCGAGAGTTCCCGAACCAGGGAGAAATTGTCGATATTTCCCAGCCCCGCGCCGCCCACCACAATCGTATGAGCATCCTCCAGGCGCTGGGCTTCTTTGGGCCGGGGAGAGTTCGAGAGCAGCTTGATGCCCTTGTGGATGTCCGGAATCTCCACGTCCACGCGGTCAACAAGACCGGGTCGTCCCTTTACCTCGGTTGCTCGGACGGCATGGGGCTGAATCGTGAGAAATCCCGTTCGGGACGGGTCCAGGAAGGTGATGCGGCACATGAAATCCCCACCCCATGCCGGGCAATTTGCCACCACCTTCCCTTTTTCCAGAAGGACATCCACACACTCTGAAATCAGCCCGGCGTCCACGATCCTGGCGGTTCTGGCAGCCGTCTCCCTGCCGAAGTCGGTGAGGGGAAACATGACGAGCATGGGGTTGTGCCTGGCAACAAAACCCGCAAGGGCGCTTGCGTACAGGTCCGGACGGGGAGACCCAAGAAGTTTATTGGCAAGGATGCAGGCGCGGTCTGCACCGTAGTTGGTGCATTCCTCTGCGGCGTCATTAGCAGAAATGATTGGTTGATGACCGCTTCTGCCGTCTTGCAAGGGCTGCGGTCCGGGCGCATCCAGGAGAACCGCAACCGTTACCCCTGACACTGAGCCGGCAAGTTCCCTGGCCTTGGCAAGCACATTCAGGGAAAGCTCAAAAAGCCTCCTGCTCCTGAGATCTATACATACCCACAGTTCCTTTTTCGTGCCTTTTGACATAATG
>Ga0164318_10001530_pt1 | contig 20674 bp, 28 predicted proteins | sample GuaBasSedimGuay9_FD_113734 | JGI IMG/M metagenome (GOLD analysis project Ga0164318, IMG submission 113734) | Subseafloor sediment microbial communities from Guaymas Basin, Gulf of California, Mexico - Guay9, Core 4571-4, 0-3 cm | ecosystem: Environmental > Aquatic > Marine > Hydrothermal vents... | reverse complement strand
GTTTGCTGAGCGGTATGTAAAATTAATTGATACATTCATAAGATTGGGTGTTCTCTCTCCAGGAGATATTTTTTCTGATGTGAAGGATGATATAAGCAAAGAAATTATTGGAGTTTTAATTTCTAGAAATGAGCTAAATATCTCTCAAATTACTGAAGCTGTTCGGCAGCGCAGAGGAACCGCTTCCCGTAGAATAATTAGAGAGAGGCTCCAAATTCTTGAGAAATCGGGCAAGGTTCGGAGAGTGGATACCAAAAAAGGTGCTGTATATTCATTATCGGAAGAAGTGGTCAAAAAGTGGTCACAAATGCTCGGATTATTTAAATAGAATGTTCATCCTTTCTTACATTGGTGATAAAAAATGAATGAACACGAGATGCCTGACCCGGAAAAAATAAAGGAAATATTGAATGTTGTTTCAGAAAAAGTGCCTGGATTGTTAAAAGAGCTCAGCCGCATTCTCTATGGAGAGGAAGAGGCAAAACAGTTTGGGACAGCAGTGGCGACATTTTATAAAGAATTAAAAGAGGCAGGAATGACAGATGAGCAAGCATTTGAACTTACCCGTCAGTATATGTCTACACTAAACTTAGGACAAATGATGAGGAAATTTGGACAACACAAGCATGAGAATGAGGAGTAACAAAGTATGAGCGAAAATGCTGATAGAGAAGGAGAGACAAGCAATATTCGCATATTCGGAATGGTGATATCTTCTCTTCCTTCCCTTATGTTTAGGCTTGCTGGGACATTTTTAAAATTTAAAAGAGATGTGAAGAAAGGAGGTCATATATTTCAAGAAGAGTTGATTGCTCAAGGTCTTGATGCAGAAATGGCTGCAAAGCTAACTGAAATATATTTGGAGTCAAGCAATCTTGTGCAATACATCCGTTATGCAAAATCTCCTTTTAAAAGATAATAGAGAAACAATGGATAAACCAGAATCCAATTTTAATTTCAAAGCCATGTCTTTTACCTATAAACTTAGAGATTTCTTCATGCCCCGTATGAATATCCTGAGAGAAGTAGGCATAAAGCCAGGGTTTCATGTTTTGGATTATGGTTGTGGACCCGGCAGTTATATATGTCATCTGGCAGAATTAGTGGGCAAATCAGGAAAAATTTATGCCTTAGATATCCATCCACTTGCAATCCAGAAAGTTCAACGCATTACCTCAAAAAAGCAACTAAGAAATGTGGCAACTATTCATTCCAATTGCAAAACGGGATTGCCAGATAATAGCGTTGATGCAATCCTATTATATGATATCCTCCACAATCTGAATGATGCAGATGAAGTATTGGAAGAATTGCATCGAGTATTAAAACCAAATGGAATACTATCTGTAAGAGATCACCATATGAAAGAAGATGAAATAATGTCTAGGATAACAGGACTATTTCGGTTGTTTGGAAAGGGCAAAAGAACGTATAGTTTCCTGAAGATGGAATAACTATTAATGATTTTGGCAGAGAGGCAATAATATAAAGTAGAACGCCAATATATCTTGGTGAAAAAATGAAAGTTTGTATTGTGTATGATTCAAAATATGGAAATGGAAAAAAATGTGTGGAATATTTACAGCATATTATTGCTGCAAAAAAGTATGATGTGGAAATCTTTTCTGTTCATGAAACAAAACCGAGTTCATTACCTAAAGCAGATTACTATATTTTCAGTTCCCCCACCCATATAGGCAGCCCTACCAGAAAAATGAAGAAATTTCTGAGGAATTTATCAGTTACAAAGGCTAATTACGCTCTTATGACAACCTGTATAGATTTCAAAACTAAAGCATTGCAAAAAATGGAAAAAATCTTGCAGAATAAAGGTATGATAAAGGCTTCAGATGGAATTAAAATAAAAGTCAATGGCATGAAAGGATCGCTGGAAGAAAGCTATAAACAAAAACTTGAGGAATTTGCAGATAAAATGTTTTCAACTTATCCCAAAGATGCTTAACCCATTTCAACACTGCAAGAAACGCCATCCATATTTAAAAAGCATAAAAAGTGCATGGACTTGTTATCCTTATAATTTGTATGTATTAGCTTGATAGCCCTCGTTAGTTATTCACTATCCTTCTCTTGTTCCTTTCTTATCTTTTCTTCCCTTACTGCCTTTTCATGCTGCTTGTCCCCCTCTTTCCCCCTCAGTCTCTGGGATAGATTCTTTATTGTTTCACCCAGACCATAGCATATTAATATATCTCCTCTCATTATTTCTGTATCCCCATTCGGCACTCCAATATACTTTTCCTCATTCTCTGTTTTTCTGTATATCGCTAAAACTACAACACCCTCCTCATCTAGCCGTAGCTCCCTCAATTTTTTATTTTCCAGCCAACTGTCCTCCTTAACCTTAAACTCCCCTATTGAGTAACCTTTACTCAGCCCAAGAAGTTGTTCATAATCATAAATTCGTAAACTGGTGAATCTTTCCAATGCCCTCTTGATTATCCATCTCATCCCTTTGTCTATCATTTTTGAACGGGTGAAAAAATATATTATAAGCAAACCGACAAAAAGCCATATAATCCGTATAGTAGCCTCTTCCTTTGTTTGTCCTATGAAAGTTAAAACCAATGTTGCCATCGCGGAGGCTATTCCGGCACTTCCAATGAATATTAAAATTCTAATAATTCTCCTTCTTACAGGATGAGAAACAACATACTCTGATTCTGATGTGGTGAAACCAACGCCAGAGAAAGCTGACTGAGCCTGAAATGTTGCCATATCTCTAGATAAACCTGTCATTTCCAGTGCCACTGCCCCTATCCTTACTATAATTATTGAGACAAGTATGACCAATAATAAAGATATTAAAGCTATCATTTTTCCTGAATTAAATCGTGCTCGCTATTTAATAATTTTTTTATTAATCGAGGATGCAAATTGCTCTTTATCAACTTTTTTGCCACCAAAGAGGGATAATCAATATCTCCATATTTGTTTATTATTTCAATATCTCTTTCATCCAAAAGGGAAAAAATCATATTCAATTTTTTATCATCCATTCCTAAAAAAATTTTCCTCATAAGCCAGCATTTTTTTAATTCCTTTCCAAAATTGTTCATATAATTTTTTTCATATTGCATAAGATTCTTACTTTCGAAGAATTTTATGTATGTCTCCCCCAAAATTTTAGATGCCAGAAGCCCGGGGTACAATCCACCTCCTGATGTAGCCTTGACTTGTCCAGCAGCATCTCCTACAAGCGCTACCCTATCATAAACAATTTTTTTTCTCATGCCAGTAGGAATAAAACCAGCATTTATTTTTTTACTTTCCACTCCAATCATTTTCAAAAATTTTAAAAAATGTTTTTTGAGGGAGTGCCCTTTCTTTACTCCTAATCCTATTCGTGCTTTTTCTCCCTCTGGTATAATCCATGCAAAAAAGCCAGGTGCAATCCTTTCTCCAAAAAAAATTTTCACATATTCTTGTTCCATTTTAAAGGGCGCTGTAGTTTGCATTGCTGAAATATATTCCTTTACCTCGGGAAAATGAAAAATTTTTGCTACAGTACTTCTTGCCCCATCTGCTCCTATAAGATAATTGCTTTTTATCTTCTCTTTTCCATTAACAATTATTGGGTTATCTTTAGAAGCATTTCTTACTTTCCATTCATATTTGCACTCCGCACCTTCCGCCATTGCCATTTCCATCATTTCTTTGTCAAATCTCTCCCTATCTATGACAACAGCTTGCCTTTTTTCACCCCCTATAATTATTTCTTTCCCATTTGGGGGGTAGATGAAGGCACCCTTTATTTCATTCATTATTACATCATTGCTTACTCCAGAAATTTTTATTACTCTCTCTGTGACCAAGCCTGCACAGCTTACCGGCTTTCCAACTTCAGAATGCTCTTCTAACACCATGACATTATATCCTTTATTTGCCAATATTCTTGCAGCCATGCTTCCTGTTGGACCCCCTCCAACAATGATAAAATCGTGGCACATCACATTTAAGTATACAATGCTTATTTATATCAGTTGATGAAAAATGTTTCCATTGCTGGCAATTCAGATACTTTTCCTAGTTAAAAGGAAAGATGTATTTTCACTACTCTCTAGATTCGTCGTTGATAAGGAGGGAAGAAGGATAGGGGAGAGCATCTCTGTATACAAAGACCTTCTCATCATCAAAAGAAATGGGAAGTTTTATGCCATTCCCCTTAAGCATGTGGAAGTAGGTAAGGAAGAGTTACACGTTAAAGGGGTTGTTCAATGGGAAATCGCAGAAAAACTTGCAAAGGAATGGAAGAAAAATGTATAAGATGGTTATAGTAACAAATGATATTCAAATGTCCCCTGGCAAGCTTGCTGCACAAGTAGCTCATGCAGCTGTTGAATGTGCTTTGAAAGCGGCAAAGAAAAGCCCTCACTTGCTACAAAAATGGATGGATGAAGGGCAAAAAAAAGTTGTTTTAAAGGCTGATGAAGAAGAAATATTCCAAATTCAAAAAAAAGCCCGTTCTAAAAAAATTTGCACCTCCTTGATCAAAGATGCTGGTTTGACGGAATTAGAGCCAGGAACATTGACAGCATTGGCAATAGGACCGGCAGAGGAGGAAAAGATTGATGCCCTCACAGCACATTTGCCATTAAGATGAAAAAAGAAATAAGAATTTTAGGAATAGACGATATGCCATTTTCATTTGAGGATGAATATGTAGATATCGTTGGAGTCATCTTGAGGGGAAATTCATATATTGAAGGGGTTATAAAAGCAACAATAGAAGTTGATGGAATGGACGCTACTCCTGTCATCATTTCTTTAATAAAAAATACAAAGCATAGAGGGCAATTGAAAGTTATTATGATAGATGGAATTGCTCTTGGTGGCTTCAATGTTGTTGATGGAGGGCGAATTTATGATGAGGCAGGGATACCTGTTCTTACCATCACAAGAAATAAGCCTCACAGCGAGAAAATAAAGGAGGCTTTGCAAAAACATTTTGAAGATTGGGAGGAGAGATGGAATATTATTAATAAAGGAAGAACGGAGGAATTGTGTGGAAAATACCCCCTATACATAAAACGTTTTGGGATTGGAATAAAGGAGGCAGAAGAAGTCATTAAAATTAGCACGATAAGAGGGGCAATACCTGAGCCGCTCCGCATTGCCCATCTCATAGCAACCGGGATAAAAACTGGAGAATCTTATGGAAAAGCATGACTCCATTGATACCAAGTTGCAGAAGAATTTGTTGTAATATTGGCTCCATCTGGAATAATATGCCAGGCATTGTATGTCCAATTGAGGTATTCAGATGAACCTCCCCCAAACATAAAAGCAAAAAATTTGTTTGTATGAGCTCCAAAGGCGTAGTGATGAAAAATCCATTCATCAAAAGTCATATCAACAGGTATCCATCCATATCCAGGCAGATAAATCTGAACCATTCTATGGAATATGTCATCAACATGGGGAGGTTTCTTAGCCAGATATGTTCCTCCTTTATACCGGGCAGGTATTCCTGCTGCCCTACATAAAGCAATATAGGCAAAACAATATTCTGAGCATGAGCCATTTCCTCTTTCTAAAATTGTTGGCGCATCATCCCATCCTCCAGCCAAGGCATAGTCAAGATGGGCGATAACATAATCATGAAGTTTTACTGCTTTTATCAAAATATTTGTTTCATTTCCCGCAACTTCATGTACAATGCTTTGAATGAGAGGGTGATAAATTTTATATTTTTCATCATCAGCAGTATAAGCATTATAAATATCCTCGGGTATCTCTCCTTTCACTAAAGAAGGTAGAAGTATGTATCGTATATTGTAAACCCTTGCCTCAACAGTCCATGAAAAAGTTATTTTTTCCTTAGCATCTAAGTTATAATAATAGCAAGCAACTTCCTGCCCCCATCTGTCTTTTTTAAATTCATCTGGCTCTGGATCATATCTTATATCCTTTATCTCCTGGTTTGCCATTGATGGAGGAACTGCCAGATATGTGGTTATATTTATTGCATCGTTTCCATTATTTGTAACCTCTTCCTTATATTCAATGACAACATCCCTTGCTCCCCATCTGTAAAATGGAAAGGAAAGACTTTCTTTACCTTTGCTATCACTGAAAGTAACTTCTTTTACATCTTCATTTTTTTGATGAAAAAAAGTATTATGAGGGGACGTATAAGGAGAAGTTGCTGGAAAAATGAAGGAAATTACAATAATCAAAGCAATTCCCATCTGCCATTTCATATGACTACATAGCCAATCAATACAAAAAAATTGCTATGTAAAAATGCGGGCGCCGGGATTTCCGAGTATGGCTGCGAGGAAATGTGGATTGCCTGCAAGCCATACATTCGAACCCGGGCAGAGGGCTTGGAAGGCCCTAATCCTAACCACTAGATCACGCCCGCTTCCAATATGGCTATGCCATTTTTCATTTTAAATTTTTGCCTATTCTTCTTTCCAGCTGGTTATAGCAACGCCTATGGCAAAAACAATGATGGCAAAGATGAAGATAACAATGCTGTTGAACAATGCTCCTGCTTTATCTCCCAAAATCATGGCATCCCTCAACCCCTCGTTTACATAATAAAGGGGCAAAATTTTTGCTATTATTTGGAGGAAAGGAGGCATTATCTCAAGAGGGAAAAATGTGCCAGCCAGAAACATCATTGGGAAGGTTATAGCCCCACCAGCAGAATCTGCCGTCTCTTCATCCTTAACAAACCTTGTAACAATCATTCCCATGCCGGAGAAGGCAAAACTTGCAGATATGATGAGGATGAATAAATATATGTTTATTTGAACACTCACTCCCCATACCAGAATGCCTACTAAAAGGATGACAGAAGTGGAGACAAATGCCAAGAAAAGCATGAAAAGCATTTTTGCTAAAATCCATTCCCCTCTTGTTATAGGAGTTGTCAATAACTTCCTCAATATACCATTTTTTCTGAATTTAGTATTCCTCTCTATGCTTCCATATATGCTTGTCGTCATGACAGATAAGCCAATAATGCCTGGAATGAAAAAATCAATGTATTCATATTCCTTCTGTATGATGCTCGTCGTATTAAAACGGGCGAAATTGTCACCTCCAGCAATCATAAGGTTGAATTGATTCATGAATTGGGACAGAACAGCCATGATGACAGCATTTCTTTGTGTCTCACTTGGGTCAAGCATAAGCGTTATGTTCTCCGCTTTAGTAACATTTTTTTCCGCTATTGCCATCCCCAATTTTAATCCGTAATTTTTTGGAATAACCATCAATGATTTTATTTTTCCTTTGTTTGCTTCTATGTACTCCTGCAATTCTTTTTCATTTGAAGCATCACTATCCTTAATTATTTTTATTTTTGTAACATTTGTTAGATTGAGCTGGTGATATATTGCATCATAAAAATTTGTGAAGTTGCCTATAAACTCCATGCCTGTCTCATTTTGTTTTAAAATGCTTGCTATAAACTCTCCATTTTGATAATCATAATTTTTTACATACAATGTGTAGCTTCCCTCACTGCCTGAAAAAATTGCGCCAAAGAGAAGGATTAGCAAGATAGGAAATGCCAATGACCAGAAAAGTGTTCCTTTGCTCCTGTAATAATTTTTTAAACTTGCTAAAAAATCATTTGCAATAATTTTCAAATTCATGCTACCTCCTCATGCAATTTAGCACCAGTTAAATTTAAAAAGACATCTTCCAAGTCAGAATGTTTGATGTCTATTTCCCTGTAATACAGATTTTTTTCTCTAAGATGAAATAAAATATCAATTACAGCCTCCCTCTTTTTTATTTTAACTTCAACAGTTTCATTTCTTGCTTGCATTTCATCATAGCCTGTTTTTTGCAGCACTTCCATCACTTCTTTTGTCTTACACCCCTTTATCAATAATTTGCTTTTTTCCCCATATTTATTTATTAATTCTTCTAGCGTTCCCTCTGCAACAATCTTTCCTTTATGAATAATGGCAATGTGGTCCGCCAAATATTCCGCCTCCTCCATATAATGTGTAGTTAAAAAAACTGTCTTCCCTTGATTTTTTAAGCCAGCAATAGCGTTCCAAACATCACGCCTTGCTCTTGGGTCTAAGCCTGTGGTGGGCTCATCTAAAAAAACTATATCTGGGTCATTTACCAATGCTATTGCAACGCCAACTCGCTGTTTAAGCCCTCCAGAAAGAGTGTGATATTGAGCATTTTTTTTGTCCCTTAAATCAATGAGGTCAATGATTTGCTCAATGTCAGCCCTTTTTTTATACAAGCGAGAGAAATACAACAGGGTTTCCTTAACGGTAAGGCGCTCAAATGAGATGAATTCTTGTGGCAAAACGCCTATACGTTCTTTAATTTCTTTTGTTGTTTTACTTATGTCATAGCCCAGCACTTTTATCTTCCCAGATGTAGGGTTACGTATACCTTCTATCATCTCAACAGTCGTTGTTTTACCAGCTCCATTTGGTCCTAAAAAGGCAAAAACCTCTCCTTTTTTAACTTTAAATGAAATATTGTCAACCGCCTTTAAGTCGCCATATATCTTCGTTAATCCTTCCACTTCTATGGCGTAATCCATTGGGAATGGAAAAGGCTGAGGTATTTAAATATGCCGACAAAAATTTTTAAGGACATTTCATTCATCTTTATGGAAAAATGGCGCCTTTTGTTGCATCCCGCCAATGATGCCTTTACAAATATGGCTATAGACGAAGCGTTGCTCATTTCTGGCAAACCGACCATACGCCTCTATAAATGGAAGCCATCTGCAATATCGATAGGCTATTTTCAAGGAATAGAGGAAGAAGTAAATTTAAAAGAATGCAAGGAAATGGGTGTGGATGTTGTTAGGCGAATTTCAGGAGGAGGGGCGGTATTTCATGATGAGCATGGAGAGATAACTTATTCTTTGGTATTACCTCAAAAAATGTTGCCAAAAAATATTTTGAAATCATGTGATAAAATTTGCTCCTGCCTAGCGAAGGGATTGCATTACCTCGGTTTAAATGCAAAATTTTCTCCTCTCAACGATGTTGTTGTCAATCAAAAAAAAATCTCAGGGAGTGCTCAGACACGGCGATATGGAAATGTTTTGCAGCATGGAACTCTATTAATAGACGTTGATGTTAAAAAAATGTTTTCTTTGCTGAGAGTATCAAAGAAGAAGATAGAGGATAAAAATATAGAGAAAGCTAGTAAAAGAGTTACATGTCTAAGGAATGAAATTGGGGAAATAAAGGAGGGAGAGATAATAAATGCATTGAAAAAGGGTTTTGAGAATGGATTTGGTGTTGAGTTAGTCGAGGAAGAATTAAGAGAAGAAGAAATGGAAAGAGCAAAGGAATTGAGGGAAAAATATGCCAGCAGAGAATGGAATTTTAAAAGGTGAGTTGAAAGTTAAAGGAGGGAAGTTAATAAAATGCTCCATAGAGGTTAAAAATAAAGAAATAAAGCAAATAAAAATCACTGGAGATTTTTTTATGTATCCCGAAGAAAAAATAGAAGAGATGGAAGAAATGCTAATTGGAAAAGAAATAAAGGAAGATGCGATAAAAAAAGCCTTGGATGAATTTTTTCTGGAAGTAGAAACATTTGGCGCATCCAAAGAAGATTTTCTGGAAGTAATTATGATGGCAATTAAAACTATAAAAACCAATAGCTGATTTCCTCTCATGAAAAAAATTATTGCTGGCTCTTCTTCTCCAACGCTTGCAAAAAATTTGTCTTTGGAAATGAATGTTCCAATAGCGGAGATAACCATAAAAAGATTCCCTGATGGAGAATGCTACGTACGCATTCATGAAAAAATGGATGAGGCAATAATTATAAGCAATACATATCCGAATGAAAACATCATAGAATTATTTTTGCTTCAAGATGCTGCCAGAAAAATGGGTGCAGAAAAAATAAGCGTTATTATTCCTTACTATGGATATGGTCGGCAAGATAAAGTTTTTGAAGAAGGGGAAGCTGTCAGTGCGGAAAAAATTGCAAAACTGATCGAGCAGGATGCTGATAAGATCATACTGGTGAATCCTCATAAAGAGCATATAATAAATTTTTTCAGCGTTGAAGCAAAAATATGTGATGGAGTTCCTTCGATAGCAGAATATTTTAAGGGTAGAGTGGATGCTGTTATAGCTCCAGATAAGGGGGCTTTAGAAATGGCAAAAAAAGCGTCAGAGATAATAGATTGTGAATACAATTACTTTGAGAAAACAAGAATAAGTAGTAATGAGGTAAGAATGGAAATAAAAGATATGAATGTGGAAGGAAAAAAATTGCTAATAATTGACGATATTATTTCAACTGGAGGAACAATGATAGAGGCGATAGAGTTGTTGAATAAACAGAAAGCCTATGAAATATATGTTTCTTGCATTCATGGATTATTCATAGAAAATGCAGATGAAAGGATTTTAAAGGTGGGTTGCAAAGAAATTGTGACAACTGATACAATAGAAACAGTATATAGTAAAGTAACTGTAGCAAAAAAAATAGCGAATTTACTGAAAAATTAATTCAATTCCTTTCTGCGAAACATGAGAGATGCAACAATAAAGGTTGCCAGTAAAAATATTACAAGGGAAATTAAGGATTGAGAAATTGAAATTGGATATATATTTTGAGTTGGAATGCCCATTAATTTATCTGCAAGTATTCTCTGCGCTGCCCCCATGTTGTTGGAAGGGGAAATTGCATATGCAATTTTGCTATACCATGGATTTTTTGACGAGACTCCAGAGAGGAAATTGAATATCGTGGTTATTGGATAGAACATGTTCAAACCGAACCATCCAATTATAAGGGAAGAGATTAGAGAAGTAGCTGTTGTTTTTGTTATTATGGAAAAAAGCATTGAAAAGGAGATATAGCATTCCGCACCAAGGATTACAACTCCAATATACGCATATGCCCTTGCAATGCTCTCAATATCTGGAAATCCGCAATATAAAATTGCAATTAAATGTCCCAATGTGGCAATTGGTATTATAATGCATAATATAATCATCAAAACCCCCAGAAATTTACCAAATATTACTTCTTCCCTGCTCACGGGTTTTGAAAGCAAGAGATAAATTGATTTTCTACTTCTTTCCCTCACTATCAAATCATAAGAGAGAGTTATTGGTAGAATTATATAGAATATGGAAACAGTTGAATGTGCACTTGCCATGATGGAAGAGAAATCTTCAGGAGAATGAGAACTATAATAGGAAAGGATGCCAACTGAGATTAAAAATCCAGCAATGTAAAGACTCCCTATTATAATCAATCTTTTTGTTTTTAAGTATTCATAAAATTCTTTTTTGGCAATTTCCCATGCAGAATATATCGAAAAATTCATTTTATTTTTCCTCCGTCAATTTAAGAAATATTTCTTCCAGATTCGGTGTTTTTTCCTCTACTTTTGTTATCTTACCTCCAGCCTTTACTATTGCAGAATTTACTTCAGCTGTTACTCTTTCATCTTTTACTCTTGCAATCAACATACCCTTTAAAACCTTTAAATCCTCTACTCCGTTAACTTTCTTTACAGATTCAATTATATCCTCGTTGATGTTTAAACATTTTATTTTTACAACTATTCCCCTTCCTTTTATCTCATTAACTAAGTTTTTTATTTCGTCTTTTCTTACAAGTTTTCCTTTATTTATTATGGCAACAGTATTGCATATCTGTTGAACCTCATGCAATAAATGGGAAGAAAGAAATAAAGTTGTGCCCTCTTTAACAAGTTCTTTTATCAGATTTCTTATCTCATAGCTTGCTCTGGGGTCAAGTCCTGAAGTTGGTTCATCATAAACCAATAATTCTGGGTCATTTATAAGTGACTGAGCTATTCCAAGCCTCTGTTTCATACCATGTGAATATTCACTAACCCTGGAATCTTTTCTATCCATCAATTTCACCATCTCAAGCAAATCCAATATTTTTTTCTCTCTTTCTGTCTTTGGTATACCAAAAAGTCTGGCATAAAAATCCAAATTTTCATATGCTGTCAAAGTATCATAAAATCCCAGTTCTTCTGGAAGAAACCCTATTTTTTTTCTGATAATTTTTCCATCTTTTATCACGTCTCTACCAAAAATTTTTGCTTCTCCTGAATCTGGAAAGATAAATCTCATGAGTATATTCATTGTGGTTGTTTTGCCTGCTCCATTGGGGCCGAGAAATGCAAAAATTTCTCCCTCTTCTATTCTTAAGTTTAAATTATTTACCGCTGTTAACTCACCATATTTTTTTGTTAACCCTTCAATCTCCACAATAGCCATTTGCACTCTAATGCCCCTTTTATTTAAATATTTACTGTTTTTTTCCATGCAACCGTTAACTTCTTATATCATTTTTTTCTACATCTATCATGAAAAAGAAAGCATTGTCCCTTCTAATCCTTCTTTGTTTAATTGTACCCGCAGCCTTTTCCGCTGGTACAGTAAAAAAAGAAAATTATCAGCCAAAATTTAAAAAAACTCAATTATCTGGAGATGAGCCAAATAATGTAACCATTGTAGTTGATATAAAAAGGGTTAGAACAATGACAGTTAATGAAGATGAGCCACAAATCTATTTCAAAATATATATAAATGGGAAAAACTCTGTATGGTGGCCTCAGATATATAAAGGAAAAGATATATGGTTTGAATGGCCAACCGCAGCAAAAACAATTGATTACAATCCAAATGAAACAGTAACCATTCAAATTGAAGTATGGGAGAAGAAGACTCTTATCGATGAGGCATGTGATGTTTCAAAAGAAAAAAGTCCTTATCTGGCGGGAAAGACAATAAATCTCTTTTATGACATCAAGAGGGGAGAATGGACAGGAGATGATTATTTAGGCGATGGAAATGGCTATGGGCATTGCTCTGGTTTTGAAGATGGAAATGAAGATGAGAATGATTGTGAAATTTGGTTTGACATTTATCAGTGGGGTGAGAATGGATGGTGGGGCACTGAAGACCGTTTAACTTACTGGGAGAAAGTAAACGTATATCATCTCAATGCCTCAAGGAATTACGATAACGTAGATTTCAATGGAGACGGCATTCCAATAGAATGGGAGGACAAATATGGATTTGACCCATTTGCTAAGGACAATATATCTGAGCAAGATCCTGACAAAGATGGCTTAACAAACTTTGAGGAATGGGAAACATCTCAATGGCTTTCCGACCCATTTGCTAAGGACATATTTATAGAGGTGGATGGTATGCAGGCTAAGCATCCATGGGAAAAACCCTATACATTTCCTAAAGAATCGCAGAATCTCATATGCAATCCCTTTGCAAGGCACAATATCACCCTCCACATTGATGATGGTGAATTGTGTGGAGGAGGAGATTTAATTCCTTACGATGATGGTATGAGTGGAAAGGAATTGATGGCAGCCCGCTTTAAATACTTCCTTAATGAAGATGAGGATAACTGGAAGCGTGGAGTTTTCCATTATGCCATCATATGCTGCCAGATGGAATGGTCTGGACGCCCTGCTGGCGGAAGAATGTTTTACATAGACAGCCATTGTGTTGGAGGGCAATATGTGAGAAACTGGGCATGGTCTTTCTATTTGCAGGGTAGCAACTATTACAAGGCATTTGCAAGCGTTTTCATGCACGAGCTTGGTCATACACTTGGCTTAATGCATTTTGAAGGAATAGATAATGAAAAAACAAGATTTCCATGGTATAAGGAATATTGGGAGTGGGGTAACTACAAAAGTTGCATGAATTATCGCTATGTGTATAAACTGGTTGATTACTCCAATGGCGATGACAAAGACCATGACCAAAATGATTGGGCAGTCATTGATTTAACACGGTTTACCCAACCTGGTTGGTGAAATAAAAAATGCTGCAAAAAATCATTGCCTTCCTTCTTATTCTAATCATGCTTTCTTCATTGAGCGGATGCTTGGGAGGAGAGGATGCCGATAAAGATGGATTACCAGATGATATAGAAAGACAAGGATGGGATGTTCATGTTACGTATCCTGGAGATTCAACAACTACTACAATTCATGTAACCTCTGGCACACATAAAAAAGATACAGACGGCGATGGTCTCAATGACTATGAAGAATGGTCTTCATTAAATGGATATATCACAAATCCCAGAGAAAAAGATACAGATAAGGATGGACTCAGCGACTACGAGGAAATCATGACATTTGGTACAGACCCATTACATTGGGCAGATGATTATGATAAGGACAATGGATGGTGGAAGGGAGATTATGAGGAAATAGAATATTACCAAAGCAGAGGCATTGATAATGATACAATTCGCTCGTTCCTTAAAAATCCAGATGTGGATGGGGATGGAGTAAAAGATGGGAGTGATATCGATCCTTTAAGCGATTTAAAAATAAAGATAAAGATAAAGGGAATAAAAATAACTTCCAGCATGGACGACCCCGACAACAAAATTGAAACTGTTTTTAATATGAGCACCGACGGAGATTCAAAAGCATCAAATGTTTTCCTTATTCCTGTTGGTCTAAATTTTTCCATTAACCTTGTTTGGTCTCTCGATTTAAATGATGAAGGCATACCAGGAGGGAATAATAGTGTATCTCTTACCGTTATCGACGAAGATACAAGTTTTACAGAGAGAAAACCTCTCGACGAGATACCTGGACAGGGGGATGGATTTGCAGAGATGGATTTCGTGAAGATAAATGGGAATAAAAGTTTTGTAAACAACAATTTTGACATCTCTACGGATTGCAAATCATATCATTTAGTGGGAGAAGATGCAGAAATTTGGTTTGAAATAGATGATGATAGCATCTCTCCTTAACTTACTAATTCTTTTAACCTTCCTTCTTCAATTCCCATTTTTATTTCCATCGCAATCCTCCGCCCTGTAGACATTCTTCTCCGCCACAAAGTATTGCCATAGGGATGACCAACAGACATATGCACATTTGTTCCTCCTCCTATTCTTGGAGCGACATCATAAATATAAAAATTTAAATCTTTATCTAGGCATGTTTGCAAACAGAAGGGTCCAATGATGCCATACTCATAATGTTTCTGCGTTGCTTTCACATACCTCTCACCCAATTCAAAAACCTTTTCCAGTTGAGACTCTCTTAGCGTAGCAGAGTTATGACCGCAGACAGTATATTCTGGAATCTGCTGTTTTTCAGGTAAACTTAGCTGCTGCTCAGCGGGCAAACGAACATGCCCATCCAAGCTTGTCTCAAATCTCCAATCAATGCCAAGAAGTTCTAATTCTTTGGATAAAGGGGAATAAAAAAAATCGAAATTGAAAACAGGTCCAATGATGTATCTCTCTATTCTTGCCTTTTTTAAATCATCTGCAGTAATAACGCCTTGCTTGAGCAACTTTTCAGATTTTTGGACATATTCTTCATAGGAAGCGCATGTAAAAAAACCCCTCTCCAATTTTTTTACAGCATGATGGAGCTTTACAATGCACAATTCATCAATATCCTCTGGTTTTTCTATTTTTTCTGGAAATGGCATTCCTTCCTTCTCCAAAAGCCAGTAGTAGTCTTTCTCCTCCTCCCTTTCCTCTGTCCTTAACAAATTTCGAGAGCCAAACATTGGAACAGCAAAATTATTTTCTATCTCATCGAGGCTGCAATAAGAGGTGAAAGACCTGTTTGGGATGAAAATAACATTTTCCTTTATCAACCTATCCCGATTTTTTTTGTCCAAAATTTCATTGAATTTATTAAAAATCCATGCTTCATCGACACATCCTTTGTATACGCTTCCATTTCTCCTCTTTGCTTTAAAATACTTTGCATATGTTTTCTCCCTCCCTTTCTGGCATACGGCAATTGTATAAAAACCCTCATCTACTGCTCCGTCAAAGGTATCCAATGCAGAGTGAGAGGCAACAGCAGCAATTTTTATGTTAGCCATATCATACTCCTCCAACACTTCCCATATTTTACCCCTTTCAATCATTTTATCACAATAGTGAATTGCATAACCCTTTTTAACCTCTCTCGAAAAGTCTATAAAAAAAGCATGGATTAATGAATATGAAAATTGTTATTTCCTTAGGTGGCTCCATTATATCCCCTGATGATATAAATTTTATTAAGATTGGAGAACATCTCAAAAAAATTAGTAAGGAAGTTGATTTGTATATTGTAACTGGAGGGGGTAAAACAGCAAGAGAGTATATCAAAGCGGCAAGAAAGCTGGGTGCATCAGAAGAATTTTTGGATAAAATAGGTATAGAGGCAACTAGGCTAAATGCATTGCTTGTTGGTTCCTTCTTTTACAAAAATTTTGATATTCCACTCGCCATTGAGGATGCATCTGAGGCAAATCCCCCTGTTATAATGGGTGGAACAACACCTGGTCATTCTACTGATGCCGTAGGAGCAATGCTTGCTAGAGAAATAAACGCTGATAGATTCATAATCGCAACTGATGTAGATGGCATATATGATAAAGACCCCAAAAAAAATCCCAATGCAAAGAGATATGATTCAATATCAATAAAAAAATTAAGGAACATGATATCCGATGAATGGAAAAAAGCAGGAGAAAGCTTCATTATAGACGGAATAGCATGCAAAATAATAGAGGAGGTAAGAATTCCAACTTATGTAATAAACGGAAAAAATGTGGAATCATTAGAAAATGCTATATATGGAAGAGAATTTAAGGGAACAAGAATAGAGGTATAATATGGAAAGAATAGCCCAACATGCTCATTGCCAGATATGTGGCAAAGCAATTCCTTATGGAGAAACTCTTTGCTCAGATGAATGCAGAGAAAAATATGAAGCATTTGTGAAGAAAAGAAAAATGTATTTGTATTTCATGTACATTGCCCTTGCCCTGCTTATTGCAATATTCATTTTTTCATATATCTGAGCGCCCTTACCTCCTTTTTCCTTTCTCCTTTAACTTCAAAATCCACATCCAAAAATTTCCTCAAAAGCCACATCTCTGTTTCCGCATGTTTGCTTATTTTCCTGCATGTGAAGGATGATGATGCTAAAGCTACATAAGGCAAAATTTGGTCCACCGCTCTTTCATCAACATCAACACCTGCCTCGATTTCTTTCAGCAGGCTCTGAGCGGCATTTTTGCCTACTTTTTCTGCTGGCAGTCCTCTCTCACCCAGACAATCTGCCCCTATTATTTTGCCATTGCTTGCCCATAGAGCGATGCCTATGCCTGGCGAGGATGCCTCTCCTTGTTGAATGGTAATGGATGATTCCATTCCTTTCCTTTTAATTTCATTTTCTGCAGAATTTTTTACACGCTGGGCAATTTGAATGGGAAGGTTTGCTATATGAACAATGCCTTCTATATTCAGTTCTCCATTTTTGAAAGAGGGAGGATGTATTTCCTTACAAGGTTGAATTTTAACCTCTGCCTTCCCCATTCCTTTTGGATAATATCCTCTTCTAAGCAGATTTGCTTCGATACTAATTCCCATTTTTTTTAGTAATGGCAAAAAAACGTGCTGGAAGTAGTCCCATGATGGAGACCATTTTACATCTGTTCCTCCTGTCAAAACCAATTTTGTTTCTTTTTCAGCAAAGATGGATGGAAGAATGCATGCTTGTAGCACTAAAGTAATGCTTCCTGCTGTACCAATGTTGAAGGCATATTCCCCTCCAATTATTTCTCCAGGATAAAATTCTATGGAAAGAGAGCCTTCCTTCAATCCAACAGCACTTCCTCCACAAATTTTTTTTACTGCTTCAATGGCAGTAATATGCTGTCTCCTCAGACCAGGATTTGGTCTTTTTGCCCTAATATTTTTTACCTTTACAGGTTTGCCCAATAAAGCAGATAAAGCTACGGACAATCGCAATATTTGTCCTCCTCCCTCGCCATATGAGCCATCTATTTCAATCATATTTCTCCAGATAATTCAAAAGCAAATTAAGAGCTGCCTTGCAGGTGCTTTCTTTATTCTCCCATCTATTTCCATGGAAGAGATGCTTTTCCACTTTTGTTTCTTTTTCCGAAGAAATGGCTATATATACCAAGCCCACTGGCTTTTCTGGTGTACCTCCACCTGGACCTGCAATGCCCGTCGTTGCTATACCAATATCTACACTTGCTTTCTTTCTTATGCCATCAGCCATCTCATGTGCTGTCTGCCCAGAAACTGCTCCATATTTAGCAAGTGTCTCTTCCTTAACTCCCAGCAGATTCATTTTTAAAGCGTTGCTATAAGATATGACTCCACCTTCATAATATTCAGAACTCCCAGGAATGTTTGTAATGGTATGCCCTATTAAGCCCCCTGTACATGATTCTGCCGTTGCAACCTTCATATTCCTTTCTTTTAGCAGATGAGCAACTTTCTTTGCCAATTCATCCATGATATGAAATAAGAAAGAAATAAAAATGTTTATGCAGCAGTCACAACTTTCAATGAAAGAATTCCTTTTTTATTGTGTAAGTCCCTAACAAGCTCCTTAATTTCTTTTATTTCTCCTCTCACAGCAATAATCTCCAAACACTGATGCTTGTCTAAATGAATATGGAGAGATGCACTGATTATGCTCTCATAAGCATGCTGGATATCAACCAAATCCTCATTTATACCCCTCGTATCATGATTGTATGTCAGCAGGATGGCGCCTACAGTCTTTCCCTTTCCAGACATCCATTTATTGCTTATGATGTACTCCCTCATAGCAGATTCTATGGCATGAGAGCGAGTGGGCTGTTTTGTTTTCTTTACCACTTCATCAAACTCTTTAGCAAGCCCTTCTGGAAGAGAAATGCTTAACCTTCTTTTTGCCATATATGAAAATAGGAGTAATGTTAAATAAATTACTCCTAGGCAGTTAAAATTAGCAAAATTTTATTAAAAATTACAAATATTCTATATCTCACTATGAAAACCCTCATAATTTATGAGTCCGCCCACCATGGTAATACAGAAAAGATTGCAAAGGCGATGGCAGGCGTTCTGGAAGCAGATTTATTGATGCCTGATGAAATAGATGCAAAAATTCTTTTGGAATATGATTTGATCGGATTTGGCTCAGGCATTTACTTTGGAAAACATCATAAGCGTTTATTAGCATTCATCGATTCTCTTCCTAAATTAAATAAAAAAGGATTCATTTTCTCAACTAAAGGCGGAACTCCAACATGGTTGAACCATAAAAAATTGAAGAAGAAGTTGAGTGAAAAAGGATTTGATATTGTGAAAGAATTTTCTTGTAAAGGATTTGATACATTTGGTATGTTAAAATACATTGGTGGTATAAATAAAAATAGACCAAATGAAAAAGATTTGGAAAAGGCAAAAATTTTTGCTAAAGAATTATCTGTTCTTCAGCCATCTAATAAGGAAATAAATTAATGCGATAAATAGAACAACAAAAAAGGCAATTTTTATAACTAGTCCAATTTGGCTTTCTCTAGCATAATAAGGGCAAACATCGCATCCCATCGAATTTCATATGGAGATTGCTATTTAACTATACCGAAAAATCGTAAATGCAAAATACTTCCTTTCCATAAAAACTTGTGAAATTTCTGTGTGACCAGATGCTTGGAACTCTTGCCAAATGGCTTCGCATATGTGGATATGATACAGAATATGTTCGCGAGGAAAATGATGATGAAATCATAGAAAAAGCAAAAAAGGAAGGGAGGATTGTAATTACTAGAGATAAAGAATTGTTTAGTAGATGCAAAAAAGCGATTCTAGTTGAAAGCAATACAATAGAGGAGCAATTGCGAAAGGTTTTCAAAGAAGCAAATATATCAATCAATGAAGAGAATTTGTTGACACTTTGTACAGTCTGCAATGTCCCTGTTGAGGAAATAGAAAAGGAAAAAGTAAAAGGGGAAGTACCCCCTCATGCCTATGAAACTCATGATAAATTCTGGATATGCCCAAAATGTAAACGCATTTACTGGATGGGGACACATTGGGAAAACATGGAAAAAATGATTAAAAAAATATTACCATAATTTTCCTTTATAGCATGGTGAAGAAGGGCAGCCGATACATTTCCCATTTTCATAATGTCTGCATTCTTCGCAGCGCATGCCCATATTGCAGGGGGATTTATTTTTCTCTACCAGTTGGATGGGCAGTATAATTTTCTGCTCCGATTTTAAAATGATGTTAAAATGTGCATTTTCTACGCTATTATGTTCAATAAATCTGGATGCCACTGATTCAAGGGTTGAGAAATCCTCGCTAACCAAAAAAATGGAGAGATTCCTCCTACCATCCATTGAAATAATGTTCATTACATATGGACATTTTTTTATGGAAGAAAGAAGATGCTCTCTATCATCTGTTTCAATATCCAGCTTGGCAAAATGGAGTCCAATTTTTTTAGGATTTATTCCAACTGCATAGGAAAGAAATCCTTTCTTGCGTAATTTTTTTATTCTTGCCCCTACTGCTGGCTGAGACAAATTCACTTTTTCCGAGATTTCATTTTGAGAGAGAAAAGGATTTTCTTGGAGGAGGAAAATAATTTTCTTATCTTTTTCATCTAAATTAATATCCACACTTCTTAATCCATTCTTCATTTATTAAGTTTATTTATTATTTAAAGGAAGACTGTCAAGTTAAGAAAAAATATAAAAGAACATGAGTGGTCGAGCTAATTTATCCTGTGAAAAGGAGGGGATAGACATGCTCGACCACCTAATGGAATTGTTTGAGGAAAGAAAAATTTTTCGAAGAAAGAGAAAGGACTGGAAAATAAAAG
>Ga0164318_10001529_pt1 | contig 20681 bp, 12 predicted proteins | sample GuaBasSedimGuay9_FD_113734 | JGI IMG/M metagenome (GOLD analysis project Ga0164318, IMG submission 113734) | Subseafloor sediment microbial communities from Guaymas Basin, Gulf of California, Mexico - Guay9, Core 4571-4, 0-3 cm | ecosystem: Environmental > Aquatic > Marine > Hydrothermal vents... | reverse complement strand
CGTCAGCGGCCATCGCCGGCACCAGCTCGAGAGGTCTGGCCACCTCGCCAATCCCTGGCAACCTGCGCACGAGATCGATGGTTGGCACCTCGCCGAACGGGGTTGCTTGGGTATCAACCACCGTCGGATCGATCAATTGCCAGCGAACCGGAAGACCCCCCACCGGCGAGAGGTGAATCTCATAGGTCCGGGTTCGCACCACCTCAACCGCCATCTCTGCTGGTTGCGGGGATCTCTGGTGGGAGACAGTTTCATTGGCGGGTTCAACCTGGCCGTTCGTCTGCCCCCACCCATTAACTCCACCGATCAGAATGGAGATCAGGCCAAGGGCGGTCACACTGAGATTCGGGTGTGAGCGAAGGTTACCGTTGTGGTAAATGGCGCCCTCCCGTGCGATCCGATGAAGGAGTTTTCCCAACATGATGCTTGGGAATCCAACCATCGAGATCACCCGACTCGAAGCCACCCCGGAAAATTGTACAATCGGGCAGGGATAGGGGGTCCAGGGGGTTCGAACCGCACCTGACCTCGAGACCGTCCGTGAAGGAGTCGTCGTCCGTGTCCGAATTGTTCGGGTCGGTTTCTTCCGGATCGACGACTCCGTCCTGATCCAGGTCCTCGTCACTGTCTTCGAGTCCGTCCCCATCGGCATCCGGTCCCATTTCGACGATGTCTCCCACCTGTCGAGGACCAAAAGGCCACTTCAGGTTCTTCGGACCCCGCTTCCCCTGGTGTCCCTTGGGTGCGGGGGTGGGAGTCGGGCTTGGATCTTGCGTGATATGGATTCCGTGCACACACACTCCAAGCGTTCTGGTGTCATAGTTGTCCTCATACACCTCCGCCGGAATGTAGGTGTCACTGATCAGCTCGATCTCGAGAGTGTCATCGAACTGAACCCGGTCCAGCCTTTCGCTCAAAAACCACACACCTGATTTCAGCTTTTCCCTCATGAGGGTTATTGTGTTGACGCGGACCAAAAGCTCTGTCTCCTCCAGATCACCTGAGGAGATCTTCAGTTCGAGATATCGAGCTTTCTGTGGATCCTTGATTGGAACGACCAGCCTGCCGTGGCCGTCGGTCCAGCGCCACGACCCAGACATATTACTCTCGGTGATGTGGAAGCCGCTTTCTTCGACTCCAGGTACGGTAACAACACCCAGTGAATTCTCGTCATCACCCAATGAAACCACATGAACATCCAACGCCATGAGTTCGAGTGCATCGGGAGCAAGAACTACCTCGAAAATCTCGATCATGTTCTCCCCGTCGCGAAATGCAACCGCCGGAACCATTGCCGACCAATCATCAGGCTGTGTCGCCTTGGCGCCACCCCAGGTCCTGGTCACCGCCTGAATTACACCGTTGACGGCAACGGCAAGTGAGAGTTCAGGCTCATTTTTCCATCCCGAAGTAATCTTCCCGGAAATCTGAGCGGGGATGAACGAATCGGAGGTGTCCAGTCTATGAACGTCCACCGGGAGAACAACCTCGCAGGCACGACCAGAGCGAGGTCCGAGTCCAACCTCTGATATCTGATGCCCGAGCAAACGCTCGCCGCCTTCGAAAGGCGATATTCCGAAAATGGCTTGGGGGTCAGCTCCCGTCCCAAAGACCATAATGCGCTCGTTCGCAGCTTCGGCCTTTCGCTCATGAAGCTCAAGATCGAATAATTGCTTATTGTCTTCCCCGTCAAAGAAACATTGGCTCTCATTCACCCAGGGCTCGCTTGAGACCAGCGATCTTCCGTCCATCGCCCAATTAAGGTCAACCTCGAGAACCTCCGCAATTGTGGGGAGAATGTCGACTGATTCAACCAACCTATCGTCGATCTCACCACCTTTTTTCGAATGTGGCAGCTTGATGAAAACCGGTACCGGTGCAATGTCCTGGGCATTGGTCTCGCTGATTGCCCGGCGATTGTCGCCCGGTCTGAAGCTCACACCGTGATCAGCAGTCACGATCATGATGGAATCTTCGTAAACCCCGATGTCCTTGAGGCGCTGCACAAGCTGCTGCAACATCAGATCCCCATACCCGACCTGGAGAAGAAAACGTTGATACAGTTGCTTTACCAGCCAGGGATCGTCAACCCACAGGTCTCCGGCTTCGATTCCTCGTAGCCAGCCGTCGGTTGTGTAACGTTGGCCGCCGGGAAGGTACTCCAACGGAATATGCGGAATACCTACATGAAGGAAAACAAAAAGGGGCTTCTCGGTTTTCTCCAACCCCCCGACAAAACGCTCAAAGTCTTCTCTCCGATCACCCTTCAGATGCAACATCGCCGTTGTCTGCCAGTCGTTGTTCTGGGTATCAAAATCACGCCAAGTCTGATCCACCGGCTGGAGATGGCCCACCATGTCAGTGGGAAGAACGATGTGTTGGTACACAATGGACACATCGGAGAAGAGGGATTGCATGCGGGCCTCGGCAGTCGGTTTCTCGACCTTCGTCAAGTCCTCGGGGCAAAGAGAGGTGACCGGCTCGTGGATTTCATATTCATGCGAGGTCGCGAGCATGGTGAAGAGGTTGTTGGGAAATTCTCTCGCTATTGGATATTGACCCATCTTCGAATACAAACCAGTGACGATCGGCGGCACCGCACGAGTGGTAAACGCCGCTGATGTCGTAGCGTTCCTGAACCAAATAGCGTCATCGGCAAACGCAGCAAACCCTGGGAATCGGTCCCGATCGATCTTCTGGTCCGCACCCATCAGACAACTGGTGGGAAATTCGTCAAAAACAACCATGACCACCGGCACGAGCGTATCGACCCGTAGTCCATCTTCGATTCGGACATCACTTGTATCAATCAGTTTGCGGACTCCAGGAGCAATGAAAAATGCAGCCGGAAAAATAACCAAACCCAGAGACATGTACGTTAGAAACCTACGAACCATCCGCGATCGCAAGGCAGCTACTGATACAGCTGCACCTATGACAAGGCATGCCAGCACGACCATCGGTCCATGACCAACAGGGAGTTTCTTTGCCGCCGGAAGCAGTGCGAGTCCGGTCAAACCAGCCAAGAACAACCCATGCACCATCACCCAGATGCGTCGACCAACGCGCCATGTGATAATCTCGATCAGAGCCAAAGGCAGAGGAACGGCAAGGAGCAGAACAACCACCAGGACGATCAGGTCCAATGGTCTCGATCCCCGAACAGCAAAGAACTCACTGTTGCGAGCAAGCAGGTCCAGAAGCGGTCGAGCTATCGCAAATCCGGCTAGAGTAAAGACATGAAGGCACCCGACCCATAACTCGCCCTTGTCTCGCACATCACTTGAGGTCGGTCTCTTGCTCATCGTTATCCACTGCTTCGGGGCGACGGGGGCCGAACATCCCTCGAATCTTGTGCCAAAAGGCCTTGAACATTATAAGACCGGCCGCAACAGCGGCCACAATCACTTGCAGAATCATGGATCCGCTGGCGGGGTCCAGGTAGGCGTACGCCGTCCGAGGCGTCAATACGAGTAGAACTGCAACCAGTGAAACAAGCGAAATCAGGCACTTCATTGTTCGTTCTCTTTCTACCATTCACTCAGGACCACCTTCAAGCCGGATGTTTTGACTTACAACAAATACCGGGATGGGCCAGAATCTCAATCCGAATCGGCGGGTGAATTCTATTTCGACAGCTTTCTTGCTGTCAATGGTCTTCAATAATTCTGGACTGAATTCCCCAATTATTTCAGTCTGAGACTATGCTAAATTGCGTCGTCATCAATCGCTTCCCCCAGGACAGGGACCGGTTCCTGAAGAATTCAAATGGTGACGATAGAGGACAGACTAGCGATGGTTTTCAGCTCAATAATCTTCCTTTACTACTTCCTCCCTCTGGTACTGCTTGTCTACCACCTGCTCTTCCTCCCGGTAACTCTCGGCTGGCGACCGTCACTCTGGCGTCGATTGAGCAATCTGTTTCTCCTCTTCGTCAGCCTGGCGTTCTATTTCTGGGGAGAGAACTTCCTGATCTGGATTGTGGTCACTTCAACGATGATCGACTACATCGCCGGACTCCTGATCTCCAGGGGCTTCATCCCGGGACCGATCACCACCCTCAAGGAGGGCGGACCCAGATCGGGCTGGCAGCACTTTTCGGGGCTTCACAGAGCCGCCATATACCGGGATTCAAGTGTCTACTCCACTTCAAATTCAGTCTACCAAAATCAAGACCGATACGGGTTGGGAAAAATGCAGCTACACGGATACAGTCACCAAGATGATGGATGTATCGATTCTCAAGACAGACGTAGAGGATGCCCCACGGGCATTGATATTCAGAGACTCTTTTTCGACCGCACTGATTCCTTTCTTCGCCCGGTCATTCTCGGAAATCATGCTCGACCACCATAGAAAAAATACACTGAACAAGGACTTGGTCGAAGCCTTTCGTCCAGATGTCGTTCTCTTTATCTTCATCGAGGCAGATCTCGTCTACCGGCCGAAGATGCGGCTACAGGAGAAGAATTGATGGCTGTCTTCGGTATTGGACGACCCACCTCCATCATGCATCGGATAGACTGAAAAAGTGAGAAACTCAGAATCGTTGAAGCTTGCAATTGTCCTTGGCCTCCTGGTCATTCCCCTCTTTTTTGTTTCTCTCTACTCCTACCAGCATGCCCCCCGGATTCCCTTTGCCGACCAAATGCTGGGTTCTCTCAGGATTGCAATCAAGAGCTATGACGGCGATCTTCAATTTCAGGACCTCTGGAAACAACACAACGAACACCGTATTTTTTTCACCCGTCTCGTAACGGCCACACTGGCACGAACAAGTCATTGGAACCTCCGTCTCGAGGCATCGCTCTCAGTTGCTCTCGGCGTGGCCAACCTGGTGTTCTTCGCTTTCCTGCTCCCCCGCCCAAGGAATCGTCTCTCCCTGTTCTTGCTGGTCCCGATTGCCTACCTCGTTCTTCCTCTTCGACTCTGGGGTATATGGCAGAATTCTTTTCTCAACCAGCACCTTTTTGTTGTGTTCTTCATGCTGCTGGCCCTCCTCAGCCTTCAGAAAATGCCCCGCGGCCTAGCGGTCCTGGCGGTGACGGCGTTCTGGTGTTTCTGTGCAACGATCTCCGTCGGCACAGGTCTCTTGAGCTGGTTGGCCATCGGGAGCATCCTTGTCCTGAGGAGAAATCGACAGACCGGGGAAATCCTGGTCTGGGCCGCTCTTACCTGCTTGAGTATCACCATTTATTTTCACAATTTCATTCTCAAGGGACATGATCCCACCGATGGCTCTCTCGGCGAGAAACTCGTCTATGCACTGACCTTTCTTGGAAACCCATTTGTCGAATCCGGAAGCCAATGGATACCTGTCGCAACGTTTTGGGGTCTATTTGCACTCGTCACGTGGAGCCTTTGTTGGTACCGCATTCTTCAGCTGAAACCCCAGCGCTGGAACTCACTGATTTGGATCGCACCCGGGGTCTTTGCCATTGGGGCTGCTCTCCTCGCGACGATTTCGCGTTCATATATTGGAAGTCATCAGGCGCTGATTTCCCGTTATGTGGTCTACTCGTCCCTCTTGTGGATCAGCTTGATTTTTGCCGTGGCGCAACTGCTCCAGGTAGAACCAAAGACGGCGTCTCGACGATGGCTCAGATTCAGTGTCATTGTCATCTCCGTGGTTCTTTCTCTTTTCTACATTCACAGTAATATTTCTTCTTGGCGGGAACCTTCATCTATTTCCCCAGATCTGGAAAATTGCTTCCTTCAGTATCCCGAAACCGGCGATTTCAGCTGTCTGAGCGGTCTCCATGAGATTTTTATCCCCCAGAGTGAAGACGCTTCACGCCGAAAGAATCTTCTGCGGCGTGTGCGCCAACTCAAAAAACGGAGACTGACGATTTTTTTTGACACTGAGACTGTGACACCACCATCGATGCCTCTCTCAACTCCCACCGTCCCAAAGCCGACCCAGGGCTCACCTACAATGGAAATTGTGTCAGTTCTCCGCGAATCCTCGACATGCATCAGATGAACCGGCTACCGAGTCATCAACCATCAACCTCACCGGCTCTCCGCCTCGGTGATGTGCCGTTTTGGGGGATCATTCTCGGACTGGTGTTGATCGTATACCGGCCGTCCCTGGGCTTCGGATTCAATTCCGATGCGTTTGTACTTTTCAGAAATGCAACAGAGAGCTTCTTTTCTGCACTGGGCTGGGACCACAGTTATCATTACATGCCGGTGACCAGCCTTTGGATCTGGTTTCAACACCTGTTCCTGGGAGCCCACCAACAGGCGTACCAATTCGTCAATCTCCTCCAGCATGGAGTGATGGCCGGGATGGTCTTTCTTTTGGCCCGGCGCATGGGCCTCCATCGAGGATTGGCCGTCTTTGCAGGCATACTCTTCGCTGTTGCGGGATCCTCCTATCAGGTTGCCCTCTGGGCAATCGTCGGATGCAACTATTTTGTTTCCGGTATGTTTTATCTGATAGCCTTGATGCTCTTCATCCGGAACAACGAAGAAAATGATGGGTGTGGCGCCTGGTGGATCCCCCTGCTGTTTGCCATGGCCCTGCTGAGCCATGAGCAGTCCCTGTCCCTGCTCCCTGCCTGCGCCGCCTTCTCACTGCTGGTACTCGAGGCCGAAAACGGCCATGGCCTCCAACAACTCCTTAAATGGGTGCCGTGGCGACGAACCCTGAAGAGGGTCACACCGATGTTTGGAGTTCTTGGCGCTTTCATCGGCATGAAGGTTCTGATGAGTTCCCAGGCTGCAGTCGCCGGCTTCGGTCAAGATCCGATCTTTTTTCTGACGGCCCTGTTCCGCGGACTTCTGCACAGTTTCAGCCTCCGGGGAGATGCCACTGCATTGACGTCTGCCCTCGGCATCAGACCCTCCGGAACCCTGATGCTCTTTCTTGTCATTTTTGGCGGCTTCTTCCTGACCATTGTGATGTCGGTCTTGAGACCTGTCGAACGTTTCCTCTTGTGTTGGAATTTGGGTCATTTGCTGATGATGCAAATGGCAATCGGCGTTTCAATCCGCCATATCTACCTGCCGACTATCCCGGCGATAATCCTCGTGGTCATGGTCTCATATCGAGCTCTTCTTGCCGTGACGCAACGCCTCGGCACGATCCGGCCGGAGACTTCCCGGATCCTGGCTATAGTTCTGGTCTTAGTCTTCGGTAGTGTTTTTCTCATCTACCCAAGCGTCAAGGATGTCAGAGAGGCCCAAGCCGTTTGGACCGGTGTCGATCAAGTAACGAAGGACCTTCAAGACCAGGTGCGTCTCCTGGTCACCGAGAACCCTGAGATCGATCGACTCTATATCCTGAATCCCACGTCTCGAGTTTTGGACCCTCGTTTTGAAATCTATTCCTTTCACAACGGCATTGCCCACCTCGTGAAATTGAGTGCCCAAGACCATTTTCGCTCCCTGAGGGTGCTCCATACGACTTCCGAAAACCACGCCAATTCCAGCCGATGGACAAACCAGGATGTCCTTCGACGGCTGCTCGACAAGACCTCCTCAGGAGTCCTATTCTTCGATCCCTCCTGCCATTGTTTCAAGAGACTGACACGCCAGATTCTCGATCATCAGCTCAAGCTGGCGGAGATGACTCCCGCACCCTTCCTCATTTCCCAGAAAACACGGCCTGACCTGGCATGGCAGGAGGGCCTTTTCCCTTGGCTGGGCATCGAACCCGGCAAGAAACTGAATCTCCAGATCGACCATCCGACCGACGCACCATCGTGGTTTTTCATTCACTATCTGGCCGAGCCCGGTAGGCAGGCGGCAGTATCCGTCAACGGTGTCGAATTGGGGATCATCGAAGTGTCAAGAATTGCAAAACTGCAATGGACGCACCAGATTCTAAAAGCCGGGTCTTTGGGCGATGGAACCGATCCTGCCAGAATCACGATCACAAGCATCGGCTCAGAATCCTTTAACGTCGGCCGCCTTGGCTTCTTGCCGATCAGGGGTGATTTTTCCGCCCCCTCAACTCCAGAGTTCTTTTGGTCGACAAATAGTGTCATCAAAATTCTCCCCGGACTGGATTTGACAATTCCCATTCCGAATTGTGGCTCCGGGCCATGCACCATCACGGTGATCCATCGGGCTGATTTCCGGGGAGAGCTCTCCCTTAGAAATTCAGACGGGCTGATCGGTGTCTTTGGGAATCCCCAGGAGGACTCCACTCCCCGATGGGTCAATCAGACCCTGAGCCGGTTCAGTTGGAACTCTGCCTGGGTGAGCATGAAAGCCGAATCGTCCCGTCCGGCCACCCTGGCTCAGCTACACTTCGACTTGGGAGATGGCTCCATGATGAGCTCTGGAGGTGGTTTCTTGAGTCTCTACTGGGCGGGTTCCGAAGGAGGCTGGGCTCAGGATGACGACCAAACGAGATTTTTCAACCCATGGTTATTGGGCTTCGCTTTCCTGGCGGGCATAGCCGTCATTTTCCTCGTGGCCATCATAATTTCGAAACGGACACACTAGGAGGGTGTAGGGCATTGACAGCGGATGGATTTCGGAGGATCGTGAAGTGCCATTTGAGGCGCAGCCGAGATGCTGTACTCTTCGTACGGGCCGAGGATGGAACGAAAAAGGGCCTTCACGACACCCGAAAGGCTTAGGTGTTCAATGCCCTACACCCTCCTGAACACTGCCCCTAACCGCTGAAGGTGAAAATTCTATGTTCCATTTTGACAAGAACCTGACCATATCGCTCTTTCTCCCGTTGCTTGTGATCCTGTCAACAGGGTGTCGCGGCGGCGGGACAGCTGTCGATTCTCACCTCTTTGAAGATCATATCAAGCTCTCTCCAGCGGAGGCAGTCCTCGAAATACCCTTTGGTGAACACAGGGTATTTGCTCTTTCCGAGGGCAGGACTTCAGCCTTTACCCATCAGGGAATCACTGTTTCAAATGGACACGAAGGCTCTCTTGAGATGATCGTGCGACGCCTGGACGACCCTCCATCTTCGAAGACCCTGATGATCCACGCGCCGGCAGAAGCAGGCACACACCGATTTCCAGCCTCCGGCTCCGAACTCAGTGAACTTAGTGAAATTGAGTTGATTTCCAGGGGAGACGGAGAGGGCAGCATAAGAATTCAGCTGCCGGTTCTTCTCCGGAGGGTACCCACCGATACCCTGAATCTGGCCGATATTCCGGAGAGTCCCCAACAACCAGACATTCTCTTTATTATGGTTGACACTCTTCGAAGGGACCATGTCGGCACCTATGGGTATGAGGCCGACACTACCCCAAATATTGACGCTTTCGCCCAGGTGGCGGTAGTCTTCGACAACGCCATCGCTCAATCACCCTGGACCAGGCCTTCCGTCGCCTCGATGTTCACAGGACTCAATGCCAATGAACACGGGGTTACTGATCGAGACGATGCCATCCCCGAAACTGCGGACGTTCTTGCCGAACGGCTGAAAGCAACTGGATACCGAACCGCTGCAGTCATCACCAACGGAAACGTCTGCGACAAATTCGGGTTTGCGCAAGGGTTCGATGAATTCCATCGAGCCGGAGGTCCCCAAAAAATCGACGGTTCAAACGCACTGCACATCGCCGAAGAGATCCTGCGAACCCGGGATCCGGCAACGCCACTCTTCCTCTACCTCCACATCAGCGACCCTCACGCTCCCTACATTCCTCCGGAAGGTTTTCTTGAGCGTTGGGCGCCGGAGGCTGATCTCGAACTCGGGTCTCGAGATTCTCTCAGGGACAATCGATACGAGGGCGGACTGACCAAAAAACAGGTCGAAGACATCATCGCTCTTTACAATGGAGAAGTCGCCTTTGTGGACAGCCTCTTCGGTGAGTTCCTGAATACTGTTCAGACCGAGGGAATGTACGACTCTTCAGCGATACTTCTGGTATCAGACCACGGGGAGGAGTTTTGGGAACATGGCCTCTGGGGCCACGGAAGTTCGCTGACATCAGCCCTTATTGAGGTTCCCTTTATCCTCAAGGTGCCGGGCCAACTGACCGGTGTTCGTACCAACAGACTTGCACAACATATTGATATCCTCCCCACCTTCCTGGCCTTGGCCGGAACGGATCCATCCCCCAACCTCCGGGGTATCAATTTGGTCCAGCAGAAGCTCCCAGACAACACGGTGGCATTTTCGTCGGTTGACAAGCAGGGACGCATCGGCATGTCCGTCAATACAAAGCGCTGGAAATTGGTTGAATCCCAGTCAGAGATCTTCACCAAGGACTGTGGCGCCCTCAGTCTTCTTGATCTCAATGCTGATCATCCTGAAGAAACAAACCTTGTCAAAGACCACCCGGAAATCGTCAAAACCCTCAAGAGGATGATCGCCCTCGAGGTCACCAGGTCCGGAATCCTCGACTCTCACGAGACGGTGATCGATGATGAGCTGAGGTCTGATTTGCAGGCTTTGGGCTATCTTGAGTAGGAAGATGACTGTATCAACTCAACACTCGAGGCATTCAACCCAAAGACGGTGACCCATTGGTCCTCATAACACGGGGGGCCGATGGTCGCCCGGAAATTCTCCAGGAGTTCCGGAATCTCCGGACTCCGTGCCACGAGGGACCGAACGAGTCCCGGTCTTTTGACCTCTCCAGCCTTGACCTCGGTCACGAGATTTCGATGAACGATCAAGTAATCCACTGATTTTTTCCTCAAGGTCTCCGGATCGTCGAGGAAGAGGAGGTTATTGAATCGGAAGTAATCAGGCGTACAGGGAAACTCGCCTTTCCCAATTGTGTGACCTGAAATACAACTACTGATCCCCACACTGCAGCTCTGCTGATGAAATTGTTGAAGCCAAGGATTCCGGTTCAGCGTCAGCCTGAAAAACCACGGGACTTCCACAATTTTCAGGCTCCCACGAGGCTGATCATTCAGGAACTGATAAAACGGCGAAATCCCCTGTTTGAGAGTCTCCGAGCGGTCAAAAAAATGTCGGATTCTGCTCTTAGGATCTTCCTTCATCATCTCAACCTGCAATACGGCGCTGATCCAGTTGTTGGGCATATACAGGACGGACGGAAGCGGCCCACTCCAGAGCAGGCCGCCGATGAAAACAACCCCTGCCACTACACTGGGTACCAGGCCCCAATCATGTCGAAACAGTAATTCCATCAAGAAAACAGACCCGGAGGCCACACACAGCAAAAAGAAGGGAAGAGAAAGCACCATGTAGCGAGCAAAAACCAGGGAGGAACCGATACTGGTAGGTGCGACCACAATGACGGCCAGGCACTGGAAAACCGATGCAGCCAGGACAAACACGGCAAGCACTCGATGTCGTCGACACAAGACCCCCAGTCCGATGCAGGCCAGGGCGACGAGAATGCCAACCACCCACAGATTTACAGCTCCAGAAAACAGGCTTGCAGCCCGAGTGATGGTGTGCAGACCAACCCCCTGTTGCCCCATTTTCTTGGTGATCATCTCTGCATTGCCTGCCAGAGGCAGTCCAACCAGAAGGCTCAGCAATGCAGCAAAAAGTCCGACTACACCGACAAACTGCCATGCAACGCGTGGCCGGCGACCGCTCAGCCGCAGATCCTCCATAGCAATAAATAGAAAAGGTGCGGCGACAAAGACAACAGAGACAATTTGCAGATACACTGCCAGCGCCCCACAGATCGCATACGCCACTCCGTAAGTCACCAGATGCTCTCTCCTCCACCTCCAGGAGAGGTACAGACACGCACCTCCAAGAAACACCGTCAGGATGTAGGGACGAAAGAACCGGGAATAGAGGATCAACATCGGCGATATCGCAAGCAACCAGGCAAAAAGGTCTGAAGTCTTCTTGCCCGCCCAGTTCCGCACGATCAATGGGAAAACCCAAACGATGGCCACTCCAGCGATGAACAGCGGGAGATACAGGCTTAACTCGGACATTCCGGCAGTCCCCATAACCAACTTTTCATACAGGACCATGGGCGTCGAATACCGCACATCCAGGGACGTCAGGATCTCCCAGAGCGGCCGCCGCCAGGCTGCATCCAGGGCATGCCACTCATCTCCAATTGGAATCTGGACCCACAACTGGAACCCTCGCAAGAAGGCCGCAAACCCCACGGCAAGAACAAGAGGCCACTCGTCAATGAGCCAACTCAATCCAGAACCGGAAGACCGGTTGCGCGACTGCGCTGAATCGGATCTCGAGCAGTCAGATCCTCCAGCCAGGGGCTGTCTTTCCAGAGATAATATCGTTCCATTATTTTCGGGAGGCCGGACGGCAGATCCCCGGGCTGAGTTCTCTGACGGCATCACTGTGGAAATCGCATGCTTCGCATCAATTTCATCCGGCACAGCCGGTACTCTAGTCCGGTTTTCAAGCACCCGAACCCATACCTGACACTGACGCCAAAGTTGATCGAAGAAGCTTCCGGAAAATAGTGGGCCGGACAACTGATCTCACCAATTCGATGCCCCTCCCAAAGAATCTGCGCCAGCATTTGATTGTCAAAAACAAAATCGTTGGAATTCGGTTTCAGATCGAGCTGCTCAAGCAGCGTCCGGCTGAAGGCTCGATATCCAGTGTGAAATTCCGAAATCTTGGTTCCCATGAGGAGATTGCCCACAAGCGTAAGAAAACGATTCCCGACATATTTCCACCACGGCATCCCATCTTTTTGAGCGCTCCCGCCGAGAATCCTGGACCCCAACACGCACTGATATAACCCCCGTCCAATCAACGCTGCCATTGCGGGGATCAAGAGCGGAGTGTATTGATAATCCGGGTGCATCATGATGATGATGTCCGCCCCTTGTTCCAGGGCCGCTTGATAGCAGGTCTTCTGATTCCCGCCATAACCAAGGTTGGCCTCATGTACCACAACCGTGGTTTGGGGTAACGATCGAGCAATTGCAACCGTTTCGTCACTACTGGCATCATCCACCACGATAATATGATCCACGACGCCCTGGGCACAAACTTCTTGATGAGTGCGTTCCAAGGTCTTGGCCGCGTTATACGCCGGCATCACAACAACAATTTTATGTCTTTCGAACATTGGTCTGGTCTCTATTGATCCCCATCCAGATAGCCGAGGGACTTCAGCTGGTCGATCTCTTCTTCAGAAAGTCCGGTGGACCCTTCGCCCGCCATGGACAAGGCCTTGAGGTCGGCTCTGTCCGCCACCGCTTTGGTTTCCAGGGCCTGGAGCTTCTCATCAAAAGCTTTCACCAGATCCGGATGGGCACTCGCCTGATTGAGTCTCTCACCGGGATCATCCTGAAGATCAAAGAGCTCACCACGGGTTTTCACATATTTCCACCGCTCCGTTCGCAGGGCCTGCCAAATATAGACCTCATCCGAAATCGGCAAATCTTCAGCAAACATCGGCACGAGACTCTTTCCCTGCGATACCGGAAGAGCAGGGAGCCCAACGATGTCCAGGATCGTCGGCACGATATCGACAATCGAAGCAATGTGTGGAACTCGCGTCCCACCAAAGGCATCCTCGGGCATCTTGATAATCAGAGGAACCTGGGTCACGGTGTCATAGAGGCCCAGAGAATGAAGCAGACGATTATGCTCCATGAAGTTCTCGCCATGATCTGCCGTCACGACGATCAGTGAATTGTCGTAAAGACCGAGACTCTTGAGTTCCTCAATCAAAAGCCGCATCTGTTCGTCGATGTAGGCTATTCCCGTGTCGTAGAGCTCAACAAGGAACTTGATTTCTTCCGGTGTCAGAAAATCCGAGATTTCCTTTCCTTCATCCAGGCGGGCGTTGACCATCCTGAGGAAACGAGTCGCACACAAACCGCTCCGGCAGCCGTCAAAACTATCGCTGTTAAATCTCAGGTTTTCGGAAAAAAAGGGCTCAGGACAGTGGTAGGGAAGGCCGTCAGGCTTGGAGTGCACATCGTAAACATGGAGAAAAAGAAAGAAGGGACTTGCGGGCTGATCGTGAAGCCAATCGAAAACCTTGGGCCCGATCGAAACGATGTTTCCGCCCTGGTCATCAAAATGATCGAACCCCTGGGAAAACCCAAATTTTCGAGTCAACCAAATGCAGTCTACAAAACCCCCGGTCTCGTACCGATGGATTTTCAGATGCTCCGCAAGAGTCACCATCGACTCGGGCATCGGAACATCTCTTCCTGGAAAAATCTGATGCGTCCTTGGGTACAAGGAGGTCAACATCGTCACGTGGGAGGGGAGCGTTCCCCCTCCGTTCTGGGAAAACTGATCAAAGACAATAGCGTCCTCGGCCAGTTCCTCCAGGAAGGGAGTCGTCGACCTCGAATAGCCGTAGAGACTCATATGATCGGCGCGCAGAGTGTCTATCGAAACCAGGATCACGTTGGGGGGTGTGCCATGAGCCGGGATGCTGCTCCCATCGGCGGATTCCTTCCGGCATGCCGACGACCCAACAACAATGACTACGAGCAGCGTCGCCCAGATCTTGGCCAGTTCCGTGTTCGGCCAATGGTGTCTGACCTTCACTGGAGATACCCCAGAGCTTTCATCTGACTCCTGACTTTCTCATCAACGGAAAGACTCGCATCTGGACTTTCCTGATCTCTCTTGTCGATCCAGAAATGCATCCACTCCCGAAGGCCGCTCCAACAGGCCAGTTCTGATCCATCATCAACAACTTCTTGATGCTGCTCACTCGGATCGTCTTCGAGGTCGTACACACGAAAATAGGGTTCGCTCTGACCAAATTGGTCAATTTTGGTTTGACTGAAGAGACACTTCGTATTCTGATCCCATACCGCGTTATACGAAATTGCGCCGTCGTCAGCCACCCCCGATTGGTGCACTTCGGAGAAAAGCGGAGGCGATAATTTCCGGCCTGCGGCATCAAGCACACGGGGAGAAATACTGAGATCCGACGTGACGGGGAATCCCCAGTCCAACCCAAGAATCTCTCCAATCGTCGCCGGGATATGCATCGTACTCACTCGTGTTTGCACCTCCCTGCCCGCCCACTGCCCATCTGGGAAACGGATGATCAGAGGAACATGGGTGAGCTCTTCAAACAGGGTTTTCCCATGATCAAAACCACCGTGATCAAAGAATTCCTCCCCATGATCACTGGTAAAAATAATGATGCTGTCATCGTACACACCGAGAAACTTCAAGAAGTCAATAAAGCGTGCAAAGGCAGCATCTTCATAGGCGACCTCTGCAGAGTAGAGCGCCTTGATATGAGCCAACTCCTCAGGGTCTGAGCCATGATGATTGATGGAAAAGGGCCCCGGAAGATACTCGTCTTCATCAAACTTCCCCGGAAAAGGCTCAACCCACTTCATGTACTCCTCGGTGGGCGTATACGGACCGTGGGGACCAACAGTGTGCAAGTAGGCGAACAACGGCTTCGAGAAGCCATCATTCCGGAGCAGTTGATGGCGAAGAATTCCCCGAAGACTGTCAGTGCGGAGTTCCCGCCCGCTGAGCTGGCTGTTGATTGTGAAATGGCTGAACGCTTGATCGAACCCAAATGCCGGCCCTACGACAAATGACTGCGACACTCCGACCGACAGTCGTCCTTCTTCCGCAAGCCTCAAGCCCAGCGGCTTCAGCTGTTGCCAGCCCATCCGGACATTACCGCTCATCATCTGATGAAAAACGGGGGGCACCCCCGTCAACAGAGATGCCACGGCAGGGAGGGTCCAACTGCTGGCACTCTCGGCATTCAAATAGACGACCGAGTCCGCCGCAAATCCCGAAATATTTGGACTGAGATCTGCGGGACCTCCAAAGGGCCCAAGCTTGTCAGCGCGAAGGGCATCGACAAGGTAGACAAAAACGTTGGTCAATTCTTGAGAAGCTGACGTCTCTTCCTGGTTGAATGGAGAATCCCTCAAGGCATCTGGATTTAGTGAAAAATAGACCTGTGCACCCTTTATGGCGAAGCCGTGGTCGGGAGAATGGACCAGGATCCTCATCTTTCCCATCTTGTTCCATGAATTATCTACGGTAATCCGCTGGCCGCTAAGGGCCTCAGGCTTTCCTCGCCAGATTTCGCCCCAGGTTCCTTGGGTTGCGGTCGCGGCAACATCGATGACAACTTCCAGACCTTCGACGGCCCCTTGAACTTCCCCGAAGCCCATCGAAAAAAGCCGTTTCGGCGCAATGGGAATCAAAACTTCAGCTCCATCAGCAATACTCAGGACATTTGATGTCTGGTCAAAACCACTCGAGGAGAGGAAGGCAAACGGGGCCGGAATATGACTCGGAACGATCGCGATGGCATAAAATGCGGCTGACAAGAGCCTCGGATCTTCCGTCTCAGGAAGCGTCGTGGCAAAGGCAAACCTCAGTTCCATCCGATTCAGACCGTCTTGAAGAGCTTCGGTCGGCAACTTGATCCGATAGTCCGAAAGATCTGACTTCAAATCAACCGCCGGGAGTGTCACGCCATTGAGGATCACGCTCAACTGCTGAAGATCACCACGCTCAGAAGGGATCCCTCGTGCTCGGAAGAACATCCCCAAGTCATCATTCGTGGGCCGCCAAAACTCCAGTTCGGCACGGCCTCTTTCAACAAAAGCGAAGAAACCACCATCGGTCGATACTGGAGTCCACCCCGAACCCGGAATCAGTGAACCTCCCTGGCCGTCAAATTTCCAGGATGGGGCGCCATAGTCGTAGGCCGTCACCTGTGGATCCAACAGGAAGTTCAAGGGAAGCGTCCTCGATTGATCGCCGGAGCCAACTCCAAGGCCTATCTGGACAGCGACTGATTCCGGCACCGACCCGATCTCATCCCCACCACCCGGCTTGCACCCGGTGATTGACAGAAATCCAATACACACCAGGACAAAGAGTCCTCTGACAGAGGTCTTCACGAGACCCCGCCTTTCAAAGCAATCTCTTGTTGTACTCGTAATAGATAAGTTATCCACAGTTCCCATATCCTTTCAATCCCTGTCCGAGACTTCGACCGAGTCATGACTCGGACATCTCACTCAATGCAAACCCTGCGAATCACGATCCCGAGTACCCGCTGGGTACCGTGCAATTCCTCAGAAACAAAGGGAGGATTGGCCTTCAGGTCGACACGAACCGCGGCGCCGGGATCAAGATCAACCTTCATGGGCATTCGAACAGAGAATTTTCCATTCGGTGGGCGAAAGGTAAAAATCGGCTGACCATCAACAGCGGTGCTCAACCGAAAATCATCAATTCGGTAGTTGATGCCCTCCAAAACCAGGGAGTGAAACACTCGTTTCTCTTGGGGCACTGAAACTCGCAGGCCCGCCTCCGGACCAATCCAGCGACCAAGGCCTTCCAGGCCCTCTTCTTCCGGAAAGATCCCATGAATCGTCGCCACATCGACGTCTGTCGTCACGAAATCCACACACCCTGCGACGACGCCTTCACGGATTTCAACACTCTCAAGAAAGACACCAAGCTCGCGGTCATCCGCGAGTCCGACACTTGAAGGCCGAAATCCCTTGTCGGTGACAACACGGATTTCAACCAGTGAACTCGCCTGGGGAATCGAACACGATGTGGCCAGAACGAAGGGACTCCCCTGGGAGGGGCTCTGCAGGTCGGCTAGATGTTCGTCACCGAGGAATACACCGATTGTGTACGCATCCGGACGGAAGTTCACTCCCCGAATGATGACTTGATACTCATCATCGCGGCTAGGTGGCTTTTCGAGAATCGCCCTGAGCTCCAATCCCGCCCATCGACCGCTCATTCCAGGCTCTGGCGCAAACATTCCGGAAAACGGCACATTGATACTCTGGGAACGGCGAGAAAAATTGACGACAGGCTTTGATTTTGCGGGAAGAATCGAGACCTCATCAATCACGGTTCCCAAAACTCTATCGTCCTGGCTGCCATGATCCGATGGTCTGATCGTCGAAGAGACTTCGAGTTCGATCTTGAGGTTCTGCCCGGGCACGAGGTCCAGCACTTCGGACCACAGAGTAAAAGCCGTACCTGATTGAGGATTATCAATTCTCGCCACAGTCTCCCCATCTAAAAGGAGCAGAAGCGAATAGTCGTCGGACCGGGGGTTTAGACCGGAAACTCTGACAAAAAATTGTTGACTCCCTGAACCGGCCTCACCTGGAACCTGAAGAACCAACCTGGATTCTAGTCCCATCCACCGACCATATATTTCGGTTTCCGGTTCAAAAAACCCCTGAACAACGGCACCTGCAAGTGTCTCGGCACCGAGGTCTACCGAAGTCGGAACATGCGCCCCCTTGGACTGGGTCTGAACTGTTGCAGAGGACTCTGGGGAACCAACAGCTACCCCTGAATCATCCTTCTGATCAATCCGGCAGCCGGACCACAGGAAAAACCCCACACAGAGGAGCATCACCGAAAGCACACGTGACAATCTGGAAACAAGCACAGGAACTCCCTCACACACGATCATCGGGTTGACGATGCTACCACTCCCTCAGAATAGGGGTGACCAAAACAATAAAAAAAGGGCCTCTCCGAATTCCGAAGAGGCCCTTGAATTTCCTTCTTACCGAGGCTTATGGAGCCAAAGTACGATAGGACTCAAACTCGTCGTACCACACGTCGCCCGTGGTGGTCGCATCAACAGCGGAGGTCGCACCAAGACGCACGTAATCAACAACGAGGTTATCGTTGGTCAGCGTCGTATTCGACCCCTTGAGATTCCATGCATCCCCAGAAGTGTTCCTGGCGTAGATCTTGGCCATCCCGTCACCATTACCAGCCTGCCACTCGATCATGATGTTTTTCTTCTTCGAGGTCTCGGCAAGAACAACACCACCAACATAGGTGAAAGTACCATTATTCTGGCGAGCTCCCACCCGGACAGAATAACGAGGACCGGATGCATTGCCCAACCTCAAGCGACGAAGCAAAACACGGTATACAGTCACGTCGCCGGCGCCGATGACTCCATCAACATCATCACGAGCGAGGAACATGGTGTGACTTGTGACGCAGGTATCACCACAGTTGTCCATGAAAATCCCACCGGAACGATCGATCCAGAAGGCAGCCCGATAGACCGTTTCATCAGCGGGACTGTGATCCTCGACATAGGCTGTGGAAGTCGAACCGTCAAAGCTCACAACCAGCCCATAATTCGTCCCATTCATTGCAGCGGCACCTGTGACGGTCAACTGCGTCGCAGCCATCAACGGGCTTCCAATGAGGAGAACACCAAGAACAACAACTGTTAACTTCAACGCTTTCATACTCTTCCTCCTATTTTTTACGGCCCAACGCATTGAGCCTGATTTTCCTTACACAATAAGGACGCATGACGTCGACCAGGGTAACAAATTAAGACCGAAGAATACCCAAAGACCAAAAATCACTGCGTATAGCCCAGAGCCTCCAGACGAGCCAGGTCCTCCGGGCTCAAGGTGGCAGTTTCCACAAAACCATGCCGCCCGGAAGCTTCCATCTGGGCGATAGAGTCGAGGATCCGCCCTGAAGAAGCCAACGCCCTCCTCTCCTTGACCGACAGAGTCCCCCTGAGAATGTCATTCAACTCGTCAGGATCCTGAACGAGCGAATAGAATTCCTCTTCTCCAGTATCAAGGTTTCGTATCAGTTTGTATTCGCCCAACACGACGGCCCGGAGATCAACCTCTCCTGATGACTTGAAGGTCATCGAAATCTTGGGCACTTCGCCGTCAATAGTGTCACTGACCAGCTGCGGCAACACAATTCTGCCACTGCTCTGTCCTACCGGTGGAAGACCGAGAATCTCACGGATGGTTGCATTCATATCCACGTGACTGACCGGCGCAGTGACCTCTGTACCGGGGCGGATGAGGCCATCCGCCACCACAATCAGCGGGACACGAATCAGCGAGTCGTAGACCTGTTTTTTGTGTCCGAAAAGATTGTGCTGCCCCAGGCCCTCTCCATGATCTGACGTCAGAACGATCAGCGAATGGTCCAACAGGCCTCTCTGTTTCAAAAGGTCCAGGAGCCGAGCAATCTGGCGATCGACATACTCCACCTCGAGCGCATACCGCTGTCGCGAAACGGCGGCATCAATTTCCTTGTCTGCGAAAAAGCTCAAGCTCGCGGGAACGTCTCCGCCGGCCTGGGTATTGATGATCAACGTCGCGGGCAACCGGCACCGATTGAGACGCCGTGGCGGCATGCCCCTGGTTCCTTCCCACCCGCTCCCGAGAGCGACATCAACTCCCGAAGCCCGGACCTCAAGCTGCCTGAACCCGAGGCGCCCCTCAATACCATCATCAACAGGCTCGAAACGCACCTCGTTCACACCCGATTTCAAAAGCAGGGGGAATTCACATCCCATTCCATCAACTCGACAAGATCCCAGGTTTTCTCCGTTGAGCTTCACTGAAAACCTGGCATAGTTCAATCCTGGTGGGCTATAGGGTTCGTGGGGATCTGAATAATGAGCAAAGAGAAAGAGGGGTTTTTCAAGAGGATCCGGAAGAATACTTTCGATCCTGTCGGTGACCTCTTCGGCCTTCAAGAACCACTGACTCTCAAAGTGGTCTTCATAGACATCAAAGCCCTGAGCCAGGCCAAACCGGGCCTTGAGCACACCCAAACTGATGACTGCATAGCTCGAATAGCCTTCATCTTTCAGGCTTTCCGCGAGGGTTTCAAAAGACTCCGGAAGTATGTCCGTGTTCTTTTCCACCCTGTGCCTGAAGGGCAGAACGCCGGTAAACATGGAGGAGTGACTCGGGCCAGTGACTGCAATATGAGAATAGGCACGGCGAAACAACGCACCTTGATCAGCGAGTGCGTCGATAGTAGG
>Ga0164318_10001527_pt1 | contig 20705 bp, 20 predicted proteins | sample GuaBasSedimGuay9_FD_113734 | JGI IMG/M metagenome (GOLD analysis project Ga0164318, IMG submission 113734) | Subseafloor sediment microbial communities from Guaymas Basin, Gulf of California, Mexico - Guay9, Core 4571-4, 0-3 cm | ecosystem: Environmental > Aquatic > Marine > Hydrothermal vents... | reverse complement strand
CTAACCATTCTACTATTTGCTTTAACACAGTATCCCCTCCTATTAGGTGTTAATCCTAGTAGGAGGGATTTAATTTTATCGGATAAGTCTTATGTTGACAGTCTCAATGGGGTTTGAGATTATCTTTTTAAAGAAGATGCTGGTAAATGTTTCCTTGTTTACAAGGTCACTGAAGGTTGTGGAGGCCGGTCCTAGTCCCAGTGGATCATGAGTTGTTATACCAAGAACCCTGGTTTTTTTATCCACAACTCTACTGAGTCTGTCTGGATGAACAACTGCTATGTCGTCTTCACAAAAACCATTATTTAACAATGCGGCTTCTATTTTTCTCTGACCACAATGACCGTATATGACTCCTCCATTTCTGTTCTCCTCTGCTGGTGGACAAAAGATTTTTGAGTAGATCCAGCTGGGTATGAGTTTTGGTGCACATGCTGCAAAGCCTAAAAAAACGTGTTTGTTGTACTCAGACATCAATGTACTGTCAGCAGTCAGAACAATCTTTGTCATACTCTGCCAGGCACCCTTTTTTGCTCCATGACTATATCATCTAGCTCCGCTATTTTTTTCAAAAGATAGATTCTAATTTCCTCCGCGATGCTTCTGATAGACCGAAGATAGTAACGATAGGCAATCCTTTTGTTTTTCAGCACCTCTAATTCTCGTTCTAGTAATCCCTTCTCAAGGAGTGAATGCAAACGCTGATAGACATGTCTCTTAGAACGTTTAATATGTTGAGCTATCTCTGAAACCAATAGTTTTTGCCCCTCTGATAGGGACACAATAATCTCAAAATCTGTTTTAGACAAACCTATTATAGGACTAATTTTTCTTATAAACCTTATGTGCTCCATTAGGTTTTACACCTCCGAGAACACCAAGATAGCAGACATATTGGATATAAACAGATAGTTTATATGATTTTTTAATAGCATACATACGAAATAAAAATTTCATATATACTGTGATATCCCGATGAGTAGTGATCTTTTTAATTCAAAAATTAGAAGGTATTAAAAAAATATATAAAAAGATATTTATACAGATATATAGAAATAGCTTTGTTTGAATAAACATTTTAAAATCAAGAAAACATTGTGTCTATGTCTAAGATGGATAAAAAATAAAGATAGGCTCACACTTAGATCAGTGCTCTAAAAACAAACTTCCTTACAAAAAAGTATTCCTAACTTTACAAATCCTCCCATCCAGAAACCAGCCAGGAAATAAGAAAAGATCTATATTATGTTCCAATATCGAGACAAAATCTTCTTCAATGAATGGATCAACTCCTCAACCTGTCTCATATTTTTCTCAGAGATATACGCCTCTTCTTCTATGTAATCACCTCTACCTATAAGACCACATACAATATTATAATAGGATTTCACACTTATCATACTACTATATCCACCACCCAGAACAACAAGAAGCTTATTGCATGTAGAAAAAGACAAATTTTTTATTCTATCTGCAAGATGATAATATGTTTGATATGTTAAACCTAAACTAGCCAATGGATCCAAATGATGCCCATCTACACCCGACTGATAAACAATAAACTCTGGATCAAATTCCTCTACAAGAGGAGGAATTATCTCATCAAAGGCCATAAGATAAACATCACCACTCGTATATGGCGGTAGAGGTAGATTCACAGTAAAACCTTCTCCATCACCACGGCCAATCTCCTCAACATCACCTGTTCCAGGATATAATGTTCTACCATCCTGATGAAAAGATATGTGAAGAACAGTTGGATCCTCATAATAGATATCCTGCGTACCATTAGCATGATGCACATCTAAATCAATCACTAAAAAACGCTTTAAACCATGTTTTTCCCTGAGATATTCTATAGCAATTGCTATGTCATTAAAAAAACAAAAACCTGAGGAATATCCTCTACCGGCATGATGGAACCCCCCAAGAGGATTGATGGCGCAATGAAAACCTTCAAACAGTTTCTCACCAGCAAGCTTTGTACCACCTGCTGCAAGCCTTGCATAATCATATATACCAACTGGTGCAGGTGTATCAACTGCAAGCATGCCGCCATTTCGACTAAGCTCTTTGATATGATCAACAAACATCTTATCATGCACCCTTAAAAGATCGTTTTCATCCACCCGCGTAGGTGTAAAAATCTTCAAAAATCTAAGCATACCCTTTTCCCTGAGAAAAACCATTGTTTTCCTAGGTTTATCCCCTATCAATGGATGAGTAACTCCCAAATCATATTTGTTGTAATCCTCATGGTAAACAATTGCTGTCATCATAAAAGATACCTGATTAGCTCCCATCTAACTTTTTTATCAAATATTCTTCATTTTCCAATAGAAATTATCTGATAGAAAAAAATGGGTTGCTTTTTAAATCTTTATCATCTTCTACATCTACATTATTTAGATGTTTTATTTTAATACAATCCATTCCATTTTTTTCTAACAGTATTGCTCAACGAGATCTGCTATTTCATTTGGAAAACATGCAAGTTTTACATCTGCCTTTCTAAACGCCTCTATCTTCGACTTAGCAGTACCCTTCCCACGTGCAATAATAGCACCTGCATGACCCATACGTTTTCCTGGAGGAGCAGTTACACCAGCTATAAAGGCAAACACAGGTTTTTCAACAAACTCCTTTATATACTCAGCGGCATCCTCCTCAGCAGTTCCACCTATCTCACCGACTAAGACAATCGCCTTTGTATCTTTGTCCTCCTCAAAGGCTTTTAAGGCATCTATGAATGTGGTGCCAGTTATAGGATCACCGCCTAGCCCAACACATGTGCTTTGACCCATTCCTTTCTCACTCAAAGAATTCACGATTTCATAGGTCAAAGTACCAGAGCGGCTAGCAACACCAACATATCCCTCTAAAAATATGCCATTAGGCAGTATACCAACTTTGGTTTTACCAGGGCTTGCTATACCTGGACAGTTGGGACCAATCAAGATAGCATCTTTGTACTTAGCATAATGTACAAACTCCATTGCATCATGAAATGGGATATGCTCAGTTATCACGACTATGGTTTTTATATCGGCATCAAGAGCCTCAAACACCGCATCTTTAGCGAAACGCGCAGGGACTAGAACCAATGATGTGTCTGCATTGGTCTCATTTACTGCATCTATCACCGTATCAAAAACTGGAACGCCATGTACCTCTTCACCTCCTTTGCCAGGGGTTACCCCTGCTACCACCTTTGTACCAAAGTTTAACATCTGTTGTATATGAAAACGACCTTGATGACCAGTGGCACCTTGAACCAACACAGTTGTTTTTTCATCTACAAATATAGACATATATCATATCACCTACCCGCAGCTGTTTCACAGGATCTCCTAGCAGCATCCTGCAAACTAGTAGTGGTTATAAGACCTGCGTCCTTTAAAATATCCTTGGCTATATCTTCATTCATACCCTTGATTCTTGTAACAACTGGGCATTCAATACCTTGCTTGGTTATAACAGCCTTTACACCACGTGCAACTGTATCACATTTTGTGATACCACCAAACAAATTAAGCAAAATGACCTTTGGTTTTGCTTTTTTCATCAACTCAAAGGCCTGTTTAACTTTTTCAGGATCATCAGTACCACCCAAATCCAGAAATACACCCGGTTTTCCCTTAAAATACTTGAGAGCATCAAGAGTAGCCATTGTTAACCCAGCACCATTTGCAATAACACCAATGTCTCCATCCAACTGTATAAAAGATATTCCCCGCCTCCTAGCCTCCTTCTCTAGAGCAGTAAGACCCATGTCCTCCATTACAATGTCCTCATGCCTATACAATGCATCATCATTGATAATAATCTTAGAATCTAAGGCAACTACCTCACCTTTGGGTGTGATAACAAGAGGGTTTATCTCCACAAGCTCGCAGTCATACTCCCTAAACAGTCTATACATCTGATAAATAATCCTAGAAACTTTTTTGCCCTCCTCATCACTAAGCCTAAGCTTTGACACTATTCTACGTACGTTAAAAGACTGAATACCAATCAATGGATTTATCCATTCCCTAAAAATAAGGTCATCTGAGACACTCTCAATATCAACACCACCCTCACCACTTGCCATTAAAAGAGACATCCTACGAGAGCGATCCAAAGAAAAACTTAGATATATTTCTCTTTCAACCTCGACCCTTTGCTCTGCCAAAATCTTATTCACAATAAAACCCTTAAGATTCATACCGAATAAATCCGACATTATCTTTTTTGCCTCATCTGTGTTCCCAGCGATTCTTATACCACCGGCTTTTCCACGTCCACCAATCGGAACCTGCGCTTTCAAAACCATAGGAAAAACCAAACCTGATACATCCTCCTTAGAAGTCAATAGTTTACCCTTGGGAACAGGTATATCATATTTCTGAAACAACTCCTTCCCCTGATACTCAAAAAGCTTCATGTTTCTATGAATAAAAGTTCATATATTTAAGAGCTTTTTAACCCAAAAATCACAGCCGACAATCTTCCTCGTAATCGGAGCAAATTTGAAGTCCTTGATAAAAACCATTGTGTTCAACCCATAGGTAAGAATCACTGGTTCTTTAACCATCCATCTATTCTCCTTCAATACTTGTAGAATTCTAGTTCGATCGCTCTTATAACTATCATAATCAGAATAAACAGAGATCATAACAGCCTCAAACATGCGGCAAGCCAGAAAAACAGTTGAATCAGTCAACAACATTGCTGTCTCGTCATTCTCCATGCTTGGGGGACTACGCGGATCAAACTTAAAATGATAAAAACCTAGAATCTCAAAACCTAATTTATTCAAATTAGGAACCACAATTGTTTTAACCAAGTTTTCTTCTCTGAATTTTTTCCTCAAACGAGAAACAGTATGCCTTGAAACACCTAACTCCATGGCAATCCTACTATCCGACATCTCAGGATAGCTTACCATCATACAAAAAACATTTTTCTCAGTATCAGAAAAAGCAACATAGCCTCTCTGACTGAAATCAAAACCAAAATTCCTCCCCTCAATACCATACTCCTCTAACTCCAACTGAAAACTTTTCCTTAACAGAGGAGAAAAATCAAAAAAACGATAAATTCTGCTGATCTCAAAAGGAAAAACCACCATATGAGGATACTCATCCTCTAAAAAACCACGGCCACCAAAAATCTGTGTTCTAACATCATTAATATGACCAATAGTAGCATAGTCAGTAGAAATACTTAAAGAAAAACCTTTATCCTCCTCACCAACAGAAAAAAAGATTTCCTCAAAAACCTCAATAGTTTTCTCAGTAATTTCAACCCTCTCCCTCAAAGGAACTAGAGGGCTAAAATTAGTATAAATAACCACAAGCATCCTACAACCCATCTTTTCAAGACTAGGAATAAGCAACTTTCTAAAATGATTAGACTTGCGGAGTCTACGGCGAATTGATGTAACTGTTGAATGTTTTAAACCTAGTTTTTCAGAAAGCATTTTATCATTCAAATAAGGATACCTTGCCAAACCATAAAATGTAAGTTTTTCTTTATCCGTTAAAGAGAATTTGTTAACCGACATATGACTCTCATTTAGAACAAAGGACATACAATATAAATATTTTATCTCATTTTAATAAAAAAATGGTAATTTGATGTTAAAAAGTGCAAAAATCTAAAAATTTTTTATCAAAAAAGTAATCTGCTATGATGTGATTGTTTTATAGGATAAATAGGCAAAAAACTTATATTGTCAAATTCCGATTTGAAAAACTAATCTGAAAAAAAAGAAGAAACCAATGTGATATTATTTAGTTTATGTTCGGGAGGAGCTATTTTGCCTGTAACCTCATCCGATAGAGCTACAAAAAAAATAGAATTGGTGATGGAAATCATCTTATTTTTCATCGAATTTTTTTATTTTTTCACGAACTTTAATGAGGTTATCCAATGTGGTAAATATGGGGATGTAATATGTCCAAAAGTAAACAGGTAGTTATAGAGAAGAAAAAAACAGGGAGAGCAAATAAATCAGAGGATGATAAGGAAAAACAGGGTGTTGTCGAAGTTTTTATTATGGGAAAAAGCTACAGGGTTCCTGCTGGTTTAACCATAATGAAGGCATTAGAATATGCTGGATATCGGTTTATAAGAGGATGTGGATGCAGAGCTGGTTTTTGCGGAGCATGCTCTACTGTTTATAGGATTGAGGATGAACAGAAACTTGGTTTTGATCTAGCCTGTCAAAAACTTGTTGAAGACAAGATGTATCTTGTTCAGCTTCCCTTTGTACCTGCTGCAAAAGCAGTGTATGACATCAACAAATTAGAACCAAGCGATAGTGTTCTTTTAACATATTATCCTGAGATTGCCCGGTGTGTATCATGTAACACTTGCACCAAGTCCTGTCCTCAGGACATTGAGGTTATGAAGTATATTCAGAGTGCTATTCGTGGTGATATCGCTAAATGCGCTGAGATATCTTTCGATTGCATTCAATGTGGTCTCTGTGCTATGCGGTGCCCCGCTGATATTAAACATTACCATGTAGCGCAGTTAGCACGGAGGATCCGAGGGAAATACTTAGACCCAAAATCCAAAAATCTTGCTAAACGTTTAAAGGAAATCGAGGAGAGGAAGTTTGATGAAGAGATTGAGAAGCTGATGAAGATGGACAAAAAAGAGATTATGGAATTGTATAGAAACAGGAAAATCGAAGCTGAAGAAAGCGTGATTGCAGGAGGTGATTAACGTTGAAGATAATCAATGGCTATCCGGATTACATGATGGAATCTATCGAACGGGTAGAGGAAAAACGCGAACGGAACATGAAAGAACCTGTTAAACCCATGTCTTTGAAGGATAGAGAAGAGATACTCAGTAAATATCATCCTGATTATATGGAGGGGACCAGAAGAAAAGTGCGTGTTGGTGTCGACAAAGGTAAACTTATGTACAATGGCATTGTAGATCTGCTGGAAGCAAAACCAGTTGTCGACCCGAAGGATATTGATTTAGGCAAGATAGACTATGATGTTGATATTCTTATCATAGGCGGCGGGGGTGCCGGAACCGTTGCTGCATTGTTTGCATATGAATCTGGTGTTCCACGTGACAGGATTTTGATTGTTACTAAGCTTCGTCATGGTGATGCAAATAGTATGATGGCTCAGGGTGGTATACAGGCTGCTGATCGCCCTGAGGATAGCCCTGTTTTACATTATCTTGATATCTACGGTGGTGGGCATTTCACAAATAAGCCAGAGCTCGCCCGGGCGCTTGCTCTTGATGCACCGGGTATAATTAGATGGCATGAAGAACTCGGCGTTATGTATGACCGGCAAGATGATGGAGAGTTTTTAGAGCTTTCCGGTGGCGGCACCTGTCGTAACCGTCTACACAGCTGCAAGGATTATTCTGGTATGGAGCTTATGCGTAACATTAGAGATAGAGCAAGAAATCTGCAGATTCCTGTTTTGGAGTTTTGTCCCGTTGTGGAGTTACTGATGGATGATAAAGGTCAGGTGGCTGGTGGTGTGGCTTTTAATCTTGAAACATATGAGTACTATGTTATCCGTGCAAAAGCTACGATTCTAGCAACTGGCGGAAGCGGCAGACTTCATCTATCAAACTATCCAACGACAAATCATTACGGTGCAACAGGTGATGGACTCGTTATGGCGTACCATGTTGGTGCTAATCTCCTGGATCTTGACACTATACAAATTCATCCAACGGGTGATGCATATCCTGAGGCAATCGTTGGGGTTCTATCTACAGAAAAAATCAGAGGACTTGGTGCTATTCCAGTTAATAAAAATGGTGATCCATTTGTGTTCCCATTAGAACCACGAGATGTGGAATCAGCAGCACTTATCAGAGAATGTAAAGAAGGACGAGGTATTGTAACACCGACGGGTATGCCCGGTGTTTGGCTTGACACACCTATGATCGAAATAATACATGGAGAAGGAACTATTCAGTCTCAGCTATCTGGTGAAGTGAGAAAATTCAAACGTTTCGGCATTGACATAACAAAATATCCAATCCTGGTATATCCAACCCTGCATTATCAGAACGGGGGAGTTGAGATCAATGAAAAAACAGAAACAAGGGTACCCGGGCTTTTTGCCGCAGGTGAGGTAACAGGCGGTGTACATGGCAAAAATAGATTGATGGGTAACTCATTGCTTGACTACAATGTGTTTGGGAGACGCGCAGGTATATATGCTGCTAAATATGCTAAGAAAGCAAAAATTGGAAAGCTTACGCTTTCTCATCTCGAAAAATATAGCAGGATGCTGGAAGAAGCAAACATAAGACCTACAAAGACGGCACCGATACTTCTACCAGAATATAGGGGTGAAATGGCTATTTCAAGATCTCTAGACATCTTCTGAGGAATAATGAGATTATGATACTTATTAACGAGGATTGGTGCAAGGGTTGCCAGATCTGCATCACAAGATGCCCAGTTGATGCACTGGAGGAATCAGACAAACTGAACCGAAGAGGGGTACGTCCCCCAAAACTGAAGGAAAACAACAGATGTAATTTCTGCAGACTCTGTGAACTTTTATGTCCTGACCTTGCAATAACAGTTATCCCCGATGAAGAAACTAAAGAAAAACCTAAAAAAACCCTTCGACCACCAATTGTTAGTGTTAGATCAATTGGGAGGAACATAAAATGAAATATAAACGAGATCCTAAAAGAATAAGAGAGGTATTAGGAGACAAAATACAATTCATCCTTGGGGACATGGCCTGTGTATATGGTGGTTTACTTGCAGGTTGTTCATTTTTTGCTGGATACCCTATCACACCGGCATCAGAGGTAGCAGAAGGCATGGCACGTCTACTACCAAGAGTAGGCGGGACATATATCCAGATGGAGGATGAAATTGGGAGTCTCGCAGCAGTGATCGGAGCATCCTGGGGTGGAGCAAAAGCTATGACAGCCACTTCAGGCCCTGGTTTCTCATTAATGATGGAAAACTATGGATATGCAGTGATGACAGAAACGCCATGTGTAATCGTTAATGTACAACGAACTGGGCCGAGCACAGGTCAGCCAACACTTGGCGCTCAAGGAGATATGATGCAAGTTAGATGGGGGACACATGGTGATTTTGAAGCCATCGCTCTAGCACCAAGTACGGTACAGGAATGCATGGATTTAACCATCGAAGCATTTAATCTTGCAGAGAAATATCGAAACCCAGTATGTGTGATGACCGATGGAGAAATCGGGCATCTACGAGAACGAATCGTAATTCCTGATGAAAAAGAGCTGAAGATAATCAACCGTGTTCCAGCAACCATCGACAAAGAAAAATTCATACCATTCTCCAACTCACAGATACAGAAAAACAGCAAGGTACCTGATTTCCCTACATTTGGAACAGGATATCATACCTATGTTACAGGGCTTACACACAACATCTATGGTTTCCCAGCGACAGATAAACAAAAAGATCATCAGGAACTTGTTTTACGGATCACAACTAAGATCACAGATGACCGGGAGAAGTTGACAATGGTTGAAAAATTGTATATAGATGATGCAAAAATCGCAGTAGTGACATATGGTGCCACTGCGAGACCAGCTGAAACTGCAGTGGAGATGGCACGTAGAAAGGGGATCAAAGTCGGCATGCTCCGATTGAAACTTGTTTGGCCCTTCCCTATAAAAGAAATCCAAAACCTTGCATCTCAGGTAGATAAAATTGTTGTTCCTGAGATGAACCTTGGACAGATTGTTCATCCTATACGTGAGTACTCTGAGGGACAGTGTGAAGTAGTTAATGTACCAAAAGTAGGTGGAGAGATGCATCTTCCGCATGAGATTTTTAAATATCTGGAGGGAAAATAAAAGATGGGGGAGATTAAAACAGCTGGGGAACTTAATAAAAAATATTTACGGGAGGGGATGTGGCCAACAATTTTCTGTAACGGCTGCGGCAATGGAGTAGTTCTTGAGTATACCTTCTGGGCTTTAGAAGAACTTGGTCTTGATATGGATAAGGTTGCATTTGCATCCGGCATAGGTTGCTCATCACGTCTTCCAGGGTACATCAACGCTGATGGTCTTCATACTACACATGGACGGGCAATAGCTTTTGCCACAGGTTTAAAAGCCGCGAACCCAGATCTCACCGTTATTATCTTTACTGGAGATGGAGACTGCGCGGGAATCGGAGGAAATCATTTCATTCATGCAGCACGAAGGAATATCGACATGACTGTTATAATGATCAACAACTTCATATATGGTATGACTGGTGGACAACTCGCTCCAACTACACCTATTGGAGGTATAGCAACCACTGCCCCATATGGTAACATTGAGCATCCATTTGACCTGTGCGTGGTTGCTAAAGCCTTAGGTGCATCATATGTTGCACGATGGACTGTTTCTCACCCCTATCAACCTATTAAATCAATAAAGGAGGGTATACAGAAAAAAGGTTTTTCCTATATTGAGTTTCTAGCACCATGCCCCACAGCATATGGCCGACGGAATAAGCTAGGTGACATACAAAGATTATGGGAATGGTATGATAAAAACACTATTCTAATTGAGGATTATGAGAGGATCATGAAGTATGGTGATGAAAAGGAGAAGGAAAGAGCAAAAAAAATGATCCAAATCGGCGTGTTTCAAGATGTAGAGAAACCAGAGTTTTTTACGGAGTACCAGAAACTAGTTGAACGATTACAGGGAAACACAATAACGAAGACTTCTTCTGTTAAATCTAAAAAAATGGTGGTGAAAAAATGAAGAAGGAGATAAGGATCTGTGGCTTCGGAGGACAAGGTGTGATACTCGCGGGTTTTATCATAGGAAAAGCAGCATCGGTTTACATGGATTACAATGCTGTCCAAAGCCAGTCGTACGGCCCTGAGGCAAGGGGTGGCGCTGCGAGATCAGAAATTGTTATCTCTGATAAAAAAATTGGTTATCCTCGTCCAACCAGTGTAGATTTACTGGTTGCAATGTCACAGGAGGCTTTTGACACCTATCGAGATGATATCCGTGATGACACAGTCATCATAATTGATCCAGATCTTGTAAAAAAGCATAGTATTGGCAGACCATTGTATAAGATACATGCCCAGCAGATTGCTGAGGAACTCGGCAATAAAATCGTAACAAATATTGTTATGGTTGGTGCTGCAACAAGCATCTTTGGTTTTTTAAAACCTGATGCTGTAAGAAACGCGGTTATGGATAGTGTACCATCTCGGTTTAAAGAGCTTAATCTGAAAGCTTTTGAAAAAGGACTTGAGGCAGGAAAGAATGCCAAACCAGGATTATAATCAAAAAATCCATCATGATCTAGGTATTCCTCTTCAAGATAATTATTTTCTAGATGAACCAGAAGAGATCATTCAGATCAAGGAAACACCAGTTGTTGAAGGAATTGCAGAAGCACATGTTGAGTCAGTGGAAAAAGAAAAGAAAGTTGTTTATGCTGATACTCTCATCATCGGTGCAGGTATCTCTGGGATGCAGGCAGCTCTTGACATCGCTGACAAGGGATATAAAGTGGTCATCATCGATAAGACTTCAACAGTTGGCGGGTCAATGGTTAAACTAGATAAAACATTTCCAACAAATGATTGCTCTATCTGCACAGCTGCACCTAAGATGGTTGAACTCGCCCGTCATCCCAACATACAGCTTATAACCTATGCGGAGATCAACAAGTTAGATGGAGAGAAAGGTAATTTTACTGCATGGATTTGGAAGAAAAGCAAATATGTTGATCCTGATAAATGCACAGGATGTGGTGACTGTGCTGAGGTCTGTCCAGTTGAAGTAGTTAATCCTTTTGATGAAAAAATCTCTACTCGCAAAGCTATCTATATTGAGTTTCCACAGGCTGTTCCCATTGTTTATACCATTGATGTGGAACACTGTGTTGGCTGTGGATCCTGCGACAGGGTATGCGAGGCTGAGGCGATATCGTTCCTTGAAAAATCAGAGGAAATAGAGGTACATATAGGTAGCATAATCGTTGCAACTGGTTTCGAAGTATTTGAACCAATTGAGCTACGTAGAGAATACGGCTACGGCAAGTATGAGAATGTCCTCACTGCTATACAGTTTGAGAGACTACTTTCTTCTTTTGGGCCTACTGATGGAAAAATTCTTCGTCCCTCTGACGGAAAAAAACCGAAGAGGATAGGGTGGATCCAATGTGTTGGTTCGCGAAGTGAGCAGTTGGGTTATCCTTACTGCTCCCGTGTCTGCTGCATGTATGCAACAAAAGAGGCATCTATTGTCAAGGAGTCAAACCCTGATATCGACATTACTATCTACTACATGGACATACGTGCCTATGGCAAGGATTTTCAGCAGTACTACGAGCATGCTAAAAAACTTGGTGTGAAATATGTTAGAGGACGACCCTCATCGGTTTATGAGAATAAAGATAAAAGTTTAACCATCCGGTATAAAAACACGCTCACTGGTGAGATAAAAGAGGATAGAGTCGATCTACTAGTTTTGTCAACCGCAATCATACCATCTAAAAGTAATAAAAAACTTGCGAGGATCCTTGGGGTAGATGTTGATGAAAATGGTTTTTTCAAACAGGATTCTCTTTTAACAAATCCTGTTCAGTCTACAAGAAAGGGTATTTATCTAGCTGGCTGCATCCAGGGTCCTAAGGATATACCTGATAGTGTATCTATGGCTAGTGGGGCTGCTGCAAAAGCAGTTGCTCATGTGAAAGATCGCGAACGGCATGTAGGCCGAGAGTTTCCACCTGAAAGAGATGTTTCAGAGGAGAAAACGCGTATAGGTGTGTTTGTATGTCATTGTGGTAAAAATATTGCAGGTTTCTTGGATGTTGAAAAGGTCACCGAGGAAGCGAAAAAGCTTCCAGATGTTGAATATGCTGAGCATGTAATGTTTGCATGCTCTGAGGATACCTCCAGGAAGATTCGGGATACTATCAGGGATAAACAGTTGAACAGGATTGTCGTTGCTGCATGTTCACCACGCACCCACGGGCCTCTGTTTCAGGATACATTGCTTGAAGCTGGTTTAAATAAGTATTTGTTTGAGATGGCAAATATCCGGAATCATTGCTCATGGGTTCATTCCGATGATTGGAGCAAGGCTACGGAGAAAGCAGTTGCTTTGGTAAAGGCAGCGGTTGCAAAGGTTCGTCTTCTAGAACCACTTACTGAGGAAGAATTCTCTATCACTCCAGCTGTTCTGATAATAGGCGGCGGCGTGTCTGGTATGAAGGCAGCTTTAGCATTAGCTGACATGGGTATTAGATCCTATCTGATTGAGAAAGAAAAACAACTGGGTGGTAGGCTTAGACATTTGTATACACTGTTTCCAAGTGATGTCAAAGCTAAAGATGTGATTGATCCTCTGATAGAAGAGGTTAACAAAAACAAGCTTGTGGATGTGATGACAGAGGCAGAGTTGGTTGATATCGATGGATTCATTGGAAACTACAATGGAACAATCAGATACAGAGGACGTATGAGAAAAATCAAGTTTGGAACAATCATTGTTGCCACTGGTTTCCGTGAGATTGACCTCAGAGGCAAGTATCAGTATGGCATCAATACTAATATTTTGAGTCAAACTGAGTTAGAAGAAAAAATCAAAAAAGGTATTTTGAGGAAACCCAGAAGTGTTGTTATCATCAACTGTGTTGGAGCAATGGATGAAGAACGTCCATACTGCTGCCGTATCGGATGTGGGGTATCAATCAAGAACGCGAAACTGATTTGTGAAAGATTTCCTGACTCCAAAGTCTATATCCTATATCGAGATATGCGTGTGTTTGGCAAAGAAGAGGAGGAATACTATGCTGATGTTCTAAAAAATTATCATGTTGTTGTTATCCGTTATCCTGGTGATAGGAAACCGGAGGTTATACTTGACAAAAACAATCCTAAACATGGTTCTGTTAATGTGAAGGTTTATGATGATATCCTAGGTGAAGAATTAATGCTTCCTGCAGATCTTGTAGTTTTAACAATCAACACTGAGGGAGAGGTTTTCACTGAGGCTTTGAAAAACATGTTGAAGATACCAGCTGATTCTGCAGGTTTTTTCCTTGAGGCACATGCGAAGATCAGACCACTTGATTTTGCAACTGATGGAATCTACCTATGCGGTGCAGCGCATTATCCGAAAAATCTTGTTGATTCCATTGCCCAGGCTGAGGGAGCAGCAAGTCGTGCTGCGATTCCAATTATGCAAGAGCATATGAGAGGAGAGGGACAGGTTGCTGAAGTAAATGAGGATCTGTGTAGTGGTTGTAGAACATGTGAATCGATCTGCACATATTCTGCTATAGAGATAAAACCACGTCTTGATGATACTGACCGTCTTGTTGCAACAGTGAACACTGCGTTGTGTAAAGGTTGCGGTCTCTGCGCAGGTGCTTGCCCATCTGGTGCCATCGAGCAAAAAGGTTTCAAGACAAAGCAAATAGAGGTTATGCTAGAAGCTCTTCTTCAGGAGATGTAGAGATGACGAAAAACCAAGCTCTAAATACCAGGGAAATCAGCAAAATTGTTTTCAAAAAGGGGGAACTTGTAAAAGAGGTTGAAGAGTTATCAGGGGAAAACCTTTTCGGATGCTATCAGTGCGGGACCTGCTCAGCAGGATGCCCATTTGTTGAGGACATGGATCTTCTCCCAGATGAAGTTATCCGATATGTAGTTCTTGATAGACGTGAAGTGTTGAACTCTAAAACTATATGGCTATGTGCATCATGCTACACATGTGCTGAACGCTGCCCTCGTGACATCAACATAACTAAGATAATGGAAGCGTTACGGCAGATAATTCTCAGGAGGAAGATTGACTATACTGATGTTTTAAAGATTCCGAAAAAAGAACGTGAAACAATACCTCAGCTTGCATTTGTGAGCCTGTTTAGAAAAAACATAGGATAGTATATTATTATGCAAAAAAGAATATTATATTATCCGGGATGCACACTTAAGACTACTGCAAAAAATCTTGAAAAAACAGCTTATGCCATCATGCAAGCATTGGGTTATGAGCTAGTTGAGATGCATGATTGGAACTGCTGTGGAGTAGTAGCATCCCTTACCACAGATGATCTTATGCATCATCTTGCTCCGTTACGGAATCTCATCCATGTTGAAGATCAAGGTGAAGATAAGGTGGTTGTACTTTGTGATATGTGTTGCAACACCCTAAAACAGACTAATCTACGTGTGAAGGAAAATCCGGATGATCTTAAGACCCTTAATGCATTCATGGACAGAGAAAATGATTACAAGGGCACAGTAAAAGTATACCATTTCCTAGAATTTTTACGAGATGAAATAGGTTTTGATGTAATCAAAAAGATGGTTAAAAAACCATTACATGATATGAGGATTATGCCATATTATGGATGTATGCTTCTGCGACCACGTGAGGTGGCCATTGATGATGCCGAGGATCCTCAGATCCTAAGTGATTTACTAACTATTTTGGGTGCAGAGGTAATTGATAATCCGTTTAAAATAGAGTGCTGTGGGTCCTATCATACCATAGAAGAAAAACAGTTGGTTTCAAGAAGGGCATATCGTATAACAAGCTATGCAGTTGAACGTGGTGCAGATGCTATAATGTTATCTTGTCCTCTATGTCATTTCAACCTGGATGTTCGTGGTAAGGAGGCAGAAAAACTGTTCAAGGGTTATAAGCAAATACCTATCTATTACTATACTCAGCTTATAAGTGTAGCACTGGGTCTTGATCCAAGTGTCTATGGTTTTGACCAACACATGGTTGATCCCACGTTGCTGTTGAAGAAAAAAGGAGTTTTACATACTAGAAAAATAGAAATTTGAAAAAAAAAGATATTAGTGATGATCTATGACAGAAGAAAAGAAAGATAAGATTGAAACTGAAAAGAAGAAAAAACTTCAGTTTGCATTTTACTGGGCAGCTAGCTGCGGTGGATGCGAAATAGCAGTTCTTGATATAGATGAAAAAATATTGGATGTTGTAGAGGTAGCGGATATACTGTTTTGGCCTGTTGCGTTGGATACAAAGTACAAAGATGTTGAGGCAATGAAGGATGGAAGCATAGACGTATGTTTTTTTAACGGCTCCATTAGAACCGAGGAACAGGAACATCTAGCTAAGTTGCTACGTAAGAAATCGAAGGTTCTCGTAGCATTTGGATCATGTGCAGTAAACGGCGGCATTCCTGGTTTAGCGAATCTTGCAAATCGTGAGGAGGTTTTCAATGTTGCATATATCGACAACCCATCAACTTACAATCCAAAAAGAATTGTTCCTAAAAAACTGACTAGGATCAAAGAGGGAAAACTTACACTTCCAGAGTTTTATGACACTGTGAAAACACTTAACCAGGTGGTTGATGTCGACTACTATCTCCCAGGCTGTCCACCTACTCCTGATCTCATAATAGATGCTGTGAATAGTATAGTTGAAAACAGGCTACCCCCGAAAGGTGCTGTTCTTGCACCACTAAAATCAGTATGCGATGAATGTCCTCGTGAAAAATATGAGAAAAAGATCAGTGAGATAAAAAGAGTTTATGAGGTTGAAAGCATAGATCCAAACAAATGTCTCCTTGAACAGGGCATAATCTGCATGGGGCCTGCTACACGTGGTGGATGTAATGCAAGATGTTTAGATGCAAACATGCCCTGTACTGGTTGTGGTGGTCCAACACCTAACTCTAGAGATCAGGGTGCCAAGATGATGTCTGCACTTGCATCCATTTTAGGTATTGAGGAGGAGGAAAAAATGAGTGACGAAAAGGTTGAGGAGCTAATGGATCAGATAGTTGACCCAGTTGGTACTTTTTACAAATATGGTCTGCCATCTGCCCTTATTAACAGGAGGGTGATGAGATGAAAACTGTGGTCATTGATCCTATCACAAGACTTGAGGGGCATGGCAAGATCAGTATTTTTCTAAACAATCAGGGAAATGTGGAGAATGCTTATCTTCAGATCCCTGAGCTTAGAGGTTTTGAACGGTTTTGTCAGGGTAGACGCGCAGAGGATATGCCTCAAATAACATCTCGTATCTGCGGTGTTTGTCCAGTTGCTCATCATTTTGCATCAACTAAGGCACTTGATGATGCATTTAATGTCGATCCGCCTTCTGCTGCAAAAAAACTTAGAGAGCTAATGTATTGTGGATACATTATTTATGATCACATCCTTCATTTTTATTATCTAGGAGGACCAGATTTCGTTGTAGGACCAGATGCCCCGCCTGACAAAAGAAATATTCTCGGTGTGATTGAAAAAGCAGGAATTGAGATTGGTAAGGATGTTATCAGACACCGAGCATATGGCCAAAGGATTACTGCGATACTGGGTGGAAAGGCAACGCATCCTGTCTGTGGTTTACCCGGAGGGGTGTCGAAGACACTTAATAGAGAGGAGGTAAAAGAAATAGAAAAAATGATCAAATCCTGTGTTGAGTTCGCAAAGTTTTCATTGAAGCTATTCGACGATGTTGTACTGAAAAATAAGGACTATGTTGACTTGATTCTCAGTGATCCTTATACTCTGAAGACATACAACATGGGGCTGGTTGACGAAAACAACAAGGTAAACTTCTATGATGGAAAAATACGAGTAACAGACCCGGAGGGAAAGGAGTATATTAAATTTGATGTAAAAGATTATTACAAAAACATCGCTGAGCATGTTGAGGAATGGAGTTATATAAAATTCCCATATCTAAAGAGTATAGGATGGAAGGGGTTCAAAGATGGAAAAGACAGTGGAATCTACAGAGTAGGACCACTTGGACGTCTAAATGCTGCTGAGGGAATGGCGACTCCGCTTGCTGACAAAGAATATAAGAGAATGTATGAAACCCTTGGCGGAAGACCTGTCAACTCTACACTTGCATTCCACTGGGCGCGACTTATAGAACTACTATACGTCTCAGAAAGAGCGATGGAACTGATCAAAGATCCTGAGATAACTTCGCAGCATGTCCGAAATCCTGTAGGTGAACCCGACGAGGGATTCGGCGTGGTTGAAGCATCTCGTGGAACACTTATCCATCATTATAAGCTAACCAAAGATGGTCTTATTGAGAAGGCAAATCTCATTGTTGCAACTACAAACAATGCAGGAGCTATCAATATGTCAGTAAAAAATGCTGCCAAAGGATTGATAAAAAACGGAAAAATAAATGATGGTTTGTTGAACATGGTTGAGATGGCCTTTCGCGCTTATGATCCCTGCTTCGCCTGCGCTACACATACACTACCAGGCGGTATGCCCATGGAGATAAACATATATGATCATGAAAAAAAGTTGTATAAAACGCTAAAGCAAAACATGTAAAGGGGGAAAAACTCAATTAGATGAAAACCATAGTCGTAGGTGTTGGAAACCCAATACTTCAAGATGACGGCGTAGGTATCTATGTTGCAAAACAGTTAAAAAAACATGTTCAAGATCCAGATATAGTCATCGAAGAAGCCTTCACTGGTGGTATGAACCTCCTAGATTTAATACTGGGCTATGACAAAGCAATAATCATAGATGCTGTTAAATCAGAAAAAAAACAAAAGAATGAGGTAAGACGATTTACATTAAATGATTTCTCTACTGGTATCCATTCATGCAACCCACATGATATCTCATTGGTTGAGGCTATACATCTGGCCAAAAAACTTGGTGAAACACGTATTCCACAGGAAATTGTCGTTATTGGTATACTGATAGATAGAATATCTCAGGTGTTTGGAGAGAAACTGAGTGAAAAAACTGCTTCACTAGTGCCAAAAGCCGTAGATATGGTGGTCGATGAAATCAGAAAGGGTGGATAAAAAAGGTTTTTTTGAGGTGAGATAAAAAATTGTCAAAAGAGTTCGAGCCAAACATCATAGGTTTTTTATGTAACTGGTGTAGTTATGCTGGGGCAGACCTAGCAGGAACAAGCAGAATAAAATATCCGCCAAACATAAAATCAATACGAGTTATGTGCTCTGGACGGGTTGATCCCGTGTTTATTTTAGAAGCCTTACAGAAAGGTGCTGATGGAGTACTTGTTGCAGGCTGTCATCCAGGTGACTGTCATTATCAGTCTGGAAACTATAAGACAAACCGTAGAATCAAACTTTTGAAAAAACTGCTTATGGAGATGGGGATTGAGCCGAATCGGGTGAGATTTGAATATATTTCTGCATCTGAGGGAAAAAAGTTTGCCCAGGTTGTCACAGAATTTGTAGAGGAAATCAGGAGGATGGGGGCAAACCCCCTGAAGCAAATGAAGTGAAGGGGGAAAGTATGAAAGTAGATGTAGAAAAGTTGAAGATGATTGTAGGAGAAGATAATGTTTCTGATAATATTACTGACCTGTATGTCTATTCTTCAGATGCATCAGTACATCAGGCTATGCCTTCAGTTGTTGTGAGGCCTAATACTGTTGAAGAAGTACAAAGAATTATGAGGTATGCCAATAATAGTCGGATACCTGTTATTCCAAGAGGAGCAGGGTCAGGCACATCTGGTCATACTGTTCCAATAGATGGCGGTATTGTTTTGGATTTAAAGAGAATGAATCGTATATTGGAGATAAGACCACAGGATATGCTTGTACGTGTTGAACCAGGTGTGGTTGACGATGATTTAAATCGTGCTTTGAAACCTTATGGTCTTTTTTATCCTCCTGGACCTGCATCTAGCAGAATTGCAACAATTGGTGGTGAAATCGGGGCTAATGCATCTGGTGTGAGATCAGTAAAATATGGTGCAACAAGAGACTATGTGCTTGGCATGAAGGTTGTACTTGCAGATGGTAGACTTGTGACTCTTGGCTCTAATACTCGTGTTCACTCTGCAGGTTATCAACTTGAAAGATTGATTGTCGGATCTGAAGGAACTCTAGGCGTTGTTGTAGAAGCAACTATGAGAATTGTCCCCATACCAAAATTTAGATGCTTAGCTGTTGCAAATTTCAACAAACTTGAGGAGGCCGGTAAAGCAATTTCTGATATTATCTCCAGTGGCGCTCAACCATCTATGCTCGAGCTAATGGATGAGATAGGTATAAAAGCTGTTAATAAGGCTATGAAAATTGGTTTACCAGAGGTTGGAGCCATTGTACTTTTTGAGGCTGATGGAAATGTGAAAGAAGCTGTAGATTATGAGATGGAAAAAATGAAAAGGATATGCGAGAAACACAACGGTTTTGGAATCGAGATGAGTTATGATAAGAAGGAAAGAGAAAGGATATATGCAGGGAGAAAAAAATTGTTTGCATCACTGTCAAGATATAAAAATGGTATAATATGTACAGACTTAGCTGATGATATGGGAGTGCCAAATTCAAAAATAGCGGAATGCGCTAAAAAAATTCATGAGATCGCTAAGCGAAACAACGTTATAATGGCTGTATATGGACATTGCGGCTCAGGAGTGGTTCATACTAAGATAATGCTTGATCCTACAAAAAATAGTCAATGGAGGGATGCAGAACATGTTATAGATGAGCTATATGAATATGTACATTCAATCGGTGGTGTTACCTCTGCTGAACATGGCATTGGGCTATCAAAGGCACCCCCATGGAAAAAATCACGAAATGATATAATACCAGTTATGAAGGCTATAAAAAAAGCGCTTGATCCAAACAATATTTTGAATCCACATAAACTCATGGATGCACCAGATAGATGGGTTACTGCCACAAACCTTAGATATCAGGTGAAATCATGAATAGAAGGGATT
>Ga0164318_10001526_pt1 | contig 20721 bp, 20 predicted proteins | sample GuaBasSedimGuay9_FD_113734 | JGI IMG/M metagenome (GOLD analysis project Ga0164318, IMG submission 113734) | Subseafloor sediment microbial communities from Guaymas Basin, Gulf of California, Mexico - Guay9, Core 4571-4, 0-3 cm | ecosystem: Environmental > Aquatic > Marine > Hydrothermal vents... | reverse complement strand
TTATTGTTATGAATTATGTCTTGGCTTTCGAACTACTTGTTAACTTTGGTGATCCTTTTGAAAATAGGAATACTTAGCGACTTTTTTCATCCAAGATCTGGAGGAATTGCAGTACATATTGAACAGCTCAGTAAATACCTAAAAAAGCGAGGGCATGAACCTGTAATAATAACTACTGCAGGATGCGATGCCGGCTTAGAAAAATACAATAGAATTTGTGTAATAAGATTTCCGGCCTCTGTTTCTAAAAATTTGCTCTTTCCGAATCTAAAACTTGAAAGGAAAATTCAGTACATATTAGATCAACTGGATTTTGATCTATTAAACGCGCATCATGCATTTTCGCCTATGGGTATTTATACATCAAAGATGGGTCAAATATTAAACATACCGTCTATTTTGACTAATCATTCGATTCCAATGGGTTTTGCATATTATAAATTTATATGGGCAAGGGTAGCTAAGCTTCTTTCAACATATACTATTCTTAGATCCCTTTCTAGATACGAGCGAGTTATTGCTGTCAGCAAAATAGCAGCAGAATTTATTCGATATTTTAATAAAAACAGAGTAACAATTATTCCAAATGGTGTGGATCTAGAGGAGTTTAAAATTAAGGGCTATAAAGAAGAGTTTGGTCTAAAAGAGGAGGATCCTCTGCTTATCATGGTGGGCAGATCTACACTTAAGAAAGGATATGAAGTCGGTTTATTGACGCTTCGATGGATCCTTAAAAGATTTCCCAGAGCAAAACTGTTTATAACAGGTGTAAATGGGGTTATTAGATCATATATTTATAGTCTTGCAAAGGTTTTTGGTGTTGCAAAAGCTGTTAAGATACCTGGATTTCTTCCGAGAGAAAAACTGATAAAATTATACTGGGCAAGTGATGTACTATTACACTTTCCCTACGGTGGAGAGAGTTTTGGTATCGTACTATTGGAAGCTATGGCAAGCGAAACACCCATTGTAGCTACACATGGTGACGGCTTACAGTATATTTTGAATGGAAGTGGAAGCGGATTTGTAAGCTATTCATACGATCCACGAAAATTAGCGAATTTGGTTATTAAAATCCTCGAGTCTGAAGAGTTAAAACGCAGATTGGGAAGAGCTGGGAGAAAAATTGCTGAATACTACTCCTGGAATAGAATCGTAGATAAGGTAATAGCAGTGTATAAAGAAGCAATAGAAAATTACAAACAGGTGAGATTTTAATGCAATTAATACCCCATTTAAAAGCTTTCAGAATACACTCTGGATTAACGTATGTTTTTCTCTCATTATGGGCAGTTTTGTATGGTGCGTTTATCGCAGAAACTATAGATCTCGTAAAACCATTGCTACTCTTCATTTTACTGTTCTACTCGATTCGAATTGCATTTTTTATAAACAATCTCTACGACATCAAAGAGGATTCAGTGCATCCAAACGGGTATAAAAAGAATCCATTAGTCGCTCTAAAGAATTTAGATCGATATCATGTTTTATCAGTCATACTATTAGTAACAAGCTTCTTCCTACTTCTATGTTTTTTAATCTCTAACATCTTGGCGACGCTTGCATATGGAATACTATTAATACTTGATTTCATTTACTCGGCGCCTCCTAGATTAAAGAATATTGCAATTTTAGATATACTCTCGCATGGATTATTTTTTGGATCGCTTCTTGCCTTGGTTCCACTTCTAGCATATGATATTCCGTTAAGTCTTAATATGCTAATGATACTTTGTAGTATTTTCCTACTTTCGATGGTAATGGAGCTAACGAATCATCTTAAGGATTATGAATATGATAAAATGGCTAAAGTAAATACATTTACGGCTAAGTATGGAAAGAAGATAACAATCGTAATGATAAAAGTATTATTCCTCGTAGGCTTTACGCTTTTGACTCTTCCCTACGTTCATGATATATTACTCTTTATACCTGTATCAGTAATATTATTTTTAGATATTATTCTGAAACCAAAGCAAATTGGTACATTAACTGGTCCGCTTCTTCTTATTTCCTTGTTTTTGATACTCGGTTTTCAATTTTTCGTTTTCTTCTTCTCTTAGACTTCCAATAAATATCGTTATAATTAGCGAAACAAGAAAAATTATGGATGTAGAGATGCTGGCCTCAATTCCAAAAATGCCTCCAGTTATATATAATGGCCCAGATATCTGGATATTCATCAATGCTGACGGAAAACTATGGCCATATGATTCGATTCCCAGGATTCTATATTCAAAGTAATTCCAAGCATGGTGGATCCCAACAGGAACATTTATGGTACCCCATTTCCTAAGAAAATACCCGGCCAGAACACCATATATTAGAAGATTGAGAAAAGCAATAAGATTAAAACCTAAATTTCCAGCATGGGATATACTAAAGAAAAATGCTGAAAGTAAAATATCAAATTTGCAATTTGATGATAAGATTACATAGTTAAGTAATAAGGACCTATAAAATAATTCCTCAACTAGTGAAATGCAAAAATCATAGACGAGATAATACAACAGAATCGGGATATTAATCGTATTGTATTGGATAAATATTCTAGAAAGTACTAGCAGTATGCACAAAACGCCTACTATCATGGTAACTCCAATGAAAAAACCGAAAAGATAACTAAAAATTCCGGGAAACCCTTTTTTGATTCCTAATTTGTCGATGGGTTCCTTTCTAATCGACCATATGTATATTGTAATTAAAATAAAGATTACGTGAAGTATTGAAAAAGTAATTATTAAAATAAAAAATACTATTAGAGATATGTATATTAATTTCCTATACTCCAAACTTTTTCCCTTTAGGAATATTTTTCGATTTAATTTTATAAAGATTAACTATATCTTTACATTCAGGTAATATTCATAATATATTATATATGGATAGAAACTTTTTATAGTAAAATATTTCGGTCCGAAAAATGAATTGGGCGGAAAATATTTTCAAAAAAAATGCTAGAATCTTCCTAGAATTAATGAATTTGAAGTGGGAAGTTGCAAAAAAGGAAGCGGCATCGATTGTAAAGATCCTTAAAAGATATGAAATCCATAATGGAAACATACTTGATGTTATGTGCGGAAATGGTAGGATCGGTCTGAATCTTTCAAAATTTGGCTATCGTGTAACTGGCATTGATTTCTCAGAGTTATTCATTAATGATGCAAAAAGGAGAGCTCATACTATGGGTGTCGAAGATCGAGTTAGATTCATATGCTCTAATGTAGACTCCATCTATACTATACTTAATTCAAATGAAAAATTTAAAGCCATTCTATTAGTTTGGACGTCGATCGGATATTACGGAAAAAACTTCGATTTCAGATTATTTCGGGACTTAAGGGAATTAGCTGATCATAATGGATTACTATTAATCATCGATACTCTCTCTAGAGAATATATTAAAGCATCGCTTCCGCAGCTTTCGGTTTTCGAAACAGATAATTTTAGAGTATATTCAAATTATTTCTATAATGCGGCAACATCAAAATTGACAATTAAATGGACATTTTTTAGAAAAAGTGGATTTACAGAGAGGTACCACGACAGTTGTTTTATGGAAATATATCTTTATTCATATCCGGAACTAGAAAGTATTCTAGAACGGGCAGGCTGGACTATTTTAGAGGAATTCGATAATGTTTCGGAATTTTCGAGGCGAAAAAACTCGAGTATGATCAATATTGTTGCTATAACGAAGAAATAGTTAAATATTACATAATTTAATTAATTATAGTCATCCAAATAGTAATAAACATCCAAGTTACCTATATATAGTAAAATTTTTAATATTATATCGAAAGAAAAATGAAAAAAATCTAACAATTGAATGCGTTGGGAGAAATGTACCAATAAGGCTGGAAGCTATGATTATTTTACTAAATACCCCGAAATTCTATAAACTCGAGAAAAGAGAGTTAACGAATTCAAAATTATGTACTGTTTCTATTGATGTAGAATACAAAGAGGCACAACATATCGAGAAAAAAGAGGAGATAGATCTACATTCATTTGAAGGCTATAAAATGGTTAAAAGCTCAGGATTTTTAGAAATAGCAACTTCTAAACTAACAGCACGTATTCCTGCAAAAGTAAAGAAGATACAGATCGAAGAAAATAAAATGAAACTTACTATAGAATCGATACCATTTAGCTACGAGAAGATGAGAGAAATAGGAATCACGGCTAAGGAAAAAGAGAATTTTAAGATGTCTTGGAACATTTATCTCTACTTAATCAGAAAGGAACAGATCCCAATATCAAAAAAATTCACAATTTTTAAAGCTACTGTAAAACAGCCGTTGAAAATAAAAACATCAGCCCTACAGCAAGATTAAGGTTATTCCTTTAGAACATGAGGTTCGATGATAATTTCTTCGTTTAATCTTATGTAAACGTATTCGCTATCCTCTCCCCATCTATTGCTGATAGCACCTGTGTTTATTATTTTTGTTGTCTCGAACTCTGAAATCTGGATATGATTATGTAAGTGGCCGCATATAAAAAGTCTTGGTCTTAATACTTTTATTAGATCCAGTAAGACGGGCTTTCCGCATCTGTTATGATCGCCGCATTCATCAGAATAACCAAATGGAGCTTCGTGTGAAAGTACGATATCTATCTTCTTATCTTTCTGATATTCAATTATTCTTTTAATTTTATAATCTTGCCAGTGAGTCCATTTTCTCCCCCCACCACGATTACCAGGGATCCCCAAGATATTTACTCCCCTATATCTTATAACACCCCCTAATCTTAAGAATGAGATGTTTTTATAACGGTATGTCCGCAACTCATAAATAGGCTTGAGATCATCATCATGGTTCCCATAGATTATAAAAGTAGGAATTTTATTTTGAGTAAAAACATCCTCAATTTCACTAAGTCCTAGGTTTAGATCGCCTGCTACAAGGATCATATCAACGTCATATCGATCAAATGCATGATCTAAAACGCGAATTAGCTTTTCAATTTCTCCATGTATATCTCCAAATGCTAAAATTTGGAGCATACTCTCCATAAGTTTCCCTTCATCTTTCCTAACGTTTTAATCAAGCGTCGATACAATACTTATTGTAAATAAAATATAGAAAAAATGTATTTATCGATTTAATATACTACTCAAACGTTGCTACTAACATTCCATAGTATGTTGGACATCCATAGACTACTAATTGATTTTTTAAATTGGTTCTGTTTAGAATTCCTAATAAAATTAACATTTGCCAAAAGCTATCAGGTTTGGCTTTTTCAATGAAAGATGGCTTTAACTCAAGAAGTTTACTTAAACTTCCAGATTTAACTAAGTTTAAGACATATTTATCAAATTCCTCAGATGCTTTATCAAAACCATATGGTCCTTTCGGGTCATGAGCATGACCTTGATCTGCACTAGCTATAAAAGCAGTTTTCTTGTTAGATTTTATAGCGATATCAACAATAAATTCTCCTAGTTTCACAAGATTATCCCATGGAATTTCTCTAGAAGGCGTAATTAAAACTATTGGAGGAAGCGCTTTATTAGCCGTCATATATCTCTTCTGAATAAACCATAAGGGGATAATTGTTCCCCAATCCAAGCAGAAATTTGAAAGTTCGCCTTCAGCTACGCCATAATTTACTAAAATTACTGGTAGTTTATTTATAGAGGCCAACTCGTATAACATATTAGCAAAAATTCTATCACACTTCACTTTAATGTCTATGGCTCCATAATCAGTCTCCCAGACTCCCTCAGCATATGATGTTGATATAATTCCTATATGTTTCAATAATCGAAGATTATGTGGCGACGCAATAACAATAACATCTGGATCCTTTTTATAGAGGCTGTCTGATAATTGGATCATTGCATTCATGAGCTGTCTGGATTCCTCATCCATTTCGGAGACTAATTCTGGAACAATTTCATCACCATGTGGAGCTATTCCAGCAAAAACTATTGTCATGTTTATCAACCTAAATAGTGATTCTATTTGTATCGGTACAAAATTACAATAAATAGTTTTAGTTTGAGAACCAGCTAAGTATATCTAATTTCGTATCACATTCGAATATAGGCTAGAAAAGTTTAAAAGGAAAATAATAGAATATAAAAGGCTTGCTTCTTTATAAGGGGGTTATAATTTGGACAGTATCTTGATAGCAAACGGAACGATTATAACAATGGATGAACGGCGGAGAATTATAAGAGATGGAGCTATATTAATAGAAGATAGCAAAATTGCCGCTGTGGGTAAATCCTCTGAACTTAAAAGAAAGTACTCTGCAGAGGTTACAATTTATGCGAATAATAATATAGTAATGCCTGGATTAATAAACACGCATACACACTTATTTCAGTCTCTAGGAAAGGATTTGGGTACCGATGTTAATTTAATAGATTGGTTTAAGAAAGCATGGAACCCCCTTGTAACGGGTATGAATGATAAGGATTACTATAATGCCGCTATGTTGGGAATATTAGAGGCCATCGAAACAGGAACGACAACAATATTGGCTTATGAGCATGCATTAAATGCGCATCCTTCAGCAACTAAAGCCTTGATTAATGCCGTTGAGGAATCGAAAATCAGAGCATTAATCGGATACGGCTACCAAGATACAGGAATAGAGATAGGTGCACCACCGATAGCTATTCGAGAAACGAATGAAATTGTAAATAATATAAAAAAGTTGTTGGAACAGTATAATCACTCAAGGGAAAACCTTTTAAGGTTTTGGTTGGCTCCAGGGACAATTAATTGGTGTACTCAGGAGCTGATAGAAAAGACAAAGGAATTAGCTTCCATGTTTGATACGGGAATCACGGTTCATATGAATGAAACAAAAGCAGAATACGAATTCAGTAAAAAAACGAGAGGTTATTCGGAAGTTGAATATGCTTTTAAGATTGGTTTGCTTGGACCGAAGACCCTTGCAGTCCATACAGTATGGGTTGATGATTATGAGATATCGTTACTAGCAAAGACAAGTACAAAGGTATCGCACAATCCAATTAGCAATATGTATCTTGCATCAGGAGTTGCTCCTATTCCAAAAATGCTAAAGAAAGGAATTATTGTAGGTTTAGGAACCGATGGCCCCTCCAGCAATAATAATCATAATATGTTTGATGTAATCAGGGTAACACCTCTTTTACATAAAGTAATTACTCTAGATCCAGGAGCAATTACCGCAGAACAAACACTAGAGATGGCTACAATTATGGGCGCAAAAGCGCTACAAATAGACGATCTTGTGGGGTCTATAGAAGTCGGTAAAAAAGCAGATATCATAATATTAGACATCCATAGATCTAATCTAACCCCAAGTATATATCCGCCAGCAACCATTGTCTATGGGAATGCGGGTCTTAATGTAGATACTGTAATAATCAATGGTGAAATATTAATGGAGCATGGTGAAATAAATCACTTAGATAGAGAGAAGATTCTAGAAAACGCAAAAAAATCATTAAATGATATTTTAAGTAGAGTTGATCTGGATATCGAAAGACGGTGGCCATTAATATAACTAAAAAATAACTTTATGTTGGATTAAATATTAGAAATAAGGCGTGCTAATTGTTCTACTTTATTAATTTTCAACAATTGGCAATATTAATTTCGGATATTTCCTCTTTACAATTTCTATTACAATATCGTATCTATTTGTATTCTTGAGTTCATCTAAGAAAACCTTAAGATCCGATTTACTAATATTTAATCTTACAAGAGCAGCCAACAAATCAGCTAACTTATATAGAGTTTCGACTCTTGATTTAAACCTATACATAATCTCATCATTTGGCATATTGTACAACTTCTTAATTTCTTGGAGGAAATAATCCTTCCCAGGAGCGTTCTCTAATTTTATTGGTCCTGTAAGTATTTCTATCTTCTCAGAATCAGGTATCTTAGATATAAGGTTTCTTAGGGGTTCTATCACCTCTTTTGGGACATAAACGATCTTATCGCCCCACACAAACAATCTACTTAATACATCCGCTAAGGCATCAAGGCTTATATGCTCCTCTATTTCATGGAAAAAATTTTTTTCCTTAACACGCTTAACTTCACGTGCTTTTTCAATAACCTCAACAGTATAATATTGCCCATGGACTAGGAATAATACCGCTATATGGCCTTCATGGACATAGGCGGCTTGGTATACGCCACTAACATTCTCTGGAATAGCTAGATATCTACCACATCTTGGGCACTTTATATTGCTCTTTCCCTCGAGCTTCGAAACTTTTACTGTATTAATAGATCTTACAGCTCCATTTTGATCGAAATCGACAACAACAACGTGATCTTTATGAGCGATTGCCACGCTTTTTAATTCTCCAGGTTTTGCTTTTACTGGTAGTATCTCAATGGTTTCATGGCAGATTGGGCATAGGAAACGGATTCTATCTAACATTTTCATTCACCTCCACCCAACTTTTTCCTGACAACCATATCAATAACCTTGACTAAGTCGAATATGTTGTTAAAGACGGCAGAAATATTCTTACCCATTAGAGCAGAAGTTTCAATATAGAATCTGAAATTCACTTTCTCTTTAAGAATATCAAGGACTCTCTGTATAAAATTATCTGGGATCTGCTTTTTATCTGCTTTATTTCCAACGACTAGTACGAATGAACGCCCTGCACCTTGTTTAACTAGTTGCAAAGCCCAATAATTAATTAGGTTCAGTAAGGTGCTTGTCTTCGATAGATCAAAGACCATTACTACTATTATCGCTCCCTTTATGAAATTTGTTACTATATCTTTAAACCATTCCTGCCCTGCGAAGTCCCAGACAACAATTTTTTCTCCATCTTTAGTAAAGTGATAGAAATCAACCCCAATGGTTGATGTTGTTTTTCTAACGTCTTCACCTATAAATGCTCTTATTATCGAAGTTTTTCCTACTCCGGAGTCGCCTATGAAAATTACTTTATATGACTTCATAAGCTACACCAACTGTTTGCTACAGATAAATTTTCAATCCACGACCAACGTTGATAAAAAGGAAATACATTTTATAAAATTATGCTTAATTTCTCTCTCGTAATCTTTTTAAAAATCAGTTAAACCGGTACAGAAACAGAATAAGGATTCCTTAAAAATGCTATAAAAGAAATACCCATATTTACGTTAAAATAAAACATAGTTCGTCTTCATCTTTCTTACTCTATTGGGTTGTTGTGTAGATTAAATTTTCCACTTACACTTAATAGAACATTGGGCTTAAATTTGCTCTTACAGTTATTATTTACAAAATTTATGAGCTGATCTAACTGGAGGGAGCTATTTGGTTTCTGAATTCAGCGAACTAGAGAGTCAGTTAGAACAGTATTATAGAAATGTTCTAGTAGGGTTTTTAATATATGAATTGGTAGAAAAGGATCGGTTGGGAGCTATTATTGTTCTAAAGCAGAGATCTCCTATACTTTTTGAGGATTCCATTCGTATGTTCAATTTTGTAAGACATATTTACCCAAGCATCCATAGTGTATCTGTTATCTCGATTGGTGAATTAAAGGAAAAAATAACAAAAGCGGATAAAAAGCTCAAGGATTTCTTAGAGAATGTGGTCTACATATATGATAAGAATGATGAACTCAAAAATTTAATTCTAGATGCAAAGAAGAGTTAGAATTAAATCAAATGTGAAATAGATAATTAATTCTGATTATAAATAGTGGTGAGCGTCTTGGAGACAAAAAAACTATATCTAGATAATTCATATTTGAAAGAATTTGAAGCTAAAGTTATAGATAAGAGAGATAATAGTGTAATACTCGATAAAACTGCATTCTACCCGCAGGGAGGAGGATTACCTTCAGATACGGGTGTTTTGATCTACAAGGGAGAGGAAATTCCAGTTACATTTGTTCACTACGAGGGTGACGTTATATTACATGATATCGGTGGGGAGATTCCGAAGGGAGCTAAAGTAATCGGTAGAATCAACTGGGAAAACAGGTATAAAATAATGCGACTACACACAGCAGCGCATGTTATTAGTGGCGTTCTATATAGCGAATACAAAGTTTTAATTACTGGGGGAATAATTCGATTAGATGGTGCACATATGGATTTCGATTTCGAAAGAATGGACCGCGAGTTATTCAAATCGCTTATAGAAAAGGCAGATAAACTTGCTAAGGAAGGTCATACTGTAAAAATTTACTATATGAAACGAGAGGAAGTTCTTAAAACTCCAGGACTTGTAAAGCTGGCCAATAGATTGCCTCCTGATGTAGATGTTCTAAGAATTGTAGAAATTGAAGGAATTGATATCCAAGCAGATGGTGGGCCACATGTATCAAATACAAGAGAGATAGGAACTATAAAGTTCCTTAAAGCAAAAAATAAAGGCAAAAATAGAAGACGAATTTACTATACTGTTGAATAATCCATTTGCCAAGGGGCAAACTTCCGTTAATTATATTTAAATAATGCATTATAATTTTATTTTCTTTAAAAATCGTTTATAGGATGAATTTTGGTAGATTAATATGGCTGAAGAAGTCGTAGTTAAAGGTTGGGTCTATAAAAGAAGGAAAATGGGAGCTAAAATTTTCATCGATTTAAGGACAGTTTTTCCTCAAGAATTTACGGGTCAGGTTCTTCAAGTAGTTGTCTCAAAAGAATCCTTGAGTGATGATGAATTCAATAGACTTAAGAAAATAACCCAAGAATCAGCTCTCGAAATAAAAGGGATCTTAAAAGAGGAACCCAGAGCTCCTGGTGGTGTGGAACTTCATGTCAATAAAGTTTTGTGGGTTAATGAGGCTGAATCTCCGTATCCTCTTGGAAAGAAGGCACATTCCCCGGATGTTCTACTTCGAAATCGTCATTTAACTATAAGATCGCCAAGATATCAAAAAATATTAATTATCAGAGAAAAAGTTACTGATTTCCTAAGAGAATGGTTCAAACAAGACGGCTGGTACGAAGTTTTTCCGCCTATACTTGTCTTCACCGCTGCGGAAGGTGGTGCTACACTGTTTAAAGTAGATTACTTCGAGGAAATAGGCTTCCTCTCTCAATCTGCCCAGCTGTATCTTGAGGCATTAATATTCTCGTTAGGAAAAGTTTTCAGTTTAACGCCGAGCTTCAGGGCTGAGAAATCAAGAACGCCAAGACATCTAACAGAGTTTTGGCATTTCGAGGCGGAAGGGGCTTGGTATCGCTATGATGATATAATGAGAGCTCAGGAAAGTGCTGTTGCTTACACCATAAAGAAATTACTTGAAGATGAAAAGATGAGAAATTGGATAAAAGAGTTTAGAGGCGATATCTCTATATTAGAGAATATAAAGTTACCATTCCCTAGGATAAAGTATAGTGAAACAATAGATATCCTTCAATCAAAGGGATTTAACATATCTTGGGGCGATGATTTAGGAGCTGATGAAGAAAAAGCGCTTAGTGAAGAGTTCGAGCAACCATTCTTTGTGACTCATTACCCTACTGCTATAAAGGCATTTTATGTAAAAGAGACCCCAGAGGATCCTAAAATCTGCTATTCAGCAGATCTTATGGCGCCAGAAGGATATGGTGAAATTACGACGGGCGGTGAAAGAGAGGAAAATATAGACAGACTTATAGAAAGAATTAAAAGAGAGGGGTTTGATCCAGAGCTATACTATTGGTATTTGGATTTAAGAAGATATGGGAGCGTACCACATAGTGGATTTGGACTTGGTATTGAAAGATTCATGAGATGGCTTCTAAAGTTATACCATATTAGAGATACGGTCCCGTTTCCACGACTTGCTCGCAGGAAAGAGCTTGTATAATTTCCTATTTTTTGGCGAAAATTGTAGATATACTCTATCTCATAAATTAGAAATAATAAAAGCAGAAACAATAACTGTAGTGAAAAAAATTTAAGCCTGAGCTTCTTTTATAATGGGTCTGACCTCTTCTTCAAAAACTTCTACAGCGACGGGAAGTGCATTATATTCCTCTAAGAAAACATCCAATGTTAATGCATCCGATAAAATTTCCTCGGTAGCTAATACATTTCCCTCTTTATCGATTCCAAAGGATACCTCAGCATAGTTTATGTTTATTTGCAAAAGTTTTTCGTGTACTTTACATAAGATATTATCAGGAATTTCCGCTCTCGATATAATTGGTACAACTAGTCCGATCCATGGTTCTCCGGCACGTATTTGAATTATAACTTCTTTACCCTTGACCTTTTCAGAAACAAGAAATAGAGATTTCTCTTCAATAGCTTTAAAATTTTTCTTTAAAAGTGTCAAATACCTTTTAACTCTCTCATAGATTTCTGTGGCCATAAAATTCACCTTATACAATTTCAAAATCTGTTGCGATTAAATGTTCAATTTCTGGTTTTATTCTCTCTTTAAATTCTTTAATTGCTGCAGGAATAGCATGATACTCCTCATCAAATGCATCGAAAGTTAGAGCAGAAATGTGAATATCCTCTGTAATGTAAATGTTACCCATTTCGTCCATGGCAAATTTAAACTCCGCGGCTCTATAACTCGTTTGTAATAGGTATCTTAAAACAAGGCACGAGTTTCCTCCTAATCGATTTAATGTTTCATTTCGAACCAGAAGCGCTCTTGTAGAGATCCAACCAGAAGTGTATAATTGAACAAGGATTCTGTGTGTACCTCCGTCTATTTTTTCTTTAACAAGTATTGCAAACTTGTCTTCATCGATAGATTCAATCTCTTTCCCAAGAATCTTTAAGTAACTTAAAATCCTGCTAAAAACCTTTTTTGGATTAAATGACATCATTTTTCACCATTTGATTTTCGGAAAACAATAATTTTTTTCTATTAGTGAAATAAAATATTATCGTATTTTATTCATAAATATAATGTAATTTGAGGTTGCTTTATGTTTATTATATTCAAAATTATTGGAAGCGTAATTCTTTTTTTGGTTTTATTTCTCATAATATTTACTTGGTACACGATAAAAAGAAGAGATCTTAATATTGCTCTTTTAGTTACTATCTATTGTATTTCGCTTACGCTTGTTCTCTTTCACCATCAATATCTATTAGCAATAGTTCCAATAACGTTTGCGTTTCTATCTGCGATCTTGCTTCCCTTTCTTGCAGCTCTAAGATTGCTAGAAAATAGATACGATAAGAAAAATGTAACAGATCAAAAACTAGAGAAAGAGTTTGATTTAAGAAATGAATTGGGCCGCAAAGCATTTCATCTTATTGCCTTTTTATTATATATTCCACCAGCGTATCTGTATACTACATATTCTATTGGGTTACAAAGCTTGGAATACATCTTAGGTATTAATATTATAGGTTCCGAAAATTACTTAAGCCAAGGCTTATTGATTCTTTTAAGTGGGCTGATACCTCTTTTTTCAGTAATCGAATTTACGAGGATAAACTTTAGAAAATCATTCATACCCGAAAAGTTTATTCGAAGAAAAGAGGCGAGAAACTTTGCAGCATATTTTTATACAACAGTAGCTATATTCTTCATTTCCACGATTGTCTCAAATAAGGCTCTCATAACAGGAATTTTTGTAAGCTTAACTTATGACTTGGGATCAGCGATTGTTGGTAAGGCCTATGGTAAAAGGAAAATTTTAGGGGATAGAACATTAGAAGGTGTTGTAGGTGGCTTAATTATTGGTTTCCTATTAGGATTTTTCTTAATAGATTTAGATATACTCATACCCACGTTAATTTTGGTTTCTTTCGTGGATATTATAAACTTTATAGATTTAAATGATAATTTATTATTTCCGATAATAGCAGCTTTATTTACAGAAAAATTTTTTAACTGATGGTTAATATGAAAATAAAAAATGAATCGATTTAAAAAATCATATAGACTTAAATTTTAAAATATTTATATTAATAGATAATGTTCAAACGTATTGAGTAAAAAAAATTATTGATGCTGGAGTATCAAAAATGTTTGGGTATACGCTTAAGAATATTTTTAGAAGACCTAAGTTGTGGATTACGATATTTTTAAGCGTGTTACTATCTCTTTCTCTTGTTTCTGGTTCCTTCATGTCCATTGATTACTATGGAGCTGCAACTGTCAAGAAAGATCTTCAGGAATTGCTTTCAGACATGAGAGCTTTTTGCAGTGAATATAACGTTAGTGATATTTCTAATATTGAAAAAGAGATATTAAAGCTTGAAGGCGTTGAATCTGTTTTTTCTAAAATTTACTGTCGTCCATATGAATTTCTCCAAATAGAGTATATGGGCAAAAATTACACGTATGCTAATTTCACAATTCCACTAGTATTACTTGCATATAATTTAAGTAAGTATGAGGAAAATCTGATATCAGAACAGAAACCATTTACTCTTGGGGTAGGAGAAATAGCTATAGGAAGCGAACTGGCTGAATATCTAAATGTAAGCGTAGGAGATAATATCACTGCTTATTTTTCATATTACGAAACTGATGAAGAATTTGCCAGTATGGAATATCCTATTAATCTTACAGTTAAGGCGATAGTTAGCTTCTCTGGTACGTTACGGAGATTAATAACTGGTGATGTGTTTCCTGAACCTGATGATACATACTTACAAATAGAATATCCAGAGTTTTCTATAGTCTTTAGTATGGAAGGTTATGAGTATGTTGTGAATAAAATTCCAGGGGATAACTATTTCTCGGGGTCTACTCTTGTAATTGATGTTATGTTAGATAGAGACTTTGTTGTTAATATATGGAACATCGACTCAACACTCTTTAAACTTGATCAATTAGAGTCACAAGTACAGGTTATTTTGGATAAGTACACAGGTTATAGATACTATTTTATCGACGATATATTATCTGAAAAACTGAGGGATTATCGAGAATATATGAACGTTGCAAGAATGAATCTTGTTATCTATATACTACCAGTTTTATTTTTGGGTGGTATTCTTGCATTGCTCTCTAGTTGGGTTTCTGTAAATGAAAGACGTAGAGAAATAGCTTTATTAAAGATAAAAGGAGCCAAAAATAGCCAAATATTGTTCTCGCTATTATTTGAAGCTATCTTAGCAGGATGTTTAGGTGGGGGCCTTAGTGGAGCTTTAGGTTTATTTCTTTCAGAAATTTTAGCTAGAAATCTTATACCAGAATTGGCTGTTATTTATTCGCCGATAAAAGCACTTGCTTCGTATGTAGTTGATTATTCAATTGTAGGAGTTATTCTGGGGGGAATTATTGGTTTTTTAGTGTCTATATTTCCTGCAAGGACCGTATCAAAGATAAAAATATTAGATGCTATTAGCGACTATATCGAAGAGATCGAAGCTTCTGTAAAATTTCCAAAAAAGAGTTTTATTGCACTTATTATGGGTACGTACTCGATCATAGAGATGCTTTTAGGTCTTCCACTACTGAAATGGGTACTTCTCTCTAATGCCCCAAATACATTCATTTTGGTTTTCTTATCAATGATTATTGTTATGTTGGACTCAATACTTTTATTTATAGGTCCATTTTTATTCGCATATAGTGCTCCGAAAATTATTACATATTTTAGCCCCCGCTTGTTGCCGGTATTCAGAAAGTTTGTTGCTCTGATCAATAATAAAATATCTGACCTGGCTGCAAGAAATTTTGCTAGAAAAGTGAATAGAACAAGTCGAATTATCTTTTTAATTACACTAACTTTGACGTTTGGCATTGCATTTCAAATAATTTCAGCAACTACAGAAAATCGAATTGTAATTCAATCAAAGCATTATGTTGGCGCTGATTTCATGATTTCAATTAATTATGCATCCGAAGATCATTACTTGAATTTCTATAATGAGCTTACTAACTGCTCTTTTGTGGAAAATATCTCTAGAGCGACTTTGATCGGTTACAGTTTTCAAGCTACCTACAGTATTGATTTCTGGGCAATAGATCCGCAATATTTCGCTACAACATTCTTTAAAGGCGAATTTTTAGAGGATATATCTCTCGAAAATGCAATCGATGAACTACGAAAAGGCTCAGGCGTATTACTCAGCATCTCGGCTAAATGGTACTATGATTTCTCAGTTGGGGATTCTATTGCCTTAGATATCAATTACAAAAATGGTACAACAAAAACTAAGGTTTTTAAGATAGTTGGTTTCTTTAAATTTTTACCAGGTATTGCGAGATTTGTTGAGTTCGCTAGTGCGCAGCAAAAATGGAGCCTCTTAGCTATTACTAGCTATGAAATTGCCTGGCAGGATTTCTACAAGAATGACACTAGTGAAATAATTCCAAATTATATCTTCGTAATGGTGGGAGGTACTAATCATGAAGTAATATATGAAAATCTAACAAATATTATGAGTAAGAACGGAATTTCAGGCAAAATATTAAGTTATAAGGATTATCTCAGTATGAGAACTTCTATCTCTCTAACCAGTATCTTATTATTTTTCACACGAGCGGAATTTTATTATACATTAGCTATTTCCTTATTCGGGATGGCCCTTATTATGACTACAGCGGTATTAGAAAGGAAAAGGGAAGTTGCACTACTTGTTGCAAGGGGAGCTTCAAAATGGGATATTTTTTCCATGTTTATTGGTGAAGCATTTTTGGTTACGATAATTTCCTTCGGACTGGGAACCCTGGTTTCTTTGGCGTATTGTTATGGTCTTCTAGTGGGCCCTATATCTGGGGGATTAGGCATATCGAGAGAATATCCCCCAGGATACCTAATTACTATACCATTAAATCTCTTAACGACATTAGCTGTATCCTTTTTCTTCTTTATAGTAATTACTACAATACCGATATATTTTGTTTTAAGAATGCCAATCCAGGAAGAATTAAGAGTAAGACATTAAATTGGTGAGTGATATGAGTAATATAGTATGTGAAGATCTAGTTAAAATATACAAGACAGGTAAAATTGAAGTAGTTGCCCTACGAGATTTGAATTTAAAAGTAAATTCTGGTGAATTTAGAGCTATCGTTGGGCCTTCAGGTAGTGGTAAAACTACATTATTAAATCTTATCGGTGGTTTGGACTCCCCTAGCGCAGGTAAAATTATTGTAAATGATGTAGATATCACTAAATTAAGTCCTAAGCAGTTAATCGAATACCGTAGAAAAAGCGTAGGATTTGTTTTTCAGTTTTTTAATCTGATACCTACGCTAACAGCATATGAAAATATAGAACTTCCAATGATCTTTATAGGCACACCCAAAGAGGAGCGCAAGAAAAGGGTTAAAGAACTTTTAACGTTAGTTGGTCTATCTAATAGAGCATATCATAAGCCACATGAGCTTTCTGGCGGAGAACAGCAAAGAGTAGCAATTGCTGCGGCCTTAGCTAATGATCCTCCACTAATATTGGCTGATGAACCAACTGGCGAACTTGATTCCGCTACAGGCAGACAGATAGTAGAGCTATTTAAGCATCTTGATAAGGAATTAGGAAAGACACTAATTATAGTAACTCATGACCTAAGAATCGCGATGGCTGCAGATAAAATAAGTAGGATCGAGGATGGTCATATCGTCGTTACACTCACACCAGCAGAAATGGAAGTAGCATCAGTGCCTCTTACTAAAGCAGAGGATCGACTTAGGAAACTGGAGTTGCAAAAGGAAAAAATAAATGAAGAAATAGCAAAATTGGTTGCGAGCTTTAAGGAGGGACGGATGGATCCGGATGAATTCACAAAAAGATATTCCGAATTAAAGGTAATCCTAGAGAGAATCGATAGCGAAATTAAGCGATTAACACTTACATAGAATTCATAAGGCTAATCACACTATTTTTTATTTCGATAGATCTTTAATAACCTTGGGCATTTCTGCTAAGTCTTCTGGATGCAATAGATCCCTTTTCTCTTTTGCTATTATGAATCCTGCAGTCTGAGATTCCTGATGTTTCATAAAATCTATATCTCTAAAGAATAACCATAGCATGGCCATTAGCTCGGCTAAATTCCAGAAATATATTGGAACAATTATTGGTTTTGTTCTCTTTAATAGATCTATATAAGCTTTTTCGAAAGTTCCGAGTACTAGGTTATATCCCCTATGAATCGAAAGATCGGCATTCTCTTTATTTACTCTCTCCGGAAGGATCCGTTGATATCCGGTCTGATAGAATATGGAGTATATTCGATCCCCTTCCTCCATTATGAAAATACCACTTTTACTAATTACTCTTGAAACTGCAATAAATATTTTGAGCATTTCCCATGGATTAAAATGCGATGCAGAGAAACCATGCATTAAAGTAATGTCAAATACTCTATCTATCCTATGTACTTTTTGAGCATCACTCCTCATTATAGTAATTTTAAACCCGAGTTCAGATTCTCCCCATTCTTTTGCGATCTTTAGGGCGTCTTCCCTTATATCTGTTAGATATAAATTTAATTTCTTTCCTGCGTCTCGTAGAACTTTTGAAAAAGCAATACCACCAATACCAGTTCCTGCACAGAGTTCTAATATATTTATAGTTTCTTTGCTACTTATAAGATACCTAATCCATTCATGTTCCAATAGATGCTTAAAATGACCTATTGCTCTCTTATATCTAGCTTTTCCCTGAGGTTTTTTGGGATCTTGAGGCTAAATGCCTAAACTATAAAATCTAGCTATCTCATCAGCATAACTTAGCATTAATTCACCCTTAACAATAGATGTACATTTAAAATAAAGATATATGGAAACCTATTTAACTACTAGGCAATCATCTTCGTGAATGCCATGAAAATTGGCCGTAGAAAACTAGTTTTAACATTATTGACGATCTTAATTATTGGAATAGTTATATACCAAGTTAGTGTCTTATTGTATACACCTAACGAAACGACTTGGAAAATTGGAACTAAGAACTATCCATATATCTTTGTAAACCAAGTTGGTTATCTAGCAAACCACAAAAAATATGCAATTGTCCGAACTAACCTTAATTTACTGAATTACAAATATACAATTAGGGACGTAATACATGGAACGGAAATAAATGCAACTATAACGAGAGATTTAGGTGCTGGCTATGGCTTTAAACATCATTATCTTCTAGAATTCAATGATCTACTGCCAGGCACTTATGTAATAATAATTGGTAACGCTACGTCAACTCCTTTTACTGTCTTAGATTACAGTCTCTTTTCAAATTTAACGGAGGATGTAGCTCTTTTCTTTGAGCTAAATCGTTGCGGAAAAGCAACAAAATTTCATGAGGAATGCCATATTGATGATGGTATAATATATAATGGCCCATTAAAAGGAACTCATGTGAATATTACTAGAGGATGGCATGACGCAGGTGATTACCTTAAGTTCACCTCTACAATCGCCCAAACTGTAATTCTGTTGGAGGAAACCCTTTTGTATGGTCGCCCAAAGAATAAAACCATAATTGTTAGAGAAATACTTTGGGGGTTAGATTTCCTTGAGAAAACTTGGATTCCAGAACATGAAACATTAATCTATATGGTCGGAAATCAAACAGATCACGAGTTAGGATTCAGACTACCGGAGGAGGATACTCTAAGAAATAGACCCATTTATGTATGTGAGGAGAATAAGGGTGCTAATATTGCTGGGCTTGTATCAAGCGCATTATCTTTGGGATACATTCTTCAGAGCAAATCATTAATTAATGAATCTGAGAATAACTGGTTAGATATTGCATTAGAAGTATATAATTTTGGATTACGGAATTTAGAAGTCCAGGAAAATGGACTCGGTGACTGGATAGCATACCCTGAATACGGATTTGAAGATGATATGGCTCTGGCTTCAATTCTCTTATATAATATAACGAAAAATCAGACATATTATCAGAACGCAGTCAACTTTCACACAGAATTTTACCAAAAAACGGACGTTTCAACGACAGTAAGTAATATCTTTGCTACGCTGCATCTTAGTGAGAATGGATACGAAAGTACTCTTCCTTTCTATGGCGATATTGAATGGTTCTGGGATAATGCAAATCATGACCCACTATATTATCCTTATGACGAATACTTTTGGTCATCAGTTCCAGCCATGGTTTCTGTTGCAGTAGAAACGTGGGCATATGAAAAAATTTCGGAGGATAGCCAATACAATGCGCTTATAGATTACATTCATAATTACATTTTTGGAATAAACCAATGGGGTATATCTTTTGTTTCCGGTTATGGGAACATCTATCCCAAAAATCTGCACCATCAAATTCTTTATCTTAGGAATATTACTATTCCAGGAATTCTTGCCGAAGGCGGTGCACCTAAATCTTTACTCGAAGAATATGGAATTTACATTCTTCCCGATGACGACGATCCTTTCGCCCTATTCCAGAGCAATGAAGCCTTCTATCAAGATGTTTATTGGAATTACATCACGAACGAACCGACTATTAGAACTCAAGCATATCTAATTTTCTTTATTTCAACATGTCTTTCGTCATAAATTTTCATCACAGGACTCTTTTTTATTTGTTTTATATCGATTTTATTCGAAACTAAAATTGTAAGGTTCTGCTATGGGTTAAATGCTTAAAATATGGCTATATTTTCTATTAGAATCGATATTAGGATGAAAAGCAGATTTGAATGAAAAAATAATGAAGGATAAAGAGGCTTCGCTTAAAAATTTTGTATTAAAAATTATCTTTTCCTTGGTTTACAGATTATTTCTCTGACTGTTAAATCAAAGACATTAGATGTATGGGCAGGCTTAATAACGAATGCGGTATCTGCACCAATCCCAGTCCCAGCTATGGCTATAACATCGTTTTCCATAGATATAAGACCAGCATCTGC
>Ga0164318_10001523_pt1 | contig 20733 bp, 18 predicted proteins | sample GuaBasSedimGuay9_FD_113734 | JGI IMG/M metagenome (GOLD analysis project Ga0164318, IMG submission 113734) | Subseafloor sediment microbial communities from Guaymas Basin, Gulf of California, Mexico - Guay9, Core 4571-4, 0-3 cm | ecosystem: Environmental > Aquatic > Marine > Hydrothermal vents... | reverse complement strand
TGTTTAAATCACTGCTTAAAGTCACTATCATCGGCAGTATTGCATATATTACCCTTAAAACTGAACTTATACAGCTGTTTCCGCTACTTGATAAAGAAGTAACGCAGATCTTAAGTTTCATGTTCAGGGTGGCCGGAACATTATTTTGGCGCGTCTGTTTGGGCTTAATAGTGCTCGCTATATTAGATTACATCTATCAAAAATATCAATATGAAAAGAATCTCCGTATGACCAAACAGGAGGTCAAAGATGAGTTCCGCCAAGCAGAAGGAGACCCCAAGGTAAAATCCAGATTGCGCAGTCTCATGCGCCAATTAGGCAAGAAAAGGATGATGGCCCAGGTTCCCAATGCTGATGTGGTAGTTACCAATCCTACCCATTACGCGGTAGCTCTGCAATACGACAGTGAAAAGATGATTGCCCCCCAGGTAGTAGCCAAAGGCCAGGGTTATCTAGCTTTAAAAATTATCGCCCTGGCCCAGACTTCGGGAGTGCCGCGCATTGAAAAACCCGATCTGGCCCGGGCTCTCTATCGCTTAGTAAAGGTCGGAGAATATATCCCCTCTACCTTATATCGCGCCGTGGCCGAGATTTTAGCCCATATCTATCGCCTGCGGGCTCGGGCAACAAAGATTTAGAAGGAGTTTATGCCAGCTTTGCAGAGCCGCACAAAATTACCAAGCAACTTATCTCTAAAGTTTTGGAAGAAATTCGAGCGGCGCTTAGTCTTTATTAATAGATCAATTAATATCGTTAAAACCAGGGGAGATATCTGCTAAGCCATGAGTCAATATCTGGAGGCCACCATATCCCACAAATTTGGAGTCGATAGCGGCGAACTGATAATCGCCTTGGGAGTGGTATTGACTCTCTTAATCATGGTGGTTCCGCTGCCCCGCTTATTATTGGATGTCTTATTAAGCTTCAACATAACTTTTTCTTTAATGGTGCTACTGCTTTCGCTTTACACCGTGCGCCCGATCGATTTCTTTATCTTTCCGTCCATGCTGTTAGTGACCACCCTTTTTCGTCTCTCTCTCAATGTTGCCTCTACCCGATTGATTCTGCTTCACGGCAACGAAGGTTTGGGAGCCGCGGGAAATGTCATCCAAGCTTTTGGGAGCTTTGTGGTGGGTGGCAACTTTGTGGTGGGCTGTGTAATCTTCGTCATCCTGGTAATCATCAACTTTGTGGTCATTATCAAGGGCTCGACTCGAATTGCCGAGGTCGCGGCGCGTTTTGCCCTGGATGCCTTACCAGGCAAACAAATGAGTGTCGATGCCGATCTGAATGCTGGCTATATTGATGATAATGAAGCCCGACAACGACGGGACAAACTGGCGCGGGAAGGCGAATTTTACGGGGCCATGGATGGAGCCAGCAAGTTTGTCCGAGGTGAAGCCATCGCTGGCATTCTGATCATGCTGACCAATGTGATCGGTGGCCTGGTCATTGGCATGGGACAGTATCACATGCAGTTGGGCGAAGCCGCCCAAACCTTTACCATCCTGACCGTGGGCGATGGTCTGATCAGTCAGATTCCGTCTCTGTTTATCTCCACTGCGGCAGGGATTGTCATCAGCAAGGCGGCCTCCGAAACCAGCTTGGGACAAGAGTATGCGGCTCAATTTAAGCTTAAACCACAAGTTATGTCTATTGCGGCCGGCGTTATCTTTTTGCTCGGTTTGTTGCCCGGTCTTCCTCACCTGCCCTTCTTTATTCTGGCTTTGGGTACCGCTGGTCTCTCCTATCTGACCAACCAAGCCAAGAAAAAAGAAATTACCCAGAAACAGATGGAAATCCGTAAAGCCCAGGAGAAACACAAGGGACCTGAGCCGGTTGAGAGCCTGCTTTCTCTGGACCTGCTAGAGCTAGAAGTGGGTTACGGCCTCATCCCTTTGGTAGATGAAGAACAAGACGGTGAACTATTGGAGCGGGTTCGGTCCATCCGGCGCCAATTTGCCTTAGAGATGGGTATCGTCGTCCCACCGTTACATATCAGGGATAATCTGCAACTCAAGCCGGGGGGTTATGCAGTGCTGATTAAAGGCGTCGAGATCGCCCGGGCTGAACTGATGATCGGTTATCACCTGGCCATAGATCCTGGCGATAGCCTGCGCAAAATCGACGGTCTGCCTACTAAAGAACCTACTTTTAATTTGCCGGCCTTATGGATTCCGGAATCAAAGAAAGAAGAAGCCCAACATTATGGCTACACGGTGGTAGACCTGCCAAGTGTAATAGCTACCCATCTTTCAGAAATTATTAGACTTCACGCCGATGAACTTTTGGGCCGACAGGAAGTGCAGCGCTTATTAGACCAATTAGCCCGAAACAATCCTAAGGTGGTAGAGGAATTGATCCCTAATCTGCTTTCCTTAGGGGGAGTTCAAAAAGTTTTGCAGAATCTGGTCCGCGAACGGGTGTCTATCCGCGATTTACTCACCATTTTGGAGACCTTGGCTGATTATGCACCCTATACCAAAGAACCTGATGTGCTTACCGAATATGTGCGCCAGAGATTGGCTCGGGCCGTGATCAAACCATTAGAAAGTTCCGACCGCACCCTGTCCATATATACACTAGACCCCAGCTTGGAAGAACTGATAAAAAACGGCTTGCAAAAGACCGAGTACGGCTCTTACTTAGCCATAAATCCGGACACCGCGCAACAAGTGGTGGAAGCCTTGCGTCGCGCCGCTGACCGCGCCATGGCTTTGAACGTTCCCCCCGTTATAGTATGCTCGCCGCTTATCAGACGGCATGTAAGACATCTAGTGGAACGATATCTCCCTAATCTAACTATATTATCTCACCATGAGTTAATCACCGAGGCCAAAATCATATCTTTAGGGGTGGTGAGTTTGGGACATGAAGCTTAAAACCTATGTTGCCAGGACTTTAAAGGAAGCTTTGGGCCTAGTCAAAGAGGAGTTGGGGCCGGAAGCGGTGATTTTATCAACCCGAAGGCTTTGGCTGAAGCAGGGAGCCCTAAACTTGCATCGTCAGCCCGGAGTTGAAGTCACCGCGGCCATAGATCCAGCCCCTCTGTCTCATGCTCAACCATTGGGTTTGCCCATCGCGGATCGAGACTTTAGGCCGAATCAAGCTCTGTATCGAGATCCTTTAAAACTACCCTCAAATCGTGAAGAGCATCCTGGTTGGGCTAGGTGGCAAACAGAATTACAGGAACTTAAGGGTTTGGTCCGCCAATTAGTCCGTCATAGCGATTCCCCCGCCTGGTTAGCACATCATCGGGAATTGCAGATCTTCTACCGTTTTCTTCTGAAAACCGGAGTAGACGATAATTTTCTGAGTAATTGGTTGGAAAACATCAAGCGCGGGTTGGCCCAACCCCTAAATAATGCTCAGAATTGGCGGGAATTAGCTCTGCGGCCGCTAATGAATGCCTTTGAGGTACTCAACCCCTGGCCCGAGCAACAGGAAGGAGCGCAGATTTGGACCTTTATCGGCCCTACCGGGGTTGGCAAAACTACGACTATTGCGAAACTCGCAGCCCACTTTTCCTTAGCCGAGAAAAAAAATGTCGGTTTGATTTCTCTGGATAACTATCGGTTAGGGGCGCAAAGCCAACTTGAAGCCTATGCTCGGATTATAGGCATGTCGCTGGCCAGCGCCGCTGAACCTCCGGAGCTGATGCAATTAATTGATAAATTTAATGATTGCGACCTGATTCTGATAGATACCGCCGGACGCAGTCCCAACCGACCGGAACTGATCTCAGAGTTATACCGTTTGTTTGCCGGTCTGTCCGGGGTACGCCACCATCTGGTGTTAAGTGCAACCTCAGAAGAAATGGTTCTGTCTAAAACCATAAATATATTCAGTATGTTGCCTTTGACCAGTTATGTTGTCACCAAAGTGGACGAAGCCATTAATTTCTCCGGCGTTTTTAACCTATTGTGTCGTCATCGGACTCCCGTCTCTTATCTGACCACGGGGCAGCGAGTTCCGGAGGATCTCGAATTAGCTTCTCGACGACGAGTGGCAGAGTTGCTGTTAAATTCTCCGCCACTGGGTAATGCTTAAGCTTAAATGACCGGCAACGGAGATAACCACGGTATAAAAATTTATGGGCACAGGGATAGGCCAATATTCTTCTGATTAAGGGGTTCGGAATGGATCAAGCCTTGGGTTTAAAAGGTGTTATCAATTACCAGCAGGATCTGGCCAGTTCGATGTTGATGGATTCTGATTCTCGACCACGAGTTATTACCGTGACCAGCGGCAAGGGCGGGGTCGGGAAATCTAACATCGTAGTAAACCTGGGCTTAGCCCTGAGACGCTTGGGTCAGAAGGTGCTAATCGTGGACGCTGATCTGGGATTAGCTAACATTGATATCCTGTTGGGATTAGCGCCACGGTTTAATATCAAGGATGTTTTTTCCGGGGAAAAAAAATTAGCCGAAGTAATAATTGACGGCCCCGGCGGGATGAAGATTCTGCCAGCCGCTTCGGGTATTCAAGAAATGGCCGAACTGGACGGCACCCAAAAATTATTGCTATTAAACGAGTTGGATAACTACTCCGAAAGCCTCGACACGGTTTTGATTGATACCGGGGCAGGAATTTCCAGTAATGTGATTTATTTCAATGTTGCCGCTCAGGAACGTATTGTGGTGGCCAATAATGAACCGACCTCAATAACTGATGCTTATGCACTGATCAAGGTCCTAGTGACCAAATATGCCGAAAAGCGATTCAAACTCTTGATAAATTGCCTCTCGCAGCCCAAAGAGGCTGAACTGGTTTATCGTAATTTAACCAAGGTCGCGGATCGTTTTCTGGGAGGGGAAGTTTCCATTGATTACCTCGGGTTCATCCCTCTAGATGAGGCCATTCCCAAAGCAATATTGAAACAACAAGCCGTTTTGGAGCTTTTTCCGCGCGCCTCGGCAAGCCGCAGTTTTACCGAACTAGCCCAGAAACTCATGGAAATAAAGCCCGGGCCGCGGCTTGATGGAAATATAAAATTTTTTTGGCGACGCCTGGTCAAACTTAAGGTCTAAGGGTGCCCTAAGAAGGAGTAAGTGATCATGGAAAAAAATCTCGCCGTTCAAGTGGGTCAACCTCCTCCCCAATATAATTGGCCGGAGAAGATTGATCCAGAGTGGCAAGAACGGATGGTGTTGCAATATGCACCCCTGATTAAGTATATCGCCAGTCGCATGGCCTTGCGTCTCCCACCCCATATATCTATGGACGATCTGATCAGTTCGGGAATGATGGGGCTCCTCGATGCTATTCAAAAATTTGATCCCCGGAGAAACATCGACTTCAAAACTTACGCCGAGTTTAGAATAAAAGGTGCTATCTTAGACGAATTGCGCAACCTTGATTGGATTCCTCGCTCAGTCCGTAAGAAAACCAGTGTGATCGAAAAAGCTTATGCCACTCTCCAAAAAGAGTTGGGGCGACCCGCCGAAGCTGAGGAAGTGGCCGCCGCCCTCCAATTAAGTTTAGAAGAATTTCACCGTCTGTTAGATGAGACCAAGGCGGTATCGCTAATCGACATTGATGTCCTCTGGAATAGTATCCCTGAGTTGCCGGAAGATGAATTGTATGAAACGCTTCAAGACGAAAAGTATCGAGATCCTTTTATATCGGTCTATTGCGCGGAATTGCGCGAGGCCATTATGAACGCTATCGAATCCCTTCCTGATAAAGAAAAATTATTGATATCTCTTTATTATTATGAAGAATTAACCATGAAAGAAATTGGCGAAATCATGGGTTATACCGAATCCCGGATTTCCCAAAAACACAGTCAGGCGATCGCGCGGCTGCGAGGTAAACTGCGTGAATATGCTGAAAATTTATAGATTCTTTTCAAAAAGCCGGATGATCTTGATATCCTGTGTTGAACAAAACTTAGCCTCTAAAGAATGGTCGCTGATCATTGGATTATTATTATCAATCTGGCCGCGACGACGAAATCTGGGATTTAGCTTGCCGCTGGTTGGTTTATGCGCGGCCTTGGCCTTATCTGCCCCTGCCGCATTGACTGCTGCTCCGGAGCCAACTCTACCTCCTGGTCCGATGATGAAGATGGAGGTAGTTTGTCAACCACAAAATAGGTCTTCAAACCTTTGCTTTGCTTTAGAGCCCTTCTACCTTTTACAATGCCATGATTCACAGTTTAAGCTACACACGGTCTTAATAAGCCTGAAGCTCAATCAACCGGATAAATTAACATATTTAGATAATCACCGCCTGGAAGTCCGCCGCGCAATTTATAAGTCTTTGGCCTCCGAAGAAAATATTGCCAGCAACTCTGGCAACCAAACCTTTGCAGCTAACTTAGCTCGGCGGTTAAACCAGTTTTTCGACACAGCCCTGATTGCGTCGGTTAAAATAAAATGTAATTCCGTTGACTTACCCTAAAAACAGTTATGATACCATGGATAGTCTGGATTCCGGCAATACCAAGTTGATCACTCTTTTCCCGACCGGAAAAGTTCTTTCTAGCGAAAAGATCGGAGAAACGAGGCCAAGCGGTGAGGAAGACCGAGAAACACCATCCTCACCCCAGAAACTTCTAAAACATTCTGCAAAGAACCAAAAAGCTGTGGAAAATGGTCAAGACCAAAATAATGATCACATCATTGATATCTTGGTTTAAACTGGTCTAAGTTTTTATGACTATAACTAATATCGAATATTGGATTTTTGCCCAATTAGGTGTAGAGGCCGTATTAGTTGGGACCATAGTCTATTTTCTTCTTAAGATCAAAAAGTTGGGCAAGACTAGTTTAAACTCTGAGGCGTTGCAAAATTTGCTTGCCGAAACCCAGCAGCTCAAGGATCAGTTATTAGGAAATCTTAACCGCGAAAAAGACCTTATCCATAATTCCATTAAACAACTTGACCTCCGGCTCAACGCCGCCCGAGAATTACTCCAATCTTTGGAAAAACGGACTGCCCCCAGACCTATTTCCAATCCATTGCCGGATAACGCCAAAACTGCCCCATCCGCAGGCTCGATTCTGGACAGGTTGGAATTTTTGCATCAGCAAGGCTACTCGGTGGAGGAAATTGCCCGACAGCTCCAAATGAGCAAAGGTGAAGTCTTGGTAGGATTAGACCTGTCCCGGGCCAAGGCTAAGTAGCGGCTGAACAAGTCACGCTGGTCAGCCGCCAGGGCAACTGACCACCCCTTGGATTAAGGGGGCAAACCGAAAACAGAAGAAACCCAATTTTTTCTATCCCGCCGATAACCTGAAAAAATCTTGCCTTTACGCTTCAAGATTATTAAGATAGCGCTAATTTAAGCCCTTATTTTAAAATTAACGATTAACAAGGCTATCCTGCTATGTCCATAGAAAGACTCAAAAAACGGATTCTGGCGGCCCGCGGCACTATTCCCCCCGACCTGGTGTTAACCGGAGGTCAGGTAGTAAACGTGTTCACTGGCAGCCTGATGAAAACTGACGTCGCCTTATTTGACGGAGTCATCGTCGGCTTGGGTAATTATCAGGGTCCCAGCCTGGAGGTTACCGGTCAATTTATCGCTCCCGGTTTAATCGATGGTCATATTCATCTGGAAAGCACTATGCTGACGCCCGCGGCGTTCGCCGCCGCGGCCCTGCCTCGGGGGACCACTGCCATAGTAGCTGATCCGCATGAAATTGCCAATGTCCTGGGAACCAAAGGTTTAGATTATATGCTGGCAGCCAGTAAAGGGCTGCCTTTAGATCTCTTCCTGATGCTGCCTTCCTGTGTTCCGGCTTCGCACCTGGGGACTTCCGGGGCCAAATTAGGGCGGGCAGCATTGCAAACTTACCGCCACCATTGCCGGGTCCTCGGTCTGGCGGAAATGATGAATTTCCCCGGAGTGGTTAATGCGGTCCCGGAAGTTTTAGAAAAAGTCGCTCTGTTTGCCGACGGTCTGGTGGATGGACATGCCCCATTGTTATCCGGTCCGGCCCTCAATGCATATCGTCTGGCCGGTCCGGCCTCTGACCATGAATGTCTAGAACTGCGGGAAGCTCAGGAAAAATTGGCCCTTGGTTTTCATCTGATGATCCGCGAGGGTAGTCAAGCCAAAAACCTGCGAGACCTGCTCCCTGCAGTGACGCCGGTCACTCTACGCCGGACTATGTTGGTAACCGATGATTGCCATCCCTATGATCTTTTGACCAACGGACATCTGGATCAGCTCCTCCGTCTGGCCGTCTCTCAGGGCTTGGAGGCAATCAGCGCCATTACCATGGCCAGTCTGAATACCGCCGAGTATTTCCGTCTGGGGCAGCGGGGGGCCATAGCTCCGGGTTACCTCGCTGATTTAGTGATATTCAATGATCTTGAACACTTCCAAGTCGACCGGGTCTTTAAAAATGGGCAGCTGGTAGCCGAACAGGGACAGCTGTGCCAAGGCCTAACCATACCCCCCTATGACTACCCGACGTCAACTTTTCAGGTCAGGAATCTGGAACTGGAATCCTTTCGACTGCCGGTCCAGGATAACTGCGTGAAGGTGATCGGCTTAATTCCGGGCCAGATTTTAACCGGCAAGCAGGTGCTGCCGACTCCGGCCCGGGACGGCCAGGTGGTAGCCGACGTCGGGCAGGATGTGCTAAAACTGGCGGTAATCGAACGGCACCACGGAACCGGCCATATCGGGCTGGGACTGGTCCAGGGTTTTGGTCTGCAGAAGGGGGCCTTGGCTTCCTCAGTGGCGCACGACGATCATAATATTATCGTCGTGGGGGTCAATGAAGCGGATATGCTGGCGGCGGCCCGACATTTGATCACCTTGAGGGGTGGCCTGGCGGTGGTGGCGGACGGTCAGGTAGTGGCCGAGCTGCCGCTGCCGGTGGCCGGATTGATGAGTCCCGAGCCGTTGGAGGTGGTAGCCGCGGCCCACGCCCAGGTTCAGGCCGCCAGCCGCGCTTTGGGCGGAACCCTGCCGGATCCGTTCATGGCCCTATCCTTTTTGGCCTTGCCGGTGATTCCCGAATTAAAGCTGACTGACCTGGGCTTGGTGGATGTGAACCGGTTTCAATTGGTTTCCCTATTTGGCGAGAATTGACGATAAAGATTAAATTTCCGAGGAGGATATTATGAGCCTGGTCTTAACCGGGGCGGAAGTATTACAGTTATTGGATATGGATCTAGCGCTGACTGCCGCCGAAGAAGCCTTCCGCGCCTATGGGGAAGGCCGGGTCAATATGCCCCCCAAGTCTTATCTGAAGTTACCTAAAGGCGATTTTCGAGCCATGTACGGAGCCGTTTGCTTAACCGACGGCGATGTTTGCGGCCTGAAGTGGGTTAATGTCCACCCAGAGAATCCCCAACGCGGGCTGGTCACGGTGATGGCCAAATTATTGCTCAACAACCCGGATAATGCGGTGGAATTTGCCGATATGGATGGCACTTATATCACTAATTTTCGGACTGGGGCGGCCGGCGGTCTGGCTACCCGGTATCTGGCCCGTCCGGAAGCCGCTACCTTGGGACTGATCGGGGCCGGGGTCCAGGCCCGCACCCAGGTAGCGGCGATTTTAAAGGTGCGGCCCATTCGAGAGATTGTCATCTATGACCTGATTTTAGCCCGGGCCCAGACCTTGCGAGACGAAATTAGGGCGCAATACCGCGTCCGGGCGACTGCCAGCGTCGAGCCCGAGGCCGCGGTGCGAAGTCAGGAGATCGTGGTTACCACCACTCCCAGTAAAACCCCCGTGGTCCAGCGAGGCTGGGTCAGTCCCGGAACTCATATCAATGCCATCGGCGCGGATGCGGCCGGCAAACAGGAACTTGACCCCGGCATTCTAAAAGAGGGCAAAATCGTGGTGGATGACTGGGCCCAGGCCCACCATTCTGGAGAAATCAATGTTCCTCTGGCACAAGGGTTAGTGCAGCCCGAAGAGATTTACGGCTGTCTGGGTGAGGTGGTAATCGGCAAAAAACCGGGCCGCGAAACCCTAGAAGAAATCACGGTCTTCGACTCCACGGGCCTGATTATCCAGGACCTGTCCCTGGGCTGGGCCGTTTATCAGCGAGCCCGGGAATGCCATTTGGGAGAGGAAAAAGAATTTCTCCCTGGTTTAACCACTAGGTAACGAGGGGGAGTATTACTGGAAATCGAGATCTTTAATCAGCTCGCGAAGTTATCATCCCGCGTGGCACTTCGCTGGCCCCCCACCTTGATATTTACCAAGGATGACAAGGGTATTATGGCCACCTAAAGGGGTGGCCGGAGGCGCAGATTTTTTGCTGGGAGGTGAAAGCCCATCACTCATCTTGGGAGAGTCTGAGGTTAAAGGGAAAAATGCGGTTAATTCGGATGGCGGACCTCGAAGACCCGCTTGGCTACTACAAAGGTGTTGATATAATAATCTTGATCTAAATCGCTTATGGTCACCCCCTTACGATGGTTGGAGGCATGGATCATCTTGCCTTCGCCCATATAGATCCCGGAGTGACCGATATGTCTGCCGCCACGCCGGAAAAACAGCAGGTCACCTGGCAATAAGCGGGAAAACTCCAGCCGCTGGGTAACGGTTTTGCCGACTTGCGCCTGCTCGCGACTGGAGCGCGGCAGGTCGATCTGAAAGCCATGATAAATGTATTGCACAAAACCAGAGCAGTCGGTCGCCCGGCTTGATTCCAGCGACGCTCCCAGGGCGTAAGGGGCTCCCTGATATTGTTTGGCCATGGCCAGCACTAGCTCTCTAAAGCTCCAACGGGGGTAGATCGGGCTTTGCCTGTGGGGGCGCAAAGAATAATCATCCTCATTGCCTTTGAGCTTCTGGCGATCGGTGGCAAAAGGGTTGGAGGAAGTCTTACCCGGTTTCTGCGAAGATAAGGGTTCCAGCAAAAACCGCCCATCCCGTTGGGGGATAATTTTCATCAAGGGAGGGGTTTCGCAGATGCTGCCGGAGTAATAGCGCCGATATGAGGCCCGCGCAGTCGAATATTTTCGGGTTTTCCGTCGCTTGGCGCGTTTCGATGCTACTCGTCGACTTTTGCTGCGACTGGAAATTTTTTTGCTGCTTGAAGCTTTTTTCTTTATTTTGCAACGGATAGTCTTCTTTTTGCTTGACTTGGCCTGGGTATCAGTACAGAAACCAGGAAATAACATCAAGGCTAATCCTAAAGTAAGGATAATGCCCAACCGACATAACATAATAGACCTCCTTCCTGGTTTGCCCATGGATTGGGTCTGGTTATGAGCTTGAAAAAACTTCTGTTGGTTAAGGTAAAAAGATGGATTAGGCCGCGGATCGAGTATGTCTGTCCTTGAATGTCGTCAACCATAATAGAAGTCTCAGGGGATGTCAAGCTTTTTTATACAATTCTCAAACTTAGCATTATTTAGAAAAAATATATCAATAACTTACCTAAGTATAAAAATTCACTTGGCGGATTTCGTGAGCAGCTCCAGCAATATCTCAGGAGGGGCCAGGCTGCCGATAAGCTGCAATATATTCTTTGAACTCCGGTTTTTTTGATTTAACTTTTAATGTTAATATTAAAATGTTAAGTTCTGTTCATCATGAACTCTCAAGGGCTTAGGAGGCGCGGTGTGGATGGCTTCCTGGGCAGTGTTATAGGCACTGTGGTCGGCGATGCTTTGGGTATGGGGGTCGAAGGCTGGCCCGCGTTTTTAATCTCGGCTACTTATGGGTGGCTGGATCATATGGTGGCCGGACCGCAACCGCTCGGTGCTTATACCGATGACAGCGAAATGATGCTGGGTATCTTGGAAACCCTGGTAAGCAAGGGGGATTTTGACCCCGAGGTGTGTGCCCAACGTTTTGTTGCCAATTATCATCCCAGTCGGGGTTATGGTGGCCGGATCGCCGGAATTATGCAACGTCTCCGCCGTGGCGACCCATGGCAACAGGTGGGCACAGACAGCTTCGGTAATGGCAGTGCCATGCGTATCGCCCCCTTGGGGGCCTTTTACTTTGATGACCTGAAGCGGCTTAAAGAAATGGCCCGGTTGTCCTGCCTGATCACCCATAAACATCCCGAAGCCCGGGCCGGAGCCATAGCCCAAGCCACCGGGGTGGCCCTGGCATTACAGGCCCACTGCCAGGGTAAGCCCTTGGCAATAGACCGCTTTATCGGTATAATCCAGGATCAGATTGCGGACCAGTGCCCGCAGTTCGCCCAGCGCTTGGAAGCCTTAAGGCATCCGCCCAAGGGTGATCGGGACAGCCAACGACAGGCCTTGCAGCGCGCCTATAGGTGTGATGTCCGGTCGATTGAAGCGGTCCCCCCGGCGCTGGGGGCCTTTTTATGGACTTCGACCCCCAAACAGGCCATAGAACTGGCCGTCAATCTGGGGGGCGATACCGATACCTTAGGGGCTATGGCTGGAGCACTGGCCGGAGCCTATTATGGTTATTCCCGCCTGCCCAGCGCTTGGCTGGAGACCCTGGAAAACGGCCCGCGGGGCCGCGATTACATCCTGGGCCAGGCTCGATTAGGAGCACAGCGCTTAATCGAACGCCTGGATCAACCAGGCCGGGGCGACTAGCGATCTAACTAACTATATTTGATTAACTTTTTATATCTCGCCAAACTCGATCCCTGGGCAGGTTGAATTAAAATGATTCCGGACAATTCAGCAAATCTTGATCATGAACTCACTACCGAACGCCGGCGTGCCTTAGTAAACTTGTCGAAGCGCCTCAACTACCGGTTCCGCAAACTGCGCTGGCTGGATCAGGCCCTGATCCATAGCTCTTATGCCTATGAGTTTCCGGAGAGCGGAATCAGCAATGAACGACTGGAATTTTTGGGGGATGCGGTTCTGGCCCTGGTGATCAGCGATCTGCTGATGGAACAGTTTACCCAGGCTAGCGAAGGCGATCTGTCGCGTTGGCGGGCCTATTTAGTCAATGCCAAGCAGTTGGCGGCTTTGGCGCAAAAACTGGAACTGGGCTCCTGTCTGCTATTGGGGCGGGGAGAGGAACAGCAGGCCGGACGCAAAAAACCATCGGTACTGGCTAATGCCTTGGAGGCGGTATTGGCGGCCATCTATCTGGACGGAGGTCTAGAGGCCGTCCGGCAGGTAATTGCTGATTTATTTGCGGATCGCTTGGTCTGGCCTGGGAAACAGGCTGGATTGCAAGATTTTAAGACCAGGTTGCAGGAATACACGCAGAAATATTTTAAACTGGTTCCGAGATATGAAGTGATCAGTGAGGTTGGACCGGCGCATGCCAAGAATTTTGAGGTCGAAGTGCGCTTAGGAAGTCGAGCCTTAGCCCGGGGCCGGGGCAAAACCAAGAAGCAAGCCGCCCAAGGCGCGGCTCAACTTGCCTTAAAAACCTTGAGAGGGTCAGCAGGGGAGTCGCCCGCTTCGGTGGGCGACTGCCGACCCGCTCGTGATGATAAACGCTAAATGGTTGCAAACAGATCTCCGGACAGATATCTGGTTGCTCCCCGTCCTCAACTGGTCTTGGTTACCCTCCATCTTTTCCCGGGCTTTATGGAGTCCAGTTCTTGCTGGCAGGCCGAACACAACCCCAGGAACTGGATCGATATCCGGTCAACCTTAAAAGAACTGTTCAAACTCTCCGGTAAGGGAAGATCCTCAGGCCACTGGTAATCAACATCCTCTACCCGGAAACAGCGGGTACAAATAAAATGAGAATGTGGATGGAGATTACCGTCATAACGGGCTACTTCATGCAACGGGTTAATTTTGAAGATCAAGCCCTTTTGGCAAAAAGTCTCTAAGGTTTTATAAACCGTATTAAAGGATATCGTCGGTAAGGTCTGGCGCACTTCCTCATAAAGGACCTCAGCACTGGGATGATCATGATGCGCTAGAATAACCTTCAAAATCGCTAAGCGTTGCGGAGTAAGCGAAATATGACATTTTTTAAGTCGATCAATTATACTGTTCATAGGCATCGTTCTTTTTTTATTTATTATATAATATTTATTACTATAAATCTCGAACAATGTCAATCACCTTGTCTTTGTTTAGAAGGGGTCTTGTGAAAAATTCTTTTTACCAGCGGAGGAAGGCTTTGCTTGCGGGCATAATTTCAGTAATAGTAGGCTATACCGCAATGAACGAAATTTAGGTCGAAGCCCGGGTTTTCGCTGTATAGACCCGCGTTGGAGGAATGGCGAAACCGATAAGCCAGGGTCAGGGCATAACCCCCGGTGAGATGGACATCGACACCGACCCCGCCTTGGGGACTAAAATTAAAGGTATGCGGCATGGCTTCGCTGTCAATATTTTCGAAAATAATTCCGGCGCCGCCTTCCAGGAAGACCAGAACTTTATTGCCCAAGGGATAAGTAAATTTAATTAAAGGGGTAAAGCCCATTTCCCAGCCATCATTGATGGCGTCGGCAACGCTAATAACCCCCTCGATCAAAAAGGAAATGCGCAATTTCCCCAGGTATGGATTATCGGCCCGGGTTAGAAAAAGCCCCCAGCGCGGCACAAGGGTGTAAACATCAATACGTTCAGCGGCTCCAAAGGATCGCCCCCAGCCAAAGCGCAGGCCGCATTCTCGGGTCAGTTGGGCATAATCAAAATCAGCCGCCGGGACCGGGAGAGCAGTCATCCCAAAAACCGCTAATAAGGTAACCAGACATATCACGCACCCAGACCGTTTTAAGCCCTTTGCCATGTTAATTCCCCCTTAATCAACAAATCAATTGTAGGCTACCACTAGAGACACCATAATGTCAAAAAAAATATCCGTATACTTGTTGGCCTGGTTGCTGGCGGTAATGCTGGGACTCTGGGCATGTGGCCTCCAGCACTTGGCGGAAGGAGAGCTAGAACCGCCGCAAGTGACCTTTAAAGCGCTCCACATCAACCCGCCGACCTGCGAAGACTGGCCGTTGGCCTGCACCTTGCAGTTGGACAACCCCAATCCACAACCCCTAAAGATTCAGGGTTTTGATTATGAGTTGTGGATTGAAGGTCAGCGTCTGGTCCAGGGCGAGTGTTTGGAGGCCCTGAACTTACCGGCTCAAGGGCAGGCCCGGATAGTGGTGCCGCTGCTGATCAAACTGCCCAGCATTCCTAAAGTATTGACCGCCTTTTTCCAGAAGCAAAAAATCGCCTATGAGATCGCGGGCAGCTTCCGGCTCGGTCCCGGCATCGGATTATTAAAATTGCCGTTCCGATTTCAAGGTCAGATTACTCAAGAGGAGGGCTGGGAGCGGCTGCAGCAGTTCTTAAAACCTAAAACTTAAGCGGCCCAGAAATCTCAAGGAACCATAATTGATTTTTATCCGGAAACTCCTTAATTCCCTTGCCCCGCGCGCCGGGAGAGGGAAAATATGAGCTTTGCGCATGGGCACTAATTAGGTAGGGATGGTTTTTAATAATAAATTACTATCTAATGGATATTTTTATAGGTATTTGATTTGTCAAATTTATCATGGCAACGCCGGACAGATAAAAGTCTCGTTGGGGCGGAGACTCCCCGCCTTGGGTGGTATACTCATAGGTTATGGGGCGGGGAAACCCGCTCCTACAGGCAAGGAGCCGCGTTTTTAGGAAGTAACCAGGTATGATTTCGAAGCACGACGGACTGGGCAACTCATCAAATCGCCCAGTCCTGATAAAATTAAAAGGACGAGCGGCGGGTGTTCAATAAGCCAACTTAAGAGTTAATGTCGCCAATAGGGGTCGTCTTGGAAGCGGGCGGCTTTGCCCAATTGCTCTTCGATCAGTAATAATCGGTTATACTTGGCAATCCGTTCGGAGCGCGACAACGACCCGGTCTTGATCTGGCCCACGCCGGTAGCCACCGCCAGGTCGGCAATGAAGGTATCTTCGGTTTCTCCGGAACGGTGCGAAATTACCGCCCGATAACCATGCCGGCGGGCCAGTTGGATGGCATCCAGGGTCTCGGTGACGGTGCCGATCTGATTGAGTTTGATCAGGATGGCATTACCGACCCTCTCATTGATCCCTCGTTGTAAGCGTTTGACATTGGTGACAAAAATGTCGTCTCCGACCAGTTGCAGGCGGTCCCCCAAGACCGCGGTCAGATGCTGCCAGCCCGCCCAATCGTCTTCCGCCAGGCCGTCTTCGATGGAAACGATCGGATATTTGGCGCTTAATTCCTGGTAAAAGCTGGTCATGGCCGCGGCATCCCGATGAGAGCCATCCGACTTGTTAAACACATATTCCCCGGCTTCGTAAAACTCCGAGGCAGCGGGATCCAAGGCCAGGACCACGTCCTGGCCGGGCTGATAACCGGCCTGCTCGATGGCCTCGACAATCACCTCCAGAGCTGCTTCATTGCTGGGCAGATCCGGAGCAAAGCCGCCTTCGTCGCCCACCGTGGTCGCAAGATGGCGGCCAGATAGGACCTTTTTGAGGGTATGGAAAACTTCCGCGGCGATCCGCAGGGCTTCGGCAAAGGTCTGGCCGCCGACCGGCATGATCATAAATTCTTGCAGATCGACGTTATTACCGGCATGGACCCCGCCATTTAAGATGTTCATCATCGGCATCGGCAAGGTCGCGGCATGGGCCCCGCCTAAATAGCGGTAGAGCGGCAGCCCCAGCGAGGCCGCGGCCACGCGGGCGGCGGCCATGGACACGGCCAGGATGGCATTAGCTCCCAAACGGCTTTTATTCGGGGTCCCATCGAGGTCCAGCAGTAGTCGATCCAGACTCACCTGTTCAAGGGGGGTTTGGCCGATAATCGCCGGAGCGATGATCTCCTGGATATGTTGGACGGCTTTGAGGACGCCCTTCCCCAGATACCGCTGAGGATCATTATCCCGCAGTTCCAGGGCTTCGTGCTCTCCGGTGGAAGCCCCGGAGGGCACCGCGGCCCAGGCTTGGGTACCGGTATTGAGAGTAAGATCTACACAGACCGTGGGATTGCCCCGTGAATCCAAAATTTCCCGCGCATTGACCGACCGGATGACTAACATGCCTACTCCTCCTTGCGAGTAACTGACCTTAATTACTTGAAAGTTTCCGCAGACGGGACGGATGCCAACGACTGCCCAGGTTAAAAACCTGTGCTACCGGGTTTTTGACAATCAGATCATCATCCCGCCGGAATAAGACACCATATAAGATTCGGGCTATTATTAGCACAAGCCTCCGATCCAGACAAGGACTATTTAATCCGCACCGCCAGGGACAGGCCATCGGTTTCGGGCGCATGCTGGGGCAGAAACGACAGCAACTGGACCGAACGCCAATGGGGATGGGAAAATAGCTCCTGATTGAAATCCAGGGCCCCGCGAAAGCCGACATTATCGGTAATTAACAGACCGCCCACTTTAAGCAGACGTTGGCAATGTGCTAAGGCTTCCAGGTAACCCTCTTTGTCGATGTCCATAAAGATCAGGTCAAACGGCCCGGTAAGGGACGACATCAGGCTGATCGCCTCACCGACCCTAAGGTCAATCTGGCGGTCGAGACCGGCCCGGGCGAAGTTAAGCCTGGCCCTTTGCGCCATGCGGTCTTCATGCTCCAGGGTAAGTACCCGACCCTGAGCCGCCTCGCTGCCGCGGGCCAGATAGATGGTCGAATAACCGGTGGCGGTGCCCAGTTCCAGGATCTGTTGGACGGCGCTGACCCGGGCCATGATAAACAGCAGTTCTCCCACTACCGGACCGACAATGGGGATATTTTCCTGGAAGGCCGCTTTTTCCAATTCCAGGAGTAATTCATCCCGAGGCGGCACCAAGCCTCTAAAATAATTCTCCAAATCGGGGATCATTTTGGACATCGGCTCTCCTTCAGGCCATAATTAAGGCAATCCTTAAGAGGTTATAGCTATTATTTAAGAATTTTTAACTTATACCTCAGTTGGTTTTTATTCAATATTGCTTTTTAGCTTGCTCTAGTCTATATGGTATATAGACACCGATTAAACCCAAAAATTAAAAGTCGCGCCAACGCAAACGCCCTCTAATTTCAGCACAGCATGAGGGAGGCAAATTTATCATGACCGAAGAAGAACTAAACGCCAAGATTAGGAAAGCCGCGCCCCAAGGAAGGATGCCGTGCGCCCGGGCTTTTCAATTGGCCGAGGAATGTGGCTTATCCCGAGCACGTATCGGGGAACTGCTAAACGAATTAAAAATCAAAATTGTGCAGTGTCAACTAGGGTGTTTTTAAGTTTAAGGAAACCATATCATGAATTATATTTTTGGTCCGGTACCTTCCCGCCGTCTGGGGTTATCTCTGGGAGTGGATCTGGTGCCGCTAAAAACCTGTACCTTTGATTGCATTTACTGCGAACTGGGACGTACCAACCACAAGACCAAGGAGCGGCGGGAATACCACCCGGCCGCGGCGATTGTTACGGAACTACAGTCCTATCTGGAACAGGCTGAGACTTTGCCGGATTATATTACCCTGGCGGGTTCCGGGGAGCCGACCCTTAATATCGGCATCGGGCAAATTATTAATGCTATTAAGCAGATAAGTCAGGTGCCGGTGGCGGTCCTGACCAATGGCTCGCTGCTGTTCTTGCCGGAAGTCCGGGAAGCCTTGGTTAACGCTGACCTGGTGCTGCCGTCTCTGGATTCGGCCTCTCCGGGAATTTTCCGGGCCATTAACCGGCCGGTGGCAGGTTTCGACCTAGGGCAGATTATCGCCGGACAGGAGGCTTTTCGGCAAATGTTTGGCGGCCAGATCTGGTTGGAGATTATGCTTTTAAGAGGCATGAATGATGATCCGGCGGAACTGGAAAAACTCCGGCAAGTTATTGCCCGGCTGCGACCGGATCGGGTGCAACTGAACACCGGCGTGCGGCCGGTGGTCGAGGACTATGCCGTGCCCTTGACGCCGGAACAGATGGCCGCGGCGGCCGCCTTTCTGGAAGAAGGGGTGGAGGTCATTGCGGAATTTGATCCCGCCACCCATGCCAAGCTCACGTTGTCGGATGCGGATTTCCTGGAGACTCTGGCCCGTCGTCCGATGACCGCCCAGGATCTGGCCAAAGTCTTGGCGCGGCCTTTGGCCGAAGTCCTGAAAAGATTGAACCAACTGAAAAATCGAGGTTTAATCACTTATAATCTGCATCATCATCAGGGTTTTTATTTTTATCCCCGGAGCCAGCTTTCACAACCGGCTTCCAAAAACTGAATTTTAAAACATGAATCGCTTAATAAACGAAAAACATCAGGTTATAAGGTAACGGCCCGTTAATCACCATATACTTTGATAAACTCCAAATGGTAAGCACCCGGGCCGGGAAAAAGGGGGTTAAATCGACCCTGGCCACCGAGAGTTTGAGATCAGGGTGTATATCGGGGGATAGGCATTATGAAGCATGTATTTGATCTGGGCCTGGATATCGGTTCGGTAAGCATCAATACCGTCGTCATAGATGAAGCTGGAAAGGTGGTATTTGAGGATTATCGGCGCACCCAAGGACAACCCTTAAAGTTAGTCCTGCAGATCTTGGAAAGCCTTCCGGACCAATTTCCCTTAGCTGCCTTTAGGCTGGCCGCACTGACCGGGATCGGCGGTAAGCTTTTGGCGGAGCTGCTGGGGGGAGTATTCGTCAATGAAGTGATTGCTCAGGCCCAGGGAACCTTTCTTTTCCATCCCGAGGCTCGGACCATCATCGACATGGGGGGCGAGGATGCCAAACTGATCTTGATCGATCAGGATGCGCAGGGCAATCTGAATATCCAAGATTTTGCCATGAACAGCATGTGTGCCGCGGGAACCGGCTCGTTTTTAGATCAGCAGGCCCATCGTCTGGGTTATGGGATCGAGGAGTTCAGTCAACTGGCCCTGAAATCGACCACCCCGCCCCGGATTGCCGGAAGATGCAGCGTCTTTGCCAAAACCGATATGATTCACCTGCAACAGGGGGCGACGCCCGATTATGAGATCATTGCCGGCCTGTGCCTGGCCATGGCCCGCAACCTGAAGAGCAATATCGCCAAGGGGAAAATCATCCAGAAGCCTTTAGCCTTCCAGGGTGGGGTAGCCCACAACTTGGGGGTCCGGCAGGCGTTCCGCAAAATTTATGATTTAGCCGAGGGGGAACTGATTATTCCCCCTCATTTCTGTTCTTTGGGAGCTATCGGGGCTGTAACCGTGGCTTGGGAGAACCCGCCGGCGGAGTTTCACCTGGATCTGCAAGCCCTTAAAGATTACCTGCTTAACCGGCCGCAAGAAGCCCAGCGCCTGCCCGCCTTACAACCTCCGATGGAGCTTAGCGCCGACCATTATGCCATCGCCGCCATCAGCCCGGAGGAGGAAATTGAAGGTTATTTAGGGGTGGACGTGGGTTCGATCAGCACCAACGTGGTGGTCATCGATTCCCAGTTCCAGGTCCTGGCCCGAGAGTATCTGATGACCGCGGGGCGGCCGCTGGAGGCAGTTACCAAGGGCCTGAAACTGATCGGCGAGAAGCTAGGTCGACAGCTCAGAATTGTCGGCGCCGCCACTACCGGCTCGGGCCGCTATCTCACCGGAGATTTTATCGGCGCCGACCTGGTTCGGAATGAAATCACCTGTCAGGCCACCGCTTCCGCAGCGGTTGACGCCTCGGTGGACACCATTTTTGAAATCGGTGGCCAGGATTCCAAATTCATCAGTCTGGAACACGGGGCTATTGTCGATTTTATGATGAATAAAGTCTGTGCCGCCGGAACCGGTTCGTTTCTGGAGGAGCAAGCGGAAAAATTGGGCATTTCCATCAAAGAAGAATTCGGTCGCCTGGCTCTGGAAAGCAAACATCCGGTGCGTTTAGGTGAACGTTGCACGGTCTTTATGGAATCCGATCT
>Ga0164318_10001521_pt1 | contig 20744 bp, 18 predicted proteins | sample GuaBasSedimGuay9_FD_113734 | JGI IMG/M metagenome (GOLD analysis project Ga0164318, IMG submission 113734) | Subseafloor sediment microbial communities from Guaymas Basin, Gulf of California, Mexico - Guay9, Core 4571-4, 0-3 cm | ecosystem: Environmental > Aquatic > Marine > Hydrothermal vents... | reverse complement strand
TACTCACCGTCTTCCCTTTTTTCAAGCTTTTTCTTTTCATAATATACGTCCCTCTAAAATTTTAGTTGACTTTATCAGAGAAATTATTAATATAAAAAGACTTGACATTATATTATAAGCTTATTAATTTAGGTCTACTTTTAATAAAATAAAGCAGGAGGATAGAGAGATGGATATAGCACAATGTTTATTTTATTTTGCAGTATTTGGAGCTTTTGCAGGTTTAGCATTTGCCCTCTATTTTTATCGTCAGGTGAAAAAAGAAAAAGAAGGCGATGCTAAGATGAAAAAGATAGCTTCTTATGTGCGTGAGGGTGCTATTGCTTATTTAAAACAGCAATACAAAGTAGCAGGAATAGTATTTATTATAACTGCTTTGATATTTTTCTTTCTTGCATTTGGGCTAAAGGTTCAAAGTGTTTATGTGCCGTTTGCATTTCTTATAGGTGGACTTTTTTCAGCACTTTCAGGGTATTTGGGAATGCGAACAGCTACAGATTCTTCTGCACGGACTACAAATGCTGCTAAAAAATCTTTAAATAGTGCATTACAGATTGCTTTTCGTTCAGGTGCTGTAATGGGTCTAACCGTAGTAGGGCTGGGGTTGTTATATATTACTCTCTGGTTTATAGGGTTATTTTATTATGCCAGTTACAGCATTGAGAAAGTAGCAACAACAATGTTGAGTTTTGGAGTAGGAGCTTCATTTATGGCGCTATTTGCCCGTGTAGGTGGTGGTATATTTACAAAAGGTGCTGATGTTGGTGCAGATTTAGTAGGAAAAGTTGAGGCAGGCATCCCAGAAGATGACCCACGCAATCCTGCTGTTATTGCTGATAATGTTGGTGATAATGTTGGTGATGTTGCTGGAATGGGTGCAGATTTGTTTGAATCGTATGTTGGTGCTATTTTAGCTGCTATAGCATTAAGTGCAACCGCTAAATTAGGATTACGGGGCGCTGTATTACCAATGGCTATTGCTGGATTGGGAATTATTTCCTCTATAGTTGGAATTTTTATAGTGAAAACAAAAGAAGAGGCTACCCAAAAAGAACTTCTTAAAGCTTTAAATAAAGGTATATCTTTGTCTTCTATACTTATATTGGTTTTCAGTATTATATTTACATTAATCCTTTTGCCACAGAACAGAGGTGTTGTTGGGTCTATATTAACAGGATTAATTGTTGGAATTATTATTGGGAAATCAACAGAATATTATACATCATCAGAATATAAACCTGTAAAAGGTATTGCAGAGAGTGCTCAAACTGGACCTGCTACTGTTATTATTCAGGGTTTGGCTACAGGTATGATTTCAACTGTTATACCAGTTTTGACAATTGTTACTGGTATTATATTAAGTTTTGCTTTTGCTGGTGGTTTTTCTGCTATTGGTAAAGGTTTATATGGTGTAGGAATAGCAGCTGTTGGGATGCTTTCAACACTTGGAATTACTCTTTCAACAGATGCTTATGGACCTGTTGCTGATAATGCTGGTGGTAATGCTGAAATGACTCATCAGAAACCTTATGTACGAGAGCGGACAGATGCTTTGGATGCACTTGGAAATACTACAGCAGCTACTGGTAAAGGATTTGCTATTGGTTCAGCTGCATTAACTACAATGGCATTGATTTCAGCTTATATAGAAGAGATTAAAACAGGTTTAAGTCGGATAGGTGTAAGTGCATTACAGATTGGTGAGAAGACAGTTGAACTTACTAAAACAGGGGTGTTGGATATTGTAAGTTATTATAATATTCATCTACTTAATGTAAAAGTAATAGTAGGGATTTTTATAGGTGTAATGCTTGCTTTTGCGTTCTGTGCTATGACAATGAGAGCAGTTGGAAGAGCAGCATACGCTATTGTGCTTGAAGTAAGGAGACAATTTAAGGAGATTAAAGGATTGCTTAAAGGAAAGGGAAAAGCAGATTATGCTTCTTGTGTAAGGATATGTACTACAACGGCACAACATGAAATGCTTTTTCCTTCACTTATGGCTGTAATAGTGCCTGTGCTTACAGGATTTATTATTGGTGTCCCAGGAATTGTTGGGTTGCTTATAGGAGCTCTTGCAACAGGCTTTATACTAGCTATAATGATGGCTAATGCTGGTGGCGCTTGGGATAATGCAAAAAAATTTATTGAGGAAGGCAATTATGGTGGGAAAGGAAAATCTCCACACAAAGCCAGTGTAGTTGGTGATACAGTAGGTGACCCATTTAAAGATACATCTGGACCATCCCTTAATATTCTTATAAAACTTATGAGTATGGTTTCAATTATATTTGCTGGGCTAATTATAAAATATGGTGATTTTGTTCAGCAAATTGTAAATAAATTTAAATAATAATGAAGAATCTATCAGCCATAATACTTGCAGCAGGACTTGGCACAAGAATGAAATCACAGCGACCTAAAATCCTTCACGAGGTCGCTGGTAAGCCAATGCTTCACTGTATACTTGACCAGCTAAAAGTTCTAAAACCAGAAAGAATTGTTATTGTTGTTGGAACAAAAGATGCAATGCAAAATTTCAGTAAGTATAAGAATATCAAGTGCGTATTACAACAAGAAAAAAAAGGAACTGCTCACGCTGTTCTTCAAACCGAGAAAGAATTTAAATCTTATAAAGGTGATATTATAATCCTTAATGGTGATGTGCCCCTAATTACTGCAAAAACTTTGAAAAATTTAGTTCAGCAACACAGAAGTAGTTTTGCTGTTCTTACAATTCTGACTGCAATTGTGAAAAATCCAACAGGATATGGAAGAATTATTCGGAAACAAAATGAGATTTTTAAAATTGTTGAGGAATTGGATGCTGATGATTATACAAAACAGGTAAAAGAGATAAATACTGGCACATATTGTTTTAAATCTGGATATTTATTTCCAACACTTCGTAAGATAAAAAAGAATCCAGTTAAAGGGGAATATTATCTTACAGATGCTATAGAAATTTTGAATCATCAAGGTGCCAAGCTTCATCCTGTTATAATTGATGACCCTGACGAAATTTTAGGTGTGAATACTCGTTATCAATTAGCACAGGCTAATAAAATTATGCAAACACGACTCCAAAAAAAATTAATGGATAAAGGAGTTACTATTCTTGATATGGATAATACTTATATAGAGTATGATGTGGAGATTGGTCAGGATACTATTATTTATCCTTTTACATTTTTATATGGCAAAACTAAAATAGGAAAGGATTCGCTTATAGGACCATTCGTTCAGATTTGGAATTCTAAGATAGGTAATAATACAAGAATATTTCAATCTACAATAATGGAAAGTGTTATTGAGAATGATATAGTGATTGGTCCTTATGCTCATATAAGAAATAATTCTTTATTAAAAAATGATGCTCGGATAGGAAATTTTGTTGAAATTACCCGTTCGGTAGTTGGTGAAAATACAAAGGCATTTCATTTAAGTTATATTGGGGATACAAAGATAGGCAAAGATGTAAATTTTGGTGCTGGTGTGATTACTGCTAATTTTGATGGCATAAAGAAAAATAAAACAATAATAGAAGAGAACTCATTTATAGGAAGTTCTACAACAATAATAGCTCCTGCAGTGATAAAGAAAGGGACCAGAATAAAAAGCGGTTCTGTAATAAATGGCAAAAAATAAATTATTTATTTAATGAAAATTTTCCCTGTGAAAGTTTGTTTTTCAGATTTTATTATATAAATATAAATTCCTCTGTCCATAATCTTTCCTCTCTCATTCTTACCATCCCATAATATTCTGTATCTTCCCTTATCATACACCTGATTTTCTATTAAAGTGTTTACTAATTTACCCATAGTACTATAAATTTGCAGGCTTATTGTAGATTTTTCTGGAATATTAAATACTATTGTAAAAGAATTACTCTCTCTTTTTCAAGATTGTTTAAATTTTTTGGCAAAATTCGTGCCCTATCATATTGAAAAAAATTTATAATTTTTTATAAAAATATATTATTTTAAAGCAGAATAGAGAAATTTTGTGCAAAAATTTTCATAGCGTGTAAATAATGCAATGATAAATAAAAAATTATACAAATACCAAATTCCTATATTTTCAACACTTGACATATTTTATTTTGTTTGGTATAATTAACTACATTGTTCAGGATTTTTTATTAGATTAAATATAATGTTTTACATTGTTTAGGCATTTGTAGTAGTAATCTAAATAAGGAGCAAATGAAATGAAGGTTCAATCAATAAGGTTTGGGTTTCATATTGGTATTTCAGGTGGTATTATTAGGATGCCTGATACGGCAAAGTCATTGGAATGCAAAACTATTCAAATTTTTTCCAGGAATCCAAGAGGTTGGGAGTATCCCCCATTAAAAAAAGAAGATGCAGATATAGTAAGAAACAAATTGAAGGAATATGATATAAAACCTGTTATTGTTCATATGCCATATCTTCCAAATCCAGCGTCACCTGATAAGGATAAGTATAAAAAATCTGTTGATTCCCTTGTTACAGAAGTAAGAAGAGCAGAGATGCTTGGTGCTGAATATATAAATATTCATATTGGAAAGAAAATGGATAGCAAATTAGAAGATAGTTTAAAACGAGTTATTGAAGCAGTAAATACTGCTATAAATAAAACAAGAGATTCCAATGTAGTAATACTTTTAGAAAATACTGCTGGGCAAGGTAGTGAGATAGGAGATAGATTTGAGCACATTAGAATTATAATTGATGGAATAGAAGAAAAGGCAAGGGTGGCAGCCTGTCTTGATACTGCTCATATGTTTGCTGCTGGATATGATTTAAGAACAAAAGATGCTATAAAAAAAGTATTTGATGAGTTTGACAATGTTGTAGGATTGAAATGGCTCAAATGTATTCATTATAATGATTCAAAATCTGCGTTTGGTTCAAAAGTTGATAGACACTGGCATATTGGGCAGGGTGAAATTGGAAAAGAAGGAATGAAATCTTTAATTACATATAAAAAACTTTCTCATCTACCTTTTATTATGGAAACACCTAAAAAAACTCCAAATGATGATCCAATGAATTTAAAAACAGTTAAATCTTTTCTTTCAACTATTTCCAATTTATGGGAATAATCTTATGGCAGTGAAAAGTACAAAAGATTCTGTAATGATGACACCGATGGTAAGGCAATATCACGAGATAAAGAAGAAATACAAAGATGCAATTCTTTTTTTTCGGCTTGGTGATTTTTACGAAATGTTTTACGATGATGCTATAAGCGCATCAAAAGAATTGGACCTTACACTTACATCAAGACATAAAGGTGAAAAAGATAGGATTCCTATGTGTGGGATTCCTTATCACGCTGCTGAAAATTATATAGCACGTTTAATAAAAAAAGGATATAAAGTAGCAATATGTGAACAGGTAGAAGACCCAAAACTTGCGAAGAAATTAGTTAAAAGAGAAGTGATTCAGATAATAACCCCAGGGACAGTAACTGATTTTAGCATGCTTGCTCAAAAAAGTAATAATTATCTTATGAGTTTAACATTTATAAATGATAAGATAGGAATTGCATTTGTTGATGTTTCAACAGGTGATTTTTTTGTAACTGAGAATGAAAACTCCGAATGTATTGAATTTATAGAGAATGAGATGACAAGATTTAAACCTTCAGAAGTATTAATACCAGAAGCTATTTATAATAATTCTGATATCCAAAAGATTTTTTCACTTCATCCAGAGATTTTAATAAACAAGTATTATGATTGGGTATTTGAACCTGAATATAGCAAAAACAGATTAATTGAACATTTTAAAGTTCATAGTTTAAGGGGATTTGGATGCGAAGATAAATATGCTGCTATTGGTGCAGCAGGTGCGATACTTCATTATCTTGAAGAAACACAAAAGCAAGCTTTACCACATATTGAAAATTTAAAATTTTATACTGTTTCTGAATTTATGATTTTAGATAATGCTACTGTGCGGAATCTGGAATTAATTTATAATCTTCAGGATAATACTACTGCCAGAACTTTATTTTCTGTATTAGATTATACAAATACACCACAAGGTGGACGATTATTGAAACGACGAATACTTGAACCGCTTATAGATGTGGAAAAAATAAGGGCTCGTCAAAAGTATGTGGAAGCTTTGTTTAATTTGGACTCTGAAAGAAAAAAATTAAGAGAGATTTTGAATAAAATAGGCGACATTGAGAGACTCTGTTCCAGAATTGCACTTAATAAAGCCACACCTAAAGATGTGGTTTCTCTTAAAAATTCATTAAAATATTCAATGGAAATAAAAAAGTTTATTGCCAATATAGAGAAATTACAGGGATTATCAGCAGATATACCAGATGTAAATGATATTATTGGTTTAATTAATGAAAGCATTGAAGACGATCCACCTGTTCAAATAAGTGATGGTGGGGTGATAAAGGAAGGGTTTAATCAGGAATTGGATAAATACAGAAAAGCACAAAGAGAAGGGAAAGATTGGATTGCCAATCTTCAAAAAAAAGAGATTGAAAGAACTGGAATAAATTCACTAAAGATAAGATATAATAAAGTTTTTGGATATTATATTGAAATAACAAAGCCCAATTTATCAATGGTGCCAGAGGATTATATTAGGAAGCAGACTCTTGTAAATGCAGAAAGATTCACATTCCCAAAATTGCAGGAATATGAGGAGATAATTTTAACTGCTACAGAAAAGATAATAGAACTTGAGACAAAATTATTTCAGAATATAAGGGAGAATCTCAAAGAGAGATTAAAAGATATAAAAAATGTAGGTAGAAAGATAGCAGAGATTGATTATTTTGGGTCCCTTGCAGAATGTGCAAGAACAAATAATTATACTATGCCGGTAATAAATTTTAGTGACAAAATAATAATTAAATCTGGCAGACATCCTGTGGTTGAAGAGACAGTAAAAACAGAGCCATTTATACCGAATGATACAGTAATGGACAATGAAGATAACAGGATATTAATAATAACAGGTCCAAATATGGCAGGGAAGTCAACATATTTAAGACAAATAGCTTTAATTGTTCTTATGGCACAGATAGGTAGTTTTGTGCCAGCAGAAAATGCTGAGATCGGGGTTGTGGATAAAATTTTTACACGGGTAGGTGCATCAGATAATTTAGCAAGAGGCGAAAGCACATTCCTTGTGGAAATGAATGAAACAGCAAATATTTTGAATAACGCAACTAATCGTAGTCTTATAATTATGGATGAGATAGGAAGAGGCACAAGTACATACGATGGGCTTTCAATCGCCTGGGCTGTAATTGAATATATTTACAATAAAAATTATATAGGTGCAAAAACAGTTTTTGCTACACATTATCATGAGCTTACTCAATTAGGTAAAAAAAGAGGAATAAAAAATTACAATATACTTGTAAGAGAATGGGGTGATAAAGTAATATTTTTGCGGAAAGTTGTGCCTGGTGCAGCTGATAAAAGTTATGGCATTCAAGTAGCACAGCTTGCAGGCTTGCCTACCCGTGTTATTGAAAGGGCTAAGCAGATTTTATATGAACTTGAATCAGATAAAACAAAAGATTTAATTGCAGCTCAATCACCGATTCCTGAAAAGGAGCAGGAACAACTTAATCTTTTTACAGTAAGTATGATTAACCCTGTAGAATCAGAAATTTTACAGAAACTCAAAGCAATTGACCTAAATAGAATTGCACCTATTGAAGCATTAAATATACTAAGTGAAATCGTAAAAAAGCTCTCTCCTTATATCAGCGAAAAGGAGAAATTTAAATAAAAGTGCTCCTGTTATAATTTTATTTATTAAATATTATATTTCTTTTTAAATTTTTCTACTCTTCCTGAGCTATCTACAATTTTTTTCTTTCCAGTATAAAAAGGATGACAAGCAGAGCAGATTTCTACTTTTATATCTTTTACTGTAGAACGTGTTTTTATAACATTTCCACATGCACAGGTTATAGTAGTTTCAAAATATGCTGGATGTATTCCTTTCTTCATTTTTTTCTCCTTTCTTTTTTAGATAGTGAATGTTAAGTTACGAAGTTCTAATATATAAGTTTACACTTTATTTGTTGCCATTGCTTTTAAAAATTCTGTATTATTTTTTGTAGCTTTCATTTTCTCAACGAGCAGTTCCATAGATTCAACAGGAGTAAGAGGTGAAAGGACTTTTCTTAGTATCCATACTTTATTTAATTCTTCTTCTGTGAGTAATAACTCTTCTTTACGCGTGCCTGATCTATTAATATCAATAGCAGGAAATATTCGTCTTTCAGCCAGATTTCTATCAAGATGAATTTCAAGGTTACCTGTTCCTTTAAATTCTTCAAATATAACTTCATCCATTCTACTTCCAGTATCAATCAAAGCAGTAGCAATAATTGTGAGACTACCACCTTCTTCAATATTTCTTGCAGCCCCAAAGAATCTTTTTGGTTTATGTAATGCATTTGAATCAACACCACCAGAGAGAATTTTTCCACTTGTTGGGACTACCTGGTTATATGCACGCGCAAGACGTGTTAAACTATCAAGTAAGATTACTACATCCTTTTTGCATTCCACGAGTCTTTTAGCTTTTTCAATTACAATTTCTGCTACTTGAACATGTCGGCTGGCAGGTTCATCAAATGTGGAACTTATAACTTCTCCTGTAACATTTCTTTTCATATCAGTAACTTCTTCTGGTCGTTCGTCAATAAGTAAAACAATAAGATAGACTTCTGGATGATTAGTTGTAATAGCATTAGCTATATTCTGGAGTAACATCGTTTTTCCTGCTCTTGGTGGTGATACTATAAGAGCTCTTTGTCCTTTACCAATAGGAGTTAAAAGATTCATTATTCTTGTAGAGATATTGTCTGAGGTGGTCTCAAGATTAATTCTTTCCATTGGGTAAAGAGGGGTTAATTCATCAAAATAAGGTCTATTTTTTACTTTTTCAGGTGGTTCAAAGTTTATAACTTCAACCCTCAGCATAGCAAAGTATTTTTCATTTTCTTTTGGTGGCCTTACTTGTCCTGAAATAGTATCTCCTGTTCGTAAGGAAAAATATTTAATCTGTGATGGAGATATATACACATCATCCTGACTTTGTAAATAACTTGTTCGGATTGAACGCAGGAATCCATAACCTTCTTGTAAAATTTCAAGTACTCCTGTTATAAAAAGTAAACCAACCTTTTCTGTTTTCGCTTTCAAAATTTTAAAAATTAACTCTTCTTTTCGGATATCTGGAGAGATATCTGTAATTCCAAGTTCGGAAGCCATTTCCAATAAATCGTCAATTTTCATCATTAAGAGAGAACCGTATCCGAGCTCTTCTATGCCCTCTAAGTCCTCCTTTTTTTTATATTTCTTTTTAACTTTAATTTCTTTTTTTTCATTGGCTTTAGGTGAGACTGATGTCTCCTCACCAGATTTTTCAGATTTAGCTGATTTTTCTTCTGGGACAAGAAGCTCCTGAACTTCCCCAGATTCTTCTGCTTTTGTTTTCTTTTTTCTTGGCATTTGTAAACACCTTCCTTGTTTTAAAATTTTGTTATTTGAATATATTTTATTATAATTTAGTTTTCTGATACCTACTCTTTTCCAGAGTAGAAATAATTTTAGGATGGGATAATAACATTGAAACCCTAAAAATTAATAATAGTAGTTAACTATTTTAAAATTTCTGTAGTTACTTAGTTCTTCATGTCAATTTTTGCGGGTCGGATAAATCCGCCCATCTGATTTTATATTTTGAAATATACTAATATATTCACTTTCATTCCTAACTACTTGAGGCTATATAAATAATTAAATGGTATGATTTTTATATAAAGATAATCCCTCATTATTAAAATGTCAACTTTTTTTTGAAAAAATTTTTGTTCTATTTCTTCCTTCTTTTTTAGCTTGGTAAAGTGCAGCATCTGCATAAGAAATTAAAATTTCTTTTGATTTCATGTGTTGACTAAATTGTGCTACTCCACAACTTATAGTTACACTTACCTGTTGTTTCTCCACAATTAATTTGTTTCCTTCAATAAACTGTCTTATACTTTCCGCTAATTTAAATGCCTCATTCTTAGTAAAATTTGGACATATAATAGCAAACTCTTCGCCACCATATCTTGCAGCTAATGTAGGAGACTTTATATGAGTAAGTATAGATTCTGCAACCATTACAAGAACTCTATCACCTATAAGATGTCCGTATGTATCATTAAAATTTTTAAAATGGTCAATATCTAACATAATCAAACTGAGTTTTTCTCTATATCTTTTTGCCCTGTTAAATTCGTCTTCTAACTTTTTTTGAAATACCCTATGCAAAAATAATTTTGTTAGCCCATCTTTCTGAGATAATTCTTCCACTTTTCTATATAACAGTGCTTTTTTTAGACCCATAGCAATTTGTGGCACAGCAATTTTTGTATGCTCTAATAAATTTTCAGAAAACTGTTTTCTGTATTGTTCAAAACTTAATACAAGCCCTATCTGCTCATTTTTGATTACTAAAGGAAATATGTTTACAGCAGAGAGCTCGCTTCTTCCATATCTGGTAATAAAATTAATATCATTTTTAATTTCTATTCTTGAGTATATAGAAATTTCATTTAAAAGCTTCCCAATTTTTTCTTCTTCTAAGTATTTAATATAATCTTCCATCTCTTCAGTAATATTATATGAAATATAAGATACAAAAGAAGAATTTTCTTTATCCTTTACACAGAGAACAAAATTAGGAAGTCTTACTATCTCTGCAAGTATATTTTTGGAAAGTTCTAACATTTCATTAAAATCCAATGTAGAATTTATTATTTTTGTTTGACTATAGATTTTATTCATTAAGATTTTTTGTTTTTCCAATTCAAGATTTTGCTGTTGAAGTTTATCAAGTTTTTTATCCAATTTAAATTGTTTTTCAATTATTTTTCGTAGTGCAGTAGATGAAAATTCATATGTGAGATTCTCCCTATATTTTTGCCATATATGTTTAAAAAATATTAAAAAAGTAATCTGACCCAAGACTAAAGCAAGAAAAATTAACCGAATTAATGAAAAATCAGTTATTAAGTTTTTGTAAGTAAAAAGCAGTATAATAACCGCCCCTAAATTAATTAAATAATATTTTCTTGGAAAAGTTTTATAAAAAGCAATATGTATAAAGTATAAATAAAAGAGCAGAGAAATAGAAATAATAAATTGAGTAGAAAGATTATTTGTATCAAGATATAGAATAGAAATGAATGCTATTGACAGTAGAATTAAATGAAAACTTATAAATTTCGTCATTTATTTAAACCATTACCTCCATTATTTTATAATTTCTATTCTTTTTTTTCCTTTAGCCTTAGCTTTATACAATTTTTTATCTACTTTATCAATAAAAGTTTTGCTATCTTTATAAATTTTTTTAAAACTCCCTACGCCCATACTTACAGTGAGGGAATGTTTTATTTTGGTGTTTCCTGAAAGTAAATTTAGATTAATTGAGCAAATTTTGTTGAACAACCTTTCACCAAGAGATTTGGCACCTTTAATATTTGTATGTGGTAAAATGATAGCAAATTCATCACCACCATATCTTGCTGGAAAATCTACTTCTCTAATTTCAGATTTTATTGTTTGTGCAACAGTAATTAGAACTTTATCACCGAACTGGTGCCCATAAGTATCATTTAATATTTTAAAATTATCAATGTCAAGCATTATGAGAGAGAGAGGTGTATTATATCGGAAATATCTTTCCACCTCTATATCCAATTTTGTGAGAAAATATCTATGCACATAAAGTCCTGTTATTCCATCTGTAACTGCAAGTTTTTCTACTTCTTTAAAATAGAAATTATTTTCAACTACAATTGTAGCCATATCTGTGATATAACTTAAAACCCTTAAATCGTCATTTGTGAATGCATTAGTTTTATCAGATTCAATCCTCAATACTCCATAAACTTCATTTTTAAGCAGTATAGGGCTGGCTATAATAGAACGTGCATTTGAAAAATTACTATATCTTTTTAACTTTATTCTCCCTTCTTTTTCTATATCACTTATATATACTGGCCTCTTTAATACCTTTAACCATTCATCTAAATTATCAGTGTGTTGGCCTATATATTTTTTGTTGTAACCATATATATTCTTTATAACAAAATGCTTTTCATCTTTGTTGGGCATTGAAAATAATATCCTTTTCACTTGAAGAATTTTACGCGTTTCTTTTAGAATATATGAAATAATATCTTCTGAAGAGTTAAATGCCGTTCCTAATAATGTGGCTGTTTGTGAAAGCTTCTTCATTCTATTCAGCTCTTCCTTTAATTTTTGGTTTTTTAATACATTCTTTAGATATTCAGCGTTACGAACATTATATAATTCTTGCTGTTCCTCTATAGTAAGTTCACTGGAACGCCTTTCTATTTGTAATCTATTATAATATGAAAAAATTACAAATTCAAAAGCACCTACTAATATTAAAATAAATAAAGAAATTGTATTAGGCTCAAATGTAATTTTGACTAAATTAAGATAAAGAATAAAGTCAATTATTAATAAGATTCCCCCATATATTAATGTTAATAAAAGCTTAAATAAAAGTGTTCCTAAAGAAATTAAAATATTAGGTATAAATATACATAAAGGAATAAAGTCTGGATTTTCTTTAAGCAATTTAAATGAAACAAATCCCCATATAGCAGTTAATATAAGAAGAGATGGAAGTAAAATAATTTTGATTTTATGTATAAATTTTATTCTATTTGTAAATTTACTCATTTTTTTATGTTATTTTATATTTGCTTATTTTATATTGTAAAGTTTGTCTTGGTATTTTCAGTATTCTCGCAGCTTGTGATATGTTCCAAGCATTTTCTTCTAATACTTTTTTTATTAACTCTTTTTCTTGCGATTTAATCAATTCAGTTAATGGTGGTTGTTCTTTTTTAGCATTATTTTCCTTTTTAATATTAACCTTATCTCCTTTGATAATTTCAGAGATACCTGCATTAAACATATTTTTATTTTGTGTAAAAACATAAATATAACAACCTTTCATAGAAGCTGTTGTGCTTAAGTTGAATATTAAGTAATACCATTCCTGATGTTGATATTTAATTTTATGAATATTAGGATACAACGAATCCTTAGTTCTAATTATATTTATTTTTGGAAATATTTTATGCACAAGCTGATTGATTAAAATTTCTTTTTTAAAATCAAGAGTTTCAAGAAATGACTTTGAGGCAAATATAATTTTATTTTTTGAGTTTACAATGATAATATTTAATGGCAATACATTTATAATAGCTTCAAAATCTATTATATTTTGTGTGGAAGGTTCTTTAATTACATTCTTAGTTATGCTATAATATAAATCCAATAAATCTTTTTTTCTCCAAAGGTAGAGTAGCTCTCCTTTTAAATTAATTACAGGAAATTCTAAACTATCATTTAATTTTGAGATAAATTGTAAAAATTCTGTTTCTTTTGGAAAAAATATAAATTTATTAGAAATAGTTGAGAAAGGTTTTTCTATAAATGAAATTTCGCCAGCATTATCAATAATTTCTTGTTTAAAAATTAGTCCCTTAAATAAATTTCGATTATCTACCACAGGTATTGCATTAATATCATATTTGAAAAATAATCTTATTATGTCTTTAATTTTTGCACCCTTTTTTGTTTTTTTAGTATGTTCCATTATAGTATTGCTTAGAAATTATACAAGTTCTGTTTAATAGTCAAGTAGTAAATGAGGGACGGTGCACAACTTTGTTAACAATAAATCAACACACCTAAGCCTTTCGCCAAGAATGGCGATGCAATCTCTCATTTCTGAAATTGCTTCAGTTACATTTATTTAATAAAGTTGTGCACCGTCCCCATACTATTCCTGCTGAGCATGAAAACAGACAGTAGAATATCTGCCGCCATTAAAAAGATATTTTGCTGTGTCAAATTCATATTCTGTTTCTTCTAACCATCTTAATGCTTCTTCTTTATTTTCGTTTCTCATATAAAACTTTACCCTATCCTAATGCTTTTTTTATAAAACCTCTTTTTCCTTTCATTTTTTCTATTTCTTCTGGGGTATAAACAAGAAAATCAACTGCTGTTTCCGGCTTAATCTTCTTATACATATCTACAATCCTATCTACAAAGTTTCTGTTAGAGTGCATAATGATTAATAAATCTATGTCACTTATCATACCATAATCACCTCTTGCATAAGAACCAAACAATATCACTTTCTCCGAATTGAACTCTTTAACAATTTTTGAAACAATTTTTTTAATAACACCTATTTTTTCTTTATTTTTGTTGTTTTTTGGCTGTAACATTAGATTATTATATGTAGTTTAGTTAATATTTTTCATTGTAAACAAAAAAATGATAACAAATTTTTAAAATGTTTAATTTTTCATATATATTTATGAACTTTCTCTCACAATTATAAGTTAACATCATACAGAAATATGTTTTTTGCAAAATGAATGGAAAAAGTATGGATAAATAGTTTTCAACGATTTATATGGTTAAAAATTAAAATATTTTAACTCTAAATATATAATAGCTTTAAAAAATCTTATATTCTTCAATAAATTATTCTAAAAGAACTGGTAAGTCAAGCACAATTTTAGATAGAGGTAGACAGATATGGAATATAGCAGGTTCATATTGCTACTTAAATTGCCGAACACTTTCTTATAAAAATTTTTATTCAACACTCTTATTAAACACTTGACTTTAGATTTTATCTTTTATATATTAAACACAGATAAAAAAATTAAAAGACTGAAGGAGGTCATAAGATGAAAACTATAATATTACGGTGTAGTATATTTTTTATTATGGTAACTTTAGTTTTTGGAATATCTATAAAGCCATGCTATACTGAAGAGGCTATTAGTACTAATAAGTCTTCTGGTGGATCTGAGCCAAGTGTAACTGATGTAGTTAAACCTAAGCAGACCGAATCTACTCAACAGGTTCCTAAAGGTCCTGAAATTTCAGCATCTACTGAATCTGGCGTAACAAATGTTATTGAAGAGGAGAAACCTCAGACACTTGAAGAGATTGATAAAGTCATTATAGAGAAAATTGCATCTGCTAAAGAGTATTTAAGGCAAGCGGATGTAGCATATCAGAATGGTGAATATGATAAAGGATATGAACTTGCAGAAAAAGCTAAACAGATAGCAATAGAGATATCAAATTTCAAGTTACAAAAAAGTGCAATTTTAAAGATTGAAGAGGCAAGAAATGTAGTATCTCAAGCTGAAGAAATGGAAGCTCAAAAATATGCTCCTGAAGAACTTGCAAATGCCAAAACATCTTTACTTTCAGCTCAAAATTATTATGGAGAAAATAATTTTGGTGAAGCAGTAAAAAGTGCTGAAGAGTCAATAAATTATGCAAAAGCGAGTATATCCAAAATAGAAGAGATAAAGAAAAAAGAAGAAGAGGCAAAACTTGCGAAAAAAGGAGAAATAGCCGGGAGACGAAAACCTGGTGAACTAAAAGGTGTATATAAGATAATGAAAACATATACTGTTAGACTTATTCCTAAGCGAAGAGATTGTTTATGGCGAATTGCTGAATATAAATTTATTTATGGTGACCCTTGGAAATGGCCTATAATTTATAAAGCAAACAAGGATCAGATCAAAGACCCTGATTTGATTTATCCAGGACAAGTTTTTGATATTCCAGAATTGGATAAGAATGGAAAGCCAATTTTAATTAAAGAAATTAAAGAAAAGGAAGAAGTGATCAAAGAGACCAAAGAAGAGAAAAGCACACAAGAAGAAGGTAAAGAAGAAAAGTCAGAGTCAGAAGTGCAGCCATCATCTGAAGAAGGTCAAAAATAATAAATAATTAAAATAAAAAGAGAATATGAATGAAATATGATGTAAAAGATATAAAACTTGCAGAGAAAGGGAAATTAAGAATAGAATGGGCTGAACGCGAGATGCCGGCACTTAGATTAATCCGTTCAGAATTTCAAAAAACAAAGCCTTTAAAAGGAGTAAGAATTGCAGCGTGTCTCCATGTTACTACGGAAACTGCAAATCTTATGTTAACATTAAAATCTGGTGGTGCTGAGGTAGCTCTTACAGCTTCTAACCCTTTATCTACCCAAGATGATGTAGCAGCAGCGTTAGTGAAATACTATCATATTCCTGTGTTTGCTATAAAAGGCGAAAATAACAGAACTTATTATTCACATATTTATTCTGCACTGGAAATTAATCCTCATATTACTATGGATGATGGTGCGGACCTTGTCTCAACTCTCCATTCAAGAAAAAAAGATTTGCTAAAGAATGTTATTGGTGGCACAGAGGAAACAACAACTGGCGTTATAAGACTTAAAGCAATGGCAAGAGATAGAGCATTAAAATATCCTATAATTGCTGTTAATAATGCAAAAACAAAACATTTTTTTGATAATAGATATGGGACAGGACAATCAACAATTGATGGGATAATACGTGCTACAAATGTTTTGCTTGCAGGAAAATATTTTGTTGTTGCTGGTTATGGATGGTGTGGTAAAGGCGTTGCAATGAGAGCAAGAGGTATGGGTGCAAATGTTATTATAACTGAAGTAGACCCTCTTAAAGCTTTAGAAGCAGTAATGGATGGATTTACTGTGATGCCAATGAAACAAGCTGCAAAAATTGGTGATATATTTGTTACTCTTACAGGAAATAAATCTGTAATAAGGGAAGAACATTTTAAAGTAATGAAATCTGGGGTAATTCTTGCAAATTCTGGTCACTTTGATGTTGAAATTGATATTCCTGCTCTAAAAAAGTTATCAAAAAAAAGTAGAAAAATTCGTGAATTTGTGGTAGAATATGTATTAGAAAATAATAAGATAATTTTTCTTTTAGGAGATGGAAGATTGATAAACCTGGCAGCAGCAGAAGGACATCCATCAGCAGTTATGGATATGAGTTTTGCAAATCAGGCATTATCCGCACTTTATATTAAAGAAAACTATCGTAAATTGGAAAAAGATGTTTATGATGTGCCGGAAAATGTTGATAAAAAAATTGCTGAACTAAAATTAAAAAGTATGGGAATAAAAATCGACAGTTTAACACAACTTCAGAAAAAATACCTAAATTCTTGGGAGGAAGGTACATAGTAATGAAAAGGTCATATATAATAATTCTTATTGCAATATCTCTTCTCCTTTATTCTCTTACTTGTAGGAAAATTCAGGAGATATATGTAGAATGCGATTTAAAACCAATTGAAGGATTTGATCAGGCTGATATTCAAGCTGTGGCTGTATTAAATTTTGACGCTTCAGCTGTGAAAGAGAAGGGTGTAGATAAAATTGCGTTAAGGGATGCTATTGCATATGATATTATTAGGCAATTATATGAACAGAAGAAAGTTCGTGTAATTCAAGGACAAGCTGTGCAGTCTGTTCAGGAAAAAGAAATTATTCAGTCTACAAAGGGAGACTATGAAACAGCGGTTTCTACTATTGAAAGAGTAGTTACATATAAATATAATCCATATCAGAAAGTTGATGCAATACTTACAGGAAAGGTAATAGATTATGTTGTAATAGATGAAGTTAATCCAGGATATAATTATATAGAGATGCTAATTCAGTTGGTAGATAGTGTAGATGGAACGATGTATTGGGTGACAAAAATTAGAGGTAATTATAAAGATGTGATTTATACAATTACATATACGATAAGCAACAAGGTATATACTGAACCAGCACTGCCAGCTACTTCGCTTGAATCTTTGCCACCACCAACAGTTCCAACTGCACCTGGTGTAGAATAGATTATTAGATAGTCTCAGCAGTGAATAGAACGCACTTAGGCACAAAGATAAATACTATGTTAATTCTACAGTAAAATTTAATTATGTTCTATACTTTGCATTTATTCTAATATATTCTTCTGTTAAATCGCCTGTAATGAAAGTTGTTGACTCTTTACCTTCCTGTAAATCAATTATTATTTTAATCTCATCATTTTTTAAATATTTTTTTACTTTTTCTTCTTTAAATTTAATTGGTGTATTATTTTTAAAGAGTATATAATTTCCAAATTTTATTATAACTTTTTCGGGTATAAATTTTTCGCCTGAAGCTCCTATTGAAGCTATTACTCTTCCCCAATTAGGGTCTTCACCATAAATAGCAGTTTTTACGAGCAAAGAATTTGCAACACATCTGGCAATTTTTATTGCCTTTCTTTGCGTTTTAGCGTTTTTTACTGAAACTTCTATTAATTTGGTAACTCCTTCGCCATCTTTTACAATTAATCTTGATAGTTTTTGCATTATATATAACAAATGTGTATAAAATATGTCTATGTATTTAGGTGTTTTTTCATTTATTTCAGGATTATTAGCCATTTTGTTTGTGATAAAAACTACTGAGTCATTTGTGCTCATATCTCCATCTACTGAAATCAAATTAAATGAATTTTCAATGGCAGATTTAAAAAGCTTTTTTAACAAATTTTTTTCAATATTCACATCTGATGAAATAAAAGCAAGCATTGTAGCCATATTAGGTGCAATCATACCAGAGCCTTTTGCCATAGCACCGATCTTGACTTTTTTATTTCTGATTTGAAATTCCACAGCTATTTCTTTTATAATTTTGTCAGTAGTTAAAATAGCTTGTGCAGCTAGAGAATGTTCTTTTTTACTTAAAAGAGGAACTAATATCTTTATTCCATTAGAAATTTTATTCATTTCAAGATATTCTCCAATAACACCAGTTGAGAAAACAAGAACATTATTAGATTTAAGATTAAGATACTGTGCAGTTATTTTACACATTTTTTCAGCATCAGCAATTCCTCGTTTACCAGTAGCAGCATTGGCATTTCCACTATTAACAACTATAGCTTGGATATCATTTTTTATATTTTTTTTAGAGACAATGATAGGCGCAGCCTGAAATAAGTTTTTAGTAAATGCTGCAACGCCTATACATTTTTCAATTGAATAAATTAGTGCCAAGTCTAATTTAGATTTTCTTAATCCACAATTGATTCCTGCAGCAAGAAATCCTTCAGGAGCTGTGATTCCACCTTTAATTTCTTTAACTTTAATTTTCTGGATTTTCATAATCGCTTATTCAGACTCTTATCATCTATCAGTGTATTAACTATATACATAATTTTTTATTATTTAATTTAATTAGGTGTATCAATTGTAAGTTCAGAAGATGTCTCCTCATCTTTTTTGCTTGTATTTAATCCAAGTTTTTCTTTTATTTTACTTTCTATTTCCTGGGCAATTTTTGAATTTTCTTTTAAAAATTTTATAGCATTTTCTCTTCCTTGACCTATTCTTTGGTCACCATAAGAAAACCAGGTACCAGTTTTTGTAATTATTCCGTTCTCTACACCAGCATCAAGGATACACCCTTCTTTTAGAATTCCTTTGCCAAAATATATATCAAATTCAGCAGATTTAAATGGTGGTGCGATTTTATTCTTAACAACTTTTACTCTTACCCTAATACCAATTAGTTGGTCAGCTTTTTTAATAGTATCAATTTTCTTAATTTCCATTCGGACTGTAGAATAAAATTTAAGTGCAATTCCGCCTGTAGTTGTTTCAGGGTTACCATAAACAATACCTATTTTCATTCTAATTTGATTAATAAAAATAACACAGGCATTAGATTTATTAATAGTGCCGGTTAATTTTCTTAAAGCCTGGGACATAAGTCGAGCCTGTAGTCCCATATGTGAATCACCCATATTTCCTTCTATTTCAGCGCGTGGAGTTAAAGCTGCAACAGAATCAATAACAACAAGGTCAACAGCACCACTTCGGACGAGTGATTCTGCAATTTCAAGTGCTTGTTCCCCTGTATCAGGTTGAGAAACAAGAAGATTATCAGTATCAACTCCTAATTTTTTTGCATAGATAGGGTCAAGTGCATGTTCAGCATCTATAAAAGCAGCTATACCGCCTGATTTTTGGGTCTCTGCTATTATATGTAATGCAAGTGTAGTTTTTCCCGAGGATTCTGGTCCATATATCTCTACTATTCTACCCCGTGGTATGCCTCCTATGCCAAGTGCAATATCAAGTGGTAAAGCACCTGTTGATATTGCAGGAACTTTTACCTTTGCCTGTTTGTCCCCTAAACGCATTATGGCACCTTTCCCAAATTGACTTTAAATATGTGAAAGTGCCATTGATAAAGCCTCTTTTTTTGAAGAAGCACTTGCAAATTTATTCTGAATATTTAATTTTGAAGATCTCATTTTTTCCTCCTACAATTATTTTTGGGTAAATATTAATAGCTGGGTTTGAAAACACCCGGCTATCTTTTACCATTCATTTTGTGAAAGAACCTATTTTTAATATATAATTTATATACAAAATTTTTTGCAAATTTTTCCAGAAATTTTATAAAAAAGATATATCTTTTAAAATATATTTCAACAATTTTAATAAAATATTTCTTTTAAAATTTCTGTTTCAGTAGGATGGACAAATATTGTGCCTTTAAATATTTCAAGGATTTTGTCTGTATAATAATTATTAAACAATATTGAAGGGATATTTATAAGTTCTGTTGCATTATTAGATATAATATGAAATCCAAGAACTTTGTTGCTCCCCTTTTCTTTGATTATTTTAACAAATCCTTGCTTATCATCCAAAATTTTTCCCACAGTTGTCCCTATCATTGAAAATTTTATTATTTCATAATTTAATTTTTTGTTTTCAGCCTCTTTTTCTGTAATCC
>Ga0164318_10001520_pt1 | contig 20754 bp, 16 predicted proteins | sample GuaBasSedimGuay9_FD_113734 | JGI IMG/M metagenome (GOLD analysis project Ga0164318, IMG submission 113734) | Subseafloor sediment microbial communities from Guaymas Basin, Gulf of California, Mexico - Guay9, Core 4571-4, 0-3 cm | ecosystem: Environmental > Aquatic > Marine > Hydrothermal vents... | reverse complement strand
GAAGATGGCTGATGAATAACTACAAATACTAATTTCCCTTTTAATGTTAATTCTTTTAAAAGATCCATAATATTTACAGAATCTCTTGATGATAAACCTGATGTGGGTTCGTCTAGGAATAAAATTGCAGGTTCTCTAATTAATTCAAGAGCAATATTAAGGCGTTTTCGTTGACCCCCACTAATTTTTTTATCGAGAGGAGTACCCACAACCATGTCTTTAACCTCATAAAGACCAAGGTTTTGAAGAACTTTTAAAACAGAATGAACAATTTGAAAATGAGAATATTTATCAAAACACAATTTTGCGTTATAATACAGATTTTGAAAAACAGTAAGTTCTTCAATTAATAAATCATCTTGCGAAACGAAACCAATTAATCCTTCAATTTTTTCTTTTTCATTATGAATATTTATTCCATTTATTAAAACTTCGCCTGAGCTTGGGCTATTGGTGCCATTTAAAACATTTAACAATGTTGATTTACCGGCTCCACTAGCTCCCATAATGCTAATTAACTGGCCTGATTCTTCGGTAAAATTCATTTTTTGAAGACCTTTTTTGCCTCCTTTAAATTCATACTCAAGGTCTTTAACTGAAAAAACAATATTCTTTTCGGCTTTATAAATATTAAAAACACTTACAATATCGCTGTAATAAACCGGTTTAATTTTAGGTCCACGTAAAGATGACCCCGGTGTTAACACATATATTTTTCGTTGAACAATTAATTGTCCGTTTAGTGACAGTTCGGTTTCACCCTTATATCTTAAAATATACATATTTGATTGCAACAGACTTAAAATATGTATTTGTCCATGTAGAGATTCTGAGAATAAGTGTTTTACTTTTGGAATATTACACTTTTTGCTATTGTCAATAATTAATACCCTGTCTGATTCCTGAATTTCGGCAAAAGAATAAAGAACAAAATCTTTTATTAATAAATATTCATCTTGCTCAATATTAAACACATCGGCAACAGTAGATACAAAAATTAATTCTTGAGCAGTAACCTGACCTCCAATTTTGATAAATTCGTAAAGCCGAAAAAGAACAATCAATCGCTGTTTTTGCGTAAGATCCTGATTTATCTCTGTACATATTTTAAGTACTTTTACAGAACTTAGCGAAATGTTTTTTTCTCTTTTGCTTTTTATGCTCTTTTTTTGATATATCGCATAATAATTATCAAAAATTTTAAGGTATTCCTGAACTAATTCTTTGTTAAGTTGTTGTTGCAAAAAAGCCTCAACAATAGTTCGCCTGTCGCTACCGTCCTGTTCAGGACGAGCAATAATAGCAAATAATTGCATTAAAGCTTTTAAAATTTTTTCGCTCATTTATTATTGTATAAATCCAATTAGTAAAACAGCGATGCCGGAGGTAATATTTTTGGAATCTATCTTAGCTTCAATAATACAATTTATTGTAGAATTAAACTTAAAATCCCAATAGGGAATATTATTATAATCGGTATTTGTAAACAACACATTTCTTTCTTCATCGTAAACAGTTATTTCCAAATTACCTTTTTGTAAGCCACAAAAACCAACAATTCTATATGTGCTACCTCCATAAAAGGTTGCATGAAATTCTGCAACTTCATCTCTGTTTAACAATGCACTATATTGTTGTCCATCTGAAATATATGGCGGTTGTAAATATTCTGAACATAAATTTGTTATTGAATCTATTTGTGCAAAAGCAGTATTACTAAAAATAAAATTTAGTGATATTAACAAAAAGATATATGATAATTTTCTCATCTGTTTATATTTTTATTTCCAATTATTTTTTTTCTATTAAGTAATTAACATTTATCTTAATTAATAAAATCATTTCTTATTTTTTTTATTTTATCAGAAATAACTGTTAATTGATTATCACTTATCAATAATTCGGATTTACTGTTAATAATTGATATTTTATTCTTTGTGTCAACTGTTGGTTCTATGTAAGTATATTTCATTTCAACCCCGTCAAAATCATATGCAAGGTCAATTAAACCATCAATTAATTTTGAATAATCATCAGACTTATCATAATAAGGAGACAATATTTTTATTAAATTCTCGAGAGGTTGTTTATTCTCTCCAATACGATTTAGTATTTCCTGATTTTTGTTTTCTTTGTAAGTTTGCGTAAGTAAGTATAAGCCTTCAACCCAGCCTCCGGTAATTATTAATACTGCTACCTGATTTCTTTCATTATTTTTTAAGAAAGCATCTGCTTTTCTGTATGTGTTTGAAAATAAATGTAGTAAAGAATCTTTATTTCCCATATTCTTTTCAATACTCTTAAAAACTTCTGGTTCAAAAGCATTAGACAAAGCTAAATCTTGCGAAAGTGTTTTTATTACAGAAAAATAATTAACAGCATCGGGGATTTGCTCATATATGTTTAAATATGTTAAATCAGCTCCGTAAACACCTAAATTCAATGCTTTTTTAAAGTTGCTACTGTAATTTACCTGATTTTGGGTTGGGTTTAATAGCCCTTTATTATATTTTGTTCCTACTTGCTTTACTAATAAGGCTAACTGATATGGCGATGGAACACTAAATAAAGTATTATTAAACTTAACTAATTTTGAGGCACTTGAGTCAATGTCAACATCGAGTGTTTCATAAACATTTTCGTTTGACTTCTTTTTATTTTTACATGCCGGTTGTGAAATAACTAATATGACAAGTAATAATAATAAGTTTGTTGGAATTTTTAAGGTTCTAAACATTTTCTAAAATTTTATATGCAATTAAATAAAAATATATGAATTTTCAAAGATTTTATTCATGGTTTAATTAATATTTACTTACATTAAACCAATTCTTTTTTTAGACAAACAGTTTTAATTTATTTTTTATTCAGAATATTTCTTAATAATATTGTGAAAATTATATTAAAAAAAATATATTAAATAATCTTAAATACAAAAAAATGAAAAAAGCAATATTAATTTTATTTCTGTTTAGTTGTTTATCAAGTGTTTTAATTGCACAAGACAAACAATTAACAATACAAGATGCTGTTATTGGTCAATGGAGAAACTTATATCCTGAATACATTCAACAGCTAAAATGGCAAGACAAAAGCAATTTTTATACATATGTAAAAAACAGCAACTTAATTCAAGCCAATGCATCATCATCTAAAACAGACACTTTAGTTTACCTAGACGATATAAATAGTGTTTTACATAGTAATTCAATTGATTCTATAAAATATTTTCCTCGTTACTCATGGAAAAACAAAAATTCTTTTGAATTTTCTTATAAAAATCATTTTTTGATTTATAATATTACTTCAAAAAAGTTTGATGTAAATTTAAGTTATGATAAAAAGGCAGAGAATATTGACGTTTGTAAAGAAAATTATAAAGTAGCATATACTATTGACAATAACTTATACATATCAGACAAAACTTCAAAAGTTATTACAATAACAAATGATGAAGATAAAGATTTTGTTAATGGGCAAATTGTTAGTCGTAACGAGTTTGGAATTTATAAAGGTACATTCTGGTCACCAAAAGGTTCTTATTTAGCTTTTTACCGAAAAGATAATCACGACGTTAAAAATTTTCCTTTAGTTGATATTACTAAAAGAATAGCAGAAGTTGTAAACACTAAATATCCTATGGCGGGCATGAAAAGCGAACATGTTAGTTTAGGTGTGTATAATATTGCTACCGGTAAAACTTTATTTATTGAAGGTGAAGACAAAACTTCTGAAAAATATTTAACAAATATCAGCTGGGATCCAAACGAAAAATACATTTACATTGCCGTTTTAAACCGCGAGCAAAATCACATGAAATTAAACAAATATGATGTTGCAACAGGTAAATTAATAAAAACATTGTTTGAAGAAAAAAGTGATAAATATGTTGAGCCTCAGCATGAATTAATTTTCTTTAAAAATAAGCCAAGCCAATTTTTATATCAAACAAGAAAAGACGGATTTAATCATATTTACATATACAATACTGATGGCAAATTAATAAAACAGTTGACAAAAGGGGAATATGAAGTTACTGATGTTTTAGGTTTTGATTCAAAAGAAACAAACTTGTTTTATGTTTCAACACAACAAAGCCCTATTGAAAGACATGTTTACAAAGTAAATATTAAATCGGGGAAAGTAACTAAATTAACTAAAGAAGCCGGAACTCATCGTTGTGTATTAAATAAAAACGGTAAATATTTAATAGATACGTATTCAAATACGGAAGTTCCAAGAGTTTACAATATTATCACGACAAAAGGAAAAAAGCTTAAAAATTTATTAACATCAGCAAATCCTTTAAAAGATTACTCCTTAGGCGAGATGAAAATTGGCACTATAAAAGCTGCTGACGGGAAAACTGATTTGTATTACAGATTGATTAAACCTGTTAATTTTGATCCGAACAAAAAATACCCTGCTATTATATATGTTTATGGAGGACCACATGCTCAATTGATTAATAACAGTTGGTTGGGAGGTGCAAGAATGTGGCAATATTATATGGCTCAAAAAGGTTATGTAATGCTAACTGTTGATAACAGAGGTTCTGCAAACAGAGGTTTGGAATTTGAAAATGTTATTTTCCGTAACTGTGGTGTTAACGAAATGGCAGACCAAATGAAAGGTGTTGATTTACTTAAAAGTTTAGCTTATGTTGACATGAACAGAATTGGTGTTCACGGATGGAGTTATGGTGGTTTTCTTACTACATCTTTAATTGTTAATTACCCTGAAACTTTTAAAGTAGCTGTTGCAGGTGGTCCTGTTATTGATTGGAAATTCTACGAAGTTATGTACGGTGAGCGTTATATGGATACTCCTCAGGAAAACCCTGAAGGTTACAAAAGCACATCTTTGCTTTACAGAGCATCTGATTTAAAAGGGAAATTGCTTATTGTTCAAGGTGCAATAGACAAAACTGTTGTTTGGCAAAATAGTTTAAGCTTTATAAGAGAGTGTGTTAAAAACAATGTTCCTGTTGATTATTTTCCATATCCAAGAGCAGAACACAATGTTAGAGGGTATGACAGAATTCACTTAATGGATAAAGTTTCTAATTATTTTGATGATTATTTAAAATAGAATTGAAATAAAATATTTTTGAAAGCTGTTGGTGTTATGCCAACAGCTTTTTTATTTTAATGGTAGAGTAAAAGTAAAAGTACTTCCCTTACCTATTTCACTTTCAACACTTATTGTGCCATTGTTCTTCTCAACAAATTCTTTGCAAAGAATTAAACCAAGTCCGGTTCCTTTTTCATCATTGGTTCCAAGAGTTGTATGGTGAAAATCAATACGGAAAATTTTTAATAAATCTTCTTCTTCAATTCCAATTCCATTATCGGAAACAGAGATTGAAACTTTGTCAACTAATTCAAAGACTGCAACCTTTATTTTGCCTTGTGAAGGAGTAAATTTAAGTGCGTTTGAAATAAGATTACGAATAACTGTTCTTATCATATCTTCGTCAAAGAAAGCATAAGTAGTATCAGGAATATTTGTTGTTATTTGAATATTTTTATTGTTTGATAAATTTTGAAAGAGTTCAATATTTTCAGTTATTAATGTGTTAATATCTGTTCTCTTTGGATGATATTTAATTTCACCTTTTTGACTTCTCGCCCAATCTAAAAGGTTTTCTAAAAGGTTAAATGTTTTTTCAGCCGAAGAATGCAAATCAAAAACAATCTTTTTTAATTTATCTTTACTAAAAAACTCAAAGTTTTGACAAATAATGTTTGTTAAACTTACAAAAGTCGCAAATGGACTGCGTAGGTCATGAGCAATAATTGAAAAAAATTTATCTTTAGTAACATTTGCTTTTTGCAACTCATCTTTCTTTTTTCGAATCTGTTTTTCTGCTTGTTTTAACTTAGAAATGTTTGAATCTATCGACACTATTTTTGAAATATTTCCTTTATCGTCAATAATAGGTGTTAGGGTTGTCTGAGCCCATATTTTTTCACCAGATTTGGTCAAATTTAGTGCCTGATAGCTTATTGGTTCTTTTAGCCCGAGCCAATTATTGATTAGTGTTTTTATGTCTTTATTATAACTTGCAGATAATAAATTACCACCTTTTTCACTAATAAATTGCCGGAGAGTATATCCATACATTCGAGTAAAACTTTCGTTTACCCATTCAAAGTTTCCTTTGCTATCCATTATAACAATGGCATTATTAGTTTCTCGTGCTACAATTGACAATTTTTCTAATTCCCTTGATTTCTTTTCTATCTCTTCTTTTTGAAAAATAATCTCATTCTCTGCATCTTTTATTTTGGTAATATCCGAATCTATAGCAATAAAATTAATTACTTTATCTTCCTCAAAAATTGGTGTTAATGTTGTTTGTATCCATAAACCTTTATCATTTTTTGTCATTGCAAATTTTTGATAAATAGCTGTTTTTTTATTATCTATACAAGACTGAATGACTTCTTTAATTTTTGGATTAATGCTGTGACTAACAATGTTTGTACCTTTTTTCTTTATTAGTTGTTCTAAGGTATACCCATACATTTTGGTAAAGCCATCGTTTAGCCACTCAATATCTCCATTTTTATCGAAAACAGCGATTGCGTTATCAGTCTCGCGAGCTACAACAGAAAGCTTTTCGAGTTCAATGTTTTTATTTTTCAGCTGTTCCGATTGAGCAAGGATTTCCTCTTTTTGTTGCTCTAACTCAGTATTCTGTAATGAGATATTTTCGTAAGCTTTTTTAAGATTTTCTGTTTGAGCTAATATTTCTTCTTTTTGTTGCAATATTTCACTTGTTCTTTCTACAACAGTATCTTCTAATTTTTTATTTTGTGCTCGTAATCGTTTAGTGCGAATGAAAACAAAGAAACGAATAATTAAAATACTTAATAGCAGATATAATAAATAAGCATAATAAGTTCTATACCAAGGGGGTAATATTACAAACTCAAAAATTGCAGATTCACTTTCAAGGTTGTAAAGATTTCTTGCTTTTACCATGAATGAATATTCTCCTTCACGAAGAAAATTATATTCCTTTTTAGTCTCACTTGACCACGCAGACCATTTTTTATCGAAGCCTTTTAAATAGTAACTGTATTCAATTGACGATTTGTTTTCATAAAAAGGTGTTGCATATTCAAATATCAAAGAATTATTTTGGTATGATATATTTGGAATAAGATTTTTGTTTTGTTTTAAACAAATATAATGTCGATTATTTTTTGATACAGTATAGTTTGCACCATAAAATATTACAGAATCGCAATTTGTGACTTTTCTTATTAATGTATAATAAGACTTTTGATAATCAATTTTTTTTGTTTGTGAATATTTAAACAATCCTTCTGAACCACCAACCCATATAAAATTATTCTTATCAATAAATAATGCTCCCAAACCATTTTGTGAAATGCGTTTAAAAGGGATCGTGTCTATTATATATTTTTTATCTTTCTTAATAAGCACCAAATCGCCATTAACCCAAACATTCCCTTTTTTATCTTCTGCAAGGCTATTAACTCTTTGTTTTTTTAATGTTTTAATGCTTTGAAATAGTTTATCTGGATAAAAATTATTTGTTTTGTAATTAAACCTATAAACGCCACTATCTGTAGAATAAATTAATCTGTTTTTAAAATTAAAAATTTTTATTTCTCTTAAAGATTTTAACGAATTTGATTTACCATAGTGAGTGACTTCGATATTGCCATTATTTTCAGTAATCTTATATAATCCTTTATATATAGCAGAAGCCCATAAGTTATTATATTGATCCTCTCTAAGGCTTCTTACTTCAATATTTTCTTTTAATATTTTACCTTTATTAACCCATTTACCTTTATTGTCGTCCCATATTATTGATGTTAACCCGCCTTTTAATCCAGCATAAATTTTGCCTTTAGTTACTTTTGATTTATATAACTTAAAAATTTCTATATCGCTAACAACCCTTTTTGCCTTGCCTTCAACAATTTGATACATACCATAACTTGTCCCTGCTAATAATATTTCTTTTGACTTAACTTTTGTTTTTAGTAAAGACCATGATTGTTCATCAATTCCCGATACTTTTACAAACTGGTTAATTGATGGACTGTTGCTTTTATTTAAATAGTAAACCCCTGTTCCTGTTGATACATATAAGGTTCCTTTATATTTAAGGATATCAATTATTGTTCCTTTTAAATTATTTTTTTCGTTCCAGTAATTAAAAGTAGAATTTATATCAACATGTGAAATCCCTTTATCTAAACCTAACCACAAATCATTATTTCGATCACTAAAAATTGAATAAACAACATTGTTTTGTATAGAATTTTTTTTATTAATAATATTTAAAATTTCGCATTTTGAATTAAAAATAATAACACCATTCTTAATTGTCGAAAGCGCATAATTATTATTTTGTAACTTAATACCTCCGTATATTTTATTGTCTAATATAAATTTATTAATCTTTTTTGCTCCATCTGAGATATTTTCAAATGAAACAATTTTTGCTTTGCCATTAATTAATGTGTATATAAAAAGTCCTTTATTGCGTGTTCCTATTAGCAATTTATTTTTGCCAAAAGGAAGAATAGAAAACACCTTTGAATTAGAAAAAAAATTACCTTTGGGTATTAGTTGTAAAGAATCGTCAACAATTTTTTTTAAGCCTGCACCAATTTCCTGAACATAAAGATTGTCGTTAACAACCATACTTAAATAAAAATATTTTGCGGTTTTTTTATCTGCTTTTATTTCTTTTCCATTGTAGTGAAATAGATAATTATCAGTCAAAAAATAAGTACCATTTTTTGTTGAATGAGTACACCACACATCTGCAAAATGTTTGTAAGTGAAATCTAAAGATTTTGATAGAGAAACATATTGCAATTTACCCTTGTCATTTGGCGATAAATACCCAAATTCTCCAACAGCACCAACATAAACAATACCCAGACTGTCAATTGATAATGAGCGTGCACTTGAGCTGTTTGTTGTTGGAATTATTCGCCAAGTTTCTCCGTCGAATTCCAAAACGCCTTGGTTGCCAATATACATAACACCTCTTTTATCTTGAACAATAGCCCAATTTTGAGTTGATGCCTGATATTCCCTAGGGGTGTAGTTTCTTGTAAATAGTTGCCCTTTTTCTTGAGAAAAAATTGAAGATAAATTTAATAGTATTAGTAGTATGGAAATAATTATTTGTCTCATTAATCTGTAAAAGCTATATTTTTTATTGCGAAGATAACAGAACATAAAGTGTGAAAAAATTAGCTTAATTTGTCCATTACCAAATTTTTATAACTACGTCCAATTGGAAGTTCTTTATTCCCTATATCAATAGTAGTTGCACTAAAAGCATCAATTTTATTAAGAGAAACAATATAAGAGCGGTGAATACGAATAAATTTTTTTTTATTTAATTTGTTCTCGAAGGCGCTAATTTGTTCTTTTGTAATAACCGATTTGTTTGTTGTTGCAATTTTCACATAATCTTTAATGCTCTCTATGTATAAAATATCTTTAAATAAAATTTTTACCATCTTTTTGTTTTCTTTTACAAAAATAAAATCTTCATCTTTTTTCTCAGAGAGTTTACTGATATTGGTAGCCGATTTGTGAAATAAGAAAAACTTATTTACAGCCTTCAAAAACCTTCCAAAGGTAATTGGTTTCATTAAATAGTCGATAACATTTAACTCAAATCCGTCAATAGCATAATCTTTGTTTGCAGAAGTAATAATAATTGAAGGAGGTTTGTTTAATGTTTTAATAAAATCAACACCGGTTAATCTTGGCATTTCGATATCGAGAAATATTAAATCAATTTTTTCTTTATGTAAAATATCGTATGCATCTATCGCATTATTGTATTTAGCAACTATTTCAATCTTATCTACCTTCTCAAGATAGCTTTCAAGAACTGTTATAGCTAATGGATCATCATCAATTATTATGCACCTTGTTTTCATCAATTTTAATTATTTGAGAACATTTTCTTAAATAAATAATAAAAATAACAAAAAAAATATGATTGTTGTGTAAAACTAATAAAATTATGGAATAAATTTGCAATGAATGATGTCTAAATTATAAAAGAAATCTTAGTGAATAATATTGACAATAAAGATGATAATTATATAATTGAATTAGTAAAAAATGGTAATTGTGCTGCATTTTCAATTATTGTAACAAGATATAAACAACAAGTTGCAAACACTATTGTTGGGATGTTGGGCAACTGTGCTGAAGCAGATGATGTAGGTCAAGAAACATTTATTAGATTTTATAAATCTATTAATAATTTTAGAGGAGATTCAAGTTTAGGAACTTATTTAACAAGAATTGCAATTAATTTATCATTAAATGAGTTAAAAAGAAGAAAACGTAAGCATATGTTTTTTCATTCAGACAGTGATGAAAAATCAAATGAAATTAGTAATGGAGATTCTGATTTTGAAAAAAATGACACAAAAGAAACAGTTGATATTGCAATAAAAAATTTAAAACCTGAATTTAGAAGTGTTATTATTTTACGATTAGTTAATGGATACTCGACAAAAGAAACTGCGGAAATTTTAAATTTACCTGTTGGCACAGTTCTTTCGCGTTTATCGAGAGCTCAAATAAAACTTAAAGATGAATTAAAAAAAATAATCATTTAATTATGAAACAAAATATTCTAAAATTACTCATCCTCTCTTTTGACAAAAAATTATCACCTGACAAAAAACAATTGTTAGAAAAAAAATTAAAAAGTGATAAAAAATTACGAAATCAAAAGCATGAATTAAATGAAGTCAGAGAATTGATAAAAAAACAAGATTATCAGTTTAAACCTTTTTTTGAAACTCGTGTAATGAGTAAGATTGAAAATATTAAAAATGAAATCGATTTTATTAGCAAACTATTTTTTGTTTATAAACGAATTTTTGTTTTTGGTCTTTCTGCAGTATGCATAATATTATTAATCTTTTATTTAACAGGCAACTCTATTCCATTTGACAATTTATTTGGAACAAATTATATGAATACTGATAATTTGAGTGCTTTCTTAATGTTTGACTAATGATTAGTTTATAAAGTGGAAAGTTGAGCGAAAGCAAAATCTCAACACTTCGGGATTGAAAGTTGAATGAAAGATGAAAGAAATGGATATTGAAAAACTTATAATAAAAAAAAATTGGAACAATGAAAAAGCTCACAAAGAAACAGCAAACAATAACAATAATTATTTCTACTCTAATATTTGGATTTTTGTTAGGAGTATTTACTTCGGGATTATACATACGAAAAGAGTTTAGAGAATTTGTAAGTGTGAAAAAAGAAAAAGGTTTTAAAAACTTAATGAATAATGTTCTTGATTTATCTGAAGAACAAACGGTTCTTTTAGATAGTATTTTTACAAAACATGCTATAGTAATTGAAGAACTACACAATGAATTTCGAGAAAAATTTAAACAAAATATGGATTCGTTAGAAACAGAAATGTCCCCATATCTAACAGAAGACCAAAAACAGACTCTTATTGAGATGAAAAAAAAACACAGAAGGCTTAGAAAACCTTTTTTGTTTCGCAAACCAAAAAAGGATTGTAATAAATCAAAGTGATAAAGTTATAAGCTGAGTAATGTTAACCCGCTTTATTTATGCAAAAACGAAGTGAATTGCATGAATTAGCGATGAATAGTGTGAAGTAAAGCGGGAGCCGAACCGCCAGCTGGCGGTGAGCTCACGCAAGTAAACCCCGCATTAGAAGTACCTAAATTTGGGTTTATTAAAAACATCAAATTTGTTGGTAATTCTTAAGCGTAGAAAAATTATGAATTTTTCGGGTTGATCTGTCAGGTTTTTTCTAATTATGTAATTCTACATAGCACCATCTTTTTTAGGTAATTTTTTCACCTCTGCACAAGTGAAAACAGGTCCATCAACACAAATAAACTTATCGCCAACATTACAATGACCACATTTACCTAGTCCGCATTTCATGTGTCTTTCAAGAGTCATAATAATATTGTCATCATTAAAACCTGAACCTTCAAGCTTTTGAACAACGAATTTAATCATAATTGGAGGACCGCAAAGAAAAGCAACAGCATTGTCAGCCTTAATATCTGTGTCTTTCCACAATTCTGTTACTACACCAACTCTACCTGTCCAATCATCAGTTTTTTTATCAACTGTTAAAAGAACTTCAGTGTTTGGTGTTTTGTTCCATGCTTTTAGTTCGTCTTTAAAACAAAATTCATCAGCTGTTTTGCAACCATAGAGAATTTTAACATTACCAAAATCTTTTCTATTATCCATAACGAGATTAATAAGGCTTCTTAAAGGAGGAAGCCCAATACCACCGGCTACGAATACAAGATTCTTCCCTTTAATTTCTTCAAAAGGGAAATGTCCTTTTCCATATGGTCCTCTAATAAACATTTTATCACCAACCTTAAGTTCGTGAATTTTTTTTGTTAATTTTCCTACAGATCGGATACTAAATTCTAAAAAGCCTTTTCTTGATGGAGATGAAGTTATTGATATAGGAGCTTCACCTGTACCCATTAAAGATACTTGCATAAATTGCCCTTGTACATAAGTAAAATCTTTAGCAATTTTTTTGTCGGCAAATCTTACTTTAAAAGTTTTAGTATCAAAACTTTCTTTTATTATTGATTCAATGACTGCAGGATATGGGATATAATCGTTTTTCATAGTTATTAATGATATTTTTGATTAGTAGTTATTTCTTTAATAAAATTAGACATTCCAATATCAACAGGGCAACTGTGAAGACAACGTCCACAACCAATACATCCGCTAATTCCTGTTTCGAGAGTATCATATTTTAGTTTATGTTCATATCTTCTTGCAGCTCTAAATTCTTTTTTAGCTCCCGGATTGTGTCCGCTTGCTTCTTTAGTATAGCCTGAAAATACACAAGCATCCCAAATTCTGCATCTTACACCTTCCCCGCATTTCATGTCGTCAAAAACATCAAAACAAGTACATGTTGGACAAACATAAACACAAGCACCACACTCAATACAACGTTCTGCTATTCTTTCTAAGTTGTCTTGAGGGATTTCTTCTGACTTCATTATTTGAAGAGCTTTGTTGAAATTAACTTTTAAGTTAATATTTTCTTCAGCCTCTAATTTTGTGCTTTCAGCATGTTTTATTTCGTCTCTATATGGATCTGAGAAATATTTTTCATGTTTGTTTACAAAATCAGCACCTTTTTCATTTCCAATTTCAACAAGATAGTAATCGCCTAAGTCAACGAGCTGAATATCATATCCTTCGGTTAAGAAGGGTCCTGTACCTACTGAAGTGCAAAAACATTCATTAGGGCGAGGCGGTTTGTTACAACCGATAACAACAATTAAGCTGTTTTCTCTTCGTGATAAATAATATTTATCTTGATAATTTTTTGAGAAAAAATGGTCTTGATGTGCAATTGCATGAAAATCACAAGGACGAACGCCGAAGACTAATTTCTTTGAATTCTCAACTGTTTCTCTTATTTCTCCTTTATCGTTATATTCCATCATTGTGTCAAGCTGAGGATAAAATATATCTTTAGGAGAATTGACATTTTTTTCAGATGCAAGGTTTATTCTTTTTATATCATCTTCAAAATCATTTTTTTCTTTTGAAAGAACAGAAAAAAGAACATCGCCTCCAATATGCTCCATTGGCACATAAACATTATATTCGTTATTTGCGTCTTTGAGGAGTTTACTGATATCACTTTTATTTATTACTTTTTTAATCATTATTCCTGTTTTTTTAATATTTGATTAATATTGTTATACCTTTTCAATCTTAACAGCACATACTTTATATTCAGGTATTTTTGCAACCGGATCAATAGCATTATTTGTTAAAATATTAGCAGGACCTTCAATGTAATGGAAAGGTATAAAACATGATTTAACACAAACTTTATCAGTAACAGTAGCAACTAATTCTAAAGAGCCTCTTCGAGAAGTAACTCTTAGTTTCCCTCCATTTCTTACACCTAATTGTCTTGCGTCAATAGGATTAATTTCAACATAAGGTACAGGAGCTTCACGTTCTAAAGTTGTTGTAGTACCAGACATGGTTCTTGTGTGGAAATGCCAGTATATTCTACCTGTAGAAAGTAAGAAGTTGTATTCTTTGTCTGGAAGCTCGTTTGGTTCAATATATGGTCGTGGCATGAAAGTCCCTTTGCCTTTTGCAAATTTATCTTTATGCAGATATTTTGTTCCCGGGTGATTGTCGTTAAGGCAAGGCCATGAAAGACCAAATGGTTCTAATCTGCTATATTTCATCCCTGCATAATGAGGCGAGACAGTAGTTATTTCGTCCATTATTTCTTTAGGTCCATCATACATCATCTTGTCGTATCCACAAACTTTAGCAAATTCACCAAGTATTTGCCAGTCAGGTTTTGCTTCTCCGGGTGCATCAATTGCTTTTCTCATTCTTTCACACCTTCTTTCGGTGTTTGTTATTGTGCCGTCTTTTTCAGCATAACTGGCAGCAGGTAAAACTACATCAGCATATTCAGCAGTTGGGGTTAAGAAAATATCTTGAACAACAAGAAATTTTGCTTTTTCCAAACATTCAATAACATGGTTCTGGTTAGGGTCACTAACAACAGGGTTTTCTCCCATTATATATAAAGCTTGTACTTTGCCTGAACCTAATCCGTCAACAACTTCGGTAACTGTTAAGCCAACTTCGCTGGGTAGATTAGTAACGTCCCATGCTTTTTCGAATTTTTTTCTTGCATTTTCGTCGGTTACTTTCTGATAACTTGTATAACAATTTGGTAAAGCACCCATATCACAAGCTCCTTGAACATTGCTTTGTCCTCTTAGCGGATTTACTCCTGCACATTCAATACCAACATGACCTGTTAACATAGCAAGGTTTGCACATGATTTAACATTATCTGTTCCGGTTGTGTGTTGAGTAATACCCATTGAATAAACAATCATGGCTTTTCGGGTAGTTGCATAAGTTCTAGCAATTTCTACCAAATCTTCTTCAGATACACCGGTTATTTTTGATACATATTGAGGGTTATAATCTTTAACTAATTCTTTTAGTTCTTCATAATTCTCAGTTCTGTCCTTAATATATTTTTTATCTTCTAATCCATCTCTAATAATAATATGCATCAATCCATTTAAAAGAGCAACATCAGTACCGTTTTTTTGTTGAGCGTGTACTGTAGCCATTTCTGAAAGGTGGATTTTGCGGGGATCCATTAAAAGAAGCTTAGCTCCACGTTCTTTAATCGATTTAATTATGCGAGAGCCAATAAGTGGGTGTTGTGATGTTGTGTCAGATCCAATAATGAAAAAGCAATCAGCTCTTTCGAATTCTTCAATTGAGTTTGTCATTGCACCGGATCCAAATGCTGCAGCAAGTCCGGCTACAGTAGAGGCATGGCATAAACGGGCACAATGGTCAACATTATTGGTTTTAAAAACAGCTCTTGCCAATTTCATCATCAAATAATTTTCTTCATTTGAAGTTTTGGCTGAACTGAAAAAAGCAACAGAATCGTTCCCGTGTTCCTTTTGAGCAGTTTGGAATTTATCAGCAATTAATTTGTATGCTTCATCCCATGTAGCTTTTCTGAATTTTCCGTTTTCTTTAATTAGAGGGTGTGTTAATCTACTTTTTTTATTAACAAATTCGTGAGCATTCCATCCTTTTACACATAATGAACCCTGTGTAACAGGATGATTGTCGCTTGCTTGTGTGCCAATCAATTTCTTGCCGTCAGAAACTAAATACATACCACAGCCACATCCACAGTAAATACAAGAGGTTAATGTTTTTTTTATCATATCAATTCGTTTTAATTTATAAGAAAATAGCAACCTTATATTAAGATTGCTATTTTATAAATGTTAAATTATTTTTTAGTTTCTCTTACATATATCCACCAGTAAACACATCCGCAGAATATTGCTCCACCTACAATATTACCTAATGTAACAGTAATAAAGTTTTGAGTTATCATAGAACCCCAGTTTAAGCCTGCTAATACTTCAGGAGCTTTTCCTGATGCCTCAATAGCTTTGTCAAAGTGTTTTGAGAAAATACCTGCAGGTATAAAATACATGTTTGCAACAATGTGTTCAAAGCCTGATGTTACGAAAGCCATGATTGGAAAGAAAATTGCAAGAATTTTACCACCAATGTCTTGTGCACATGATGCCATCATTACAGCTAAACATACTAACCAGTTACAACCAATAGCTCTAAAAAAGAATTGAAGGTTATGTCCGTCTAAAGCAGCTGTTTTTCCTACAGCAATTGCAATAGCTGTTCCACCAATAGGTCCGTTAGTTAAACCAGACATGCGAGCAAACATCCATGCTAGGAAAATTGATCCTACAAAGTTTCCAACAAAAACAATACCCCAGTTGCGTAATAGTTGACCAAAAGAGATATTGCGATTCATAAATGCAATTGACATAAGGTTGTTTCCCGTGAAAAGTTCTGAACCAGGAATAATTACCAACATCAAACCTGTGCTGAAGACTGCTCCAATAAAGAATTTTTTTAATCCAAATAGAGCAGGTGCTCCACCAATGGTCCAACCTGTAGCAACAACTGTTGCTAAATGCGCAGCAAAACCAATAAAGCATCCTGCTAAAATTCCTAATACAAATAATTTAATAGCTGAATTTTTTGCTTTTGCTTCGCCTACTGCTACAAAAGACTTTGCTAACTCTTGTGGTGTTAAAAAATTTTTCATTTGTTTTTAAATTTTGTTTAATTAATAATAAAATTTAATTGTAAATATTATATATAATACTGTTTACAAAAACACAAACATAATATTGTATGTTTATGTATGTTTGTTTTATTTGTGATATAAAAATATCTGTTTAATTGTTTACTTTATATGATATTTGCAATACTTTTATATGATAATTTTCATGTATTGAAGTTTATTTAGACCAGTTAAAAATAAACAGCATTGAAAATAATGTTTTTTTGAGTTTGTCATCAAAAAATAACATTTACATGATATTTGTTAGCATTTTTAATTTGTTGCTTGGTTTAGTTTATAGATTATGAAAAAATGAAATTGTGCTTCTATTTTAAACCGAAATGTGGTTAATAGAAAATAATTTGTTTTTATAATATATAGATATGTATAGTTGAATCCACTCTAAAAAGTTGTAATTTTAAATTATAGAGACCTGATATGTTTTCTATTATAACGATTATCAATTGTTTGAGTAGTTCGTTTTTTATTAGCACAAACATGTCAGGTTTTTTCGTAGTGGACTCATAGTTAGAAAATCAAATTTAAAGTATTATCTTAATTCTGATTTTAAATTTTATGCATATCTGTTAAATAATAAATGAATTTTATGTATTTTTGTAAAATCACGACAAAATTATAACTAATGTTTCGGAAATTAACGATAGATAATATTGATAAAAAAATTTTATCATATTTAATGAATGACGCAAGAATATCTTTTTTAAGTATTGCTAAAGAATGCAACATCTCAAGTGCAGCAATTCAGCAGAGAGTTAAGAAAATGACAGATGCTGGTATTATTAAAGGATCAAAATTTACTATTAGACCAAAAGTATTAGGCTATGATATATGTGCTTTTATTGGAGTGTTTTTAGATAAGGCACATGCTTACAAAAGTGTTGTAAATGAGTTAATGAAAATTAACGAAATAGTTGAATGTCATTATACAACAGGGAATTATGCAATTTTTTTAAAATTATATTGCAAAAATAACGAACATTTAATGAAGATATTAATTGATACGATACAAAATATTCAAGGAGTTTCACGAACCGAAACTTTTATTTCTCTAGAGCAAACAATTGAAAGGCAAATTGAAGTTTAAAGAATTTTATAAACTTTAATATAATAATTATGAGTCCACTCCGAAAAGTGTTTTTCGTCATTGCGAACGGAGTGAAGCAATCTCAACATGTTGAATTATAAAGCTATAGATTGCTTCGTTCCTCGCAATGACGTACTTTTTCTACTTTTCGGAGTAGACTCAATTATTACATTATAAATACTTAATTAACAAATAGGAGATAAAAATATGATAGAAGTTAGATGGCATGGAAGGGGCGGACAAGGTGGATTTACTGTTTCAAGACTATTGGGAATGTCTGCAGCATTATTTGAAAATAAATATGCAATGGCTTTTCCTTCATTTGGACCTGAACGTCGTGGTGCACCGGTTTTGGCTTTTACCAGAATTGATAAGCACAAAATTACTGACAGAAGCGAAGTTAAAGAATGCGATTATGTAGTAGTTATGGATGAGACTCTCATTAATAAACATATTACTGATGGCTTGAAAAATGACGGAACGATTTTAATTAATACAAAAAATCCTGAAAAATATTCCGACGTTTTAAAGGATTGTAAAGTTGTTTCAATTGATGCTACTTCAATTGCATTAGATATTCTAAAACGACCAATTACCAATACAGCTATGTTTGGTGCTTTAGTTGCTGTATCAAATGTTGTCAGTTTAGATTCTGCATTAAAAAGCATTGAAACAGAGATGAAACCATCGTTAGTGCCTAAAAATATTGAGCTTATAAAAAAATCATATGAAATAATAAAAGGAGGTTATAATGAATAGACCAAAAGTACAAAAATATGTTAAGCCGAAACATATAGATGATTATCCTGTTGGACCACAATTTACTGCAGGATTTCTTGCTGAGACTAATGCAGGTTGGAGAACTTTTCGTCCCATTATTGATAAAAATGTGTGTATTAATTGTTTGCGTTGCTATATAGTTTGCCCTGATGGCGTAATTTTTAAATCTGAAAATAAAGTTGATGTTGATTATGATTATTGTAAAGGATGTGGTGTTTGTGCACATGAATGTCCTGTAAATGCAATTAAAATGGTTAAGGAGGAATTGTTATGAGCAATAAAAAATTATTTATCTCAGGTGACGAAGCTGTAGCTATTGGTGCAAAATTATCACGACCGAATGTTATTTCAGCATATCCAATTACACCGCAAACAGTTACTGTTGAACGATTATCGGAAATGGTAGAAAGTGGAGAGTTAAATGCAGAATATATGCATGTTGAATCGGAGCACTCAGCTATGTCGGCTGCAATGGGAGTTAGCGCTGTTGGTGCACGTGCATTTACTGCAACTTCATCGCAGGGTTTGTTATATATGGCTGAAGGATTACATTATGCCAGTGGTGGTCGTTATCCAATTGTTATGATGAATGCAAACCGTTCGTTAGCTTTGCCATGGAGTATTTATGGCGACCAACGTGATTCTTTATCTCTTCTCGACAGCGGATGGATACAAGTTTATGTTGAAGATGCTCAAGAAGCTCTTGATATGATTATTCAAGCATATAAGATTGCTGAGAACAAAGATATTTTAACTCCTTTTATGGTAAATCTTGACGGATTTGTATTAACTCATACTTATGAATTAGTAGAAATTCCTGAACAAGAAAAGGTTGATGAATTTTTACCTCCATTTCAAACTCCAAACAAGATGTCGTTTGAAGAGCCAAAAAACATGGCATTTAGTACAACTCCAGCCGATAATTTGGAATATAAATATCAGCAAAATAGAGCTATGTTTAATTCAATAAGTGTGATTAACGATGTAGATAAAGAATTTGGCGATAAGTTTGAAAGATATTACGGTGGAATGGTTCAAGAGTATCGTTGTGATGATGCCGAAGTTGTTATGCTAACTCTTGGAAGTATTACCGGTACTGTAAGGATGATTGTTGACAAGCTACGTGGCGAAGGCAAAAAGGTTGGTCTTTTAAAGATTAGATATATGCGTCCTTTCCCAGAAAAAGAAATTATTAAACTTGCCGAAAAAGTTAAAGCTGTTGGCGTTGTTGAGAAAGATATTTCTTTTGGTTACGAGGGAACTGTTTTTACAAATGTTAATTCAGCTTTATCGAAAATAGATAATGCTCCATTATCGCTCAATTTTTTATGTGGAATGGGAGGACGAGATGTTTCAAAATCAGATATCTATAATATGTTTATTAGTCTCTTTAAAGCTGCTGACGGAGAAAAACAAAAACGAATTCAATTTATAAATATGGGGGTCGAAACAGATGAATAATACAGATATAAAAAGAATTACACCAAAAAATATTACTGATAAAGAATTTTTTTATGGACATAAAGCATGTGCCGGTTGTGGAGGTAGCTTAGCTGTAAGATTAGCACTAAAGGTTCTGGGAGAAAGAACATTTGCAGTTTTGCCTGCAGGATGCATGTCGGCAGTTGGTTTTATATACCCACAAATGGCTTTTGTTAATAATGCAATAATTTCAACATTCCCCGGAGCTGCATCAATGGCTTCCGGAGTTTCTGTTGGTGCAAAAGCATTGGGACTTAAAGATTATAAAACAGTAGTTTTTGCAGGTGACGGTGGTACAGCAGATATTGGGCTTCAAGCTCTTTCGGGTGCTATTGATAGGAATGACGATATTATTTATGTGTGTTACGACAACGAAGCATATATGAATACAGGTATTCAAAAAAGTGGTTTAACTCCTTACGGAACAAAAACTACAACAACTCCTGCCGGTACGAATATTCATGGTGCTCAAAATTCAAAAAAGAACCTGTTTGAAATTATGGCTGCTCATGAGATTGCTTATGCTGCTACTGCAAGTGTTGGTTATCCTCAAGATTATATTGATAAAATTAATAAAGCAAAGCATACTAAAGGAACCTCTTTTATTCATGTTTATGCTTCT
>Ga0164318_10001519_pt1 | contig 20760 bp, 14 predicted proteins | sample GuaBasSedimGuay9_FD_113734 | JGI IMG/M metagenome (GOLD analysis project Ga0164318, IMG submission 113734) | Subseafloor sediment microbial communities from Guaymas Basin, Gulf of California, Mexico - Guay9, Core 4571-4, 0-3 cm | ecosystem: Environmental > Aquatic > Marine > Hydrothermal vents... | reverse complement strand
GCCGTCTTCAGTTCCTGCATCGAATCCCCGGCGATGGCCGCGCTGCTGCAAACAACGGCTGCCACCAGTATGGTGGCGGTCATTCCCAGACTCGTCCCCATGTGTGAAACATTGATCGCCTCGAATCCGAGAAGGACAAGGGCAGTGAAGACGAGCGTGGTTATCGTGACGGATGAAATGGGATTGTTCGAGGATCCCACTATGCCGGCCAGATACCCTGCCACCGCTGTGAAGAAGAAAGTGGCGACGAGCATCAACAGGGTCAGCACGGGGGAGATAATTATCTCGTGAGTCACCCACAGATACAGTGCAAGGACACCGACCGCGATCAATAGCAGATATATCGGGGAAACCCTGAAATCCCTCTCGGTCCTGATCGGAGCGGGTTCGTTCGCATCGGATTTCTTCCCGCTCATGGTCTGAACGATGGACTGCTTCAGCTGGGGGGCCATCTTTATCAGGGTATAAATGCCGCCGGTCAATACCGCACCGATGCCGATCCACTTGGTCTCATCGAACCACAGCTGGTAGACGGCATCTATCATCTCGGGAGCGGAATCTCCGCCGGGCCAACCCTTTATCAGACCAACCGCAGGTATGCCTATTACCCACCCGAGGATGCCCCCGATGAACACTATGAGTGATATCTTGAAACCGATGATGTAGCCGACACCTAGTAGGGCGGGGGAGACATTCACACCGCCGAAGAACCTGATGTTCTTCATGCCGAACGGCTTCCCGGTCACAACCGTTTCCACCTTTTCCTTCCAGAGTGAAAGACCGGAACCCGCGGCAAGCTTCATTCCGCCGCCTATTCCGGCAGCCATGAGTATGTAGTATATCCCCCTGCCGCCTTTTTCCATTGCCTTCAGGACCTCGGCTGCCGCAACACCCTCCGGGTATGGAAGGTTCAGATCCTCTATGAACACCTTCCTGAGCGGTATCGTGAAGAGGATACCGAGAAGGCCGCCCACAAGGGAAATGATCACCATTATCAGTATATTCTGGAAGGTGAACATGTCCGCCCAACCGGCATCACCCCCCGTCATATCGTTTATAACTATGAGGGCCGGGAAGGTAAAGATGATGCCTGCCGCAAGGGCCTCCCCCGCCACGCCGATGTTCTTCGCCATGTTGATCTCCAGTATGGAACCCTTGAGGAACTTCAATGCCGCAAGGGAAAAAACAAGGGAAGGTATGGTTGCCGAAACGGTCATTCCCACGAACAGACCGAGATAGGCATTGGCTGCCCCCATGATGATCGTTATCGCTATTCCCACAAGGATCGCCTTCAACGTGAACTCGGGGAGTTCCTGATCGGCCGGGACATACGGTTGAAATTCATCTTCCATTATTTATTCCCCCTATTCTCCCCTTATCTCAGCCAGCTTGTAATATTCGTAATCAACAACAAGTGAATAGGAGTTACCGGGGTCGTTGAAACCGATTATCCCGATCCTGGGAGCCCAGTTCCCGGCATCTTCCATGCTGACAAGCACTGTCCAGACCTCGCCCTGATAATCCTCATCCAGAAGCTTCAGGAGGTCCTCGTCGGGAATGCTCAACTGTAGGGATATGGAGCCCTCCTGCCCGGGAGGGTTGGCTCCCGTATCGCTGCTCGTCCTGTTCCCGGACATGTCCGAGATGGAAACGGAGAATGTGTCGGGGGCATTCGTGTACTGCCTTATCCTCGGACGTCCCGGTGGTTTGGATTCATCGGTCCATGTCAGCGTCGCGGATATGTTCTTCACGAGCATTCCGGAGAGGTCCATCTCCTGGGTTTCGCTGGATCCCTCGGAGAGGTCACCCGAAAAGCTCACCTTATCCGTATACAACACATAGCCGAGAAGTATATCTGTCGTACTGCTCCCCCCCCCTCCTTCTCCGCCCGATGCATTACTTCCGAAAAGTAATGCGGAGATCAACATCACCAATAAGACGCCTATGCCTGCAAAGGTAACCTTCCTGTCATTGCTGTTCATCCAACCACCGCTATGAACATTCAAGGGAAATCATCAGGACCCAGGGTTATCGCAGTATGAAATATAAAGTTTGACCGAGGTGGAAAGGATCGAATCCTTCACTCCTCGGGGTCCTCCCACTCTCCATCCACTTCTTCATAGTCGATCTCGAGGAGGTCCTGCGCCTTTTTCCTCTGTGATCTCATGTAGAGCACAGCAACAAGGACCGCAATTATGATGATGATGACGGCAGCCGCGACGTAATACCATGTCATATCCTCCTCCCCTCCCTGAGGAGAGCTGGATGCTGCAGCCGATACGGTGATGTCGAACTCCTCTTCATGAGCCACGGGCCCTCCCGGTACGGAAAGAGTTACCTTGAGTTTGCCCTCGATCTCTTCCGAGGGAAGTACCACCTCAAGGGACCAGGTTCCGTTCTCATCGACAGTGGTCTCCCCCAGAAGGATATCCTCAAGGGTCACCCTCACGGTATAACCCACGGAGGATTGAGAGGTCCCGGACATCCTGATGTTCTCTCCCGTTTCCCAGCCCGATGAAGGTTCCGGTATCAGGTTCAGAGAGAGAAACGAATGGTCGAGTTCATAACTGTCGGTGGTTGAGAATTCCAGCGAGAAAACCTCCACAAGAGGCTCGCCATCGAGTCCGTAAACATTCGGTGCCAGAGACAGTTCATATCTGGTATCGGAAAGGAACAGGGCAGAAATGGATACTTCCGAGGAGGATACCCACGAGAAAACGAGTCCCTTCACGAACGGTTCGATATCGATCCCCTCCCGTATCCTTGTCCTGTTCACACTCACCCCGAAGGAGAGAGTCAACCTGCCGTCCAGCGGGAAAGCATCCAGGATGCTCTCGGCTGGGGAGACCAGACCGATCATGATCCTCGGAGGCCGGACCCTGAAAGATGTGGTATTCCCCACGGGGAATACGGAAAGGTTCCCCGTCGTCTTCAGGTCATTAGAGATCCTCACCTCGTACCACGTATTCTCCTCAAGGGCATCATCGGGCCTGAAAACCAGGGTTGTGTTCCCATCTTCAAGGATGTAGATGCCCCTGATGGGAGCGCTCCCTCCTTCCCTGACAACCCTGACGGCATGGGACCATCCCCTCTCAGGTTCGACCACAGGAACGAGGAAGAACATCGTGATGTTCGTTCCAGGATCCACATCGACCTGTCCGGGAGCTGGTGTTACTGAATACCATCCCGAAAGAGGCATCAGGGAGATCACCCCCATCTCGACAGTCTGCCCACCTTCGACGAAGAGCTCCTTCGTGAAGGGTATGTAACCCTGGCCGCTCATGTTCACCACGAACAGACCCTCCTCAACCGGAGAGGAGAGATCGATTGAAAAGTTGAACGAACCGTCTCTGTCCGTCAAACCGTACTGATCCTTGAAGGAAACCCTGATTCCCGCAAAGGGCTTTCCCTCGAGGAGAACGGTACCATTGATATGGGCAAACGGGATCTCCGGCGTGGAGAATGCGAAAACAAGGTCCCTCCATAGAATGGGCATACCATCATCAAGTGCCCTGAGTTCCGAGGATACCACGAATTCGAATTCCCTCTCAAGGGGGAGATTTCCCTGGACCCTGACAAGATATGTGTTCTCCTCCGCACCATCCTGCGGAGGGGCCAGAGGAATGGTTCCCGCTCTATCACCTTCACTGTCAAGAACATACAGGGTGACATTGAGTGTCTGGAAGAGAACAGGTTCCGGCAGGCGCACGAGCAAGTCCGAGGTTATCTCTGCCAAACCTTCACCGGATCCATCGGTCAGCTCCACGGTGACAGGGAGGGGATCCTCTACAAGGGCAACGCTCATGAGATTGTTTTTTCCGGCCTGGACAAGGGCAACATCCACCTTGGTGGAATGGTGGTCGGCTCCCACCTCGAGATTCACATTACCCGACCTTACCCTTTCGAAACGGGCGATCCCCTTACTGTCCGTCGTGAGATTGAACTCATCATCGGAAAGCTTTGACGACAGTACCTTCACCCAGGCTCCTTCCAGCGGTGCTCCACCCGAAGTGACGGTGATGTTCAGACTGCCCCATTCATACGGGACAAGTGTAATGGTTCCGAGGTCGATCTCCTCTCCCCTCTCCACTTCTATATCCTCCAGGCTGTGACCTTGATACAGATATCCGTCCTCGATCACAAGATCATGCAGTCCGGGAATGACGAGCGGAAAGTTGAAATAACCTCCTTCATCGCTCAGAACTGTCTGGTCCACAAGGCTGACGCTGACGTTCACTGCCGGGAGCATCGAGATGCTGTCAAGCAGCCTGCCCGAAACGGTGGATGGCGGAAGCTCGGTCTTGAATTCCACCGTCATGGAGCGCCAAAGGGGCCTCCCCCCGCCTGATGATCTCAACTTTGCCAGCATGGTGAGACTGTAATAAGAATCGTATTCGAGGGGGTCATCCGGCACAATATCAACCCTGTCGTTGTCCGTCCCGGGAATAACTATATGGAAGGGAACGTTCCCACTCGTGGAATTCAGAAACAGATAATTTGACGTATCGTTGATGGAGACCCTCTCCATCTCCTGACCGAACAGGACGGTTACACCCCTGGAAACGTTCGCGGATGCCGCACCGTCAACGGGAATGGTCTCGAAAGGCCATGGATCCTCTGTGAGATTGAACGTTACGGTTGTCATTCCACCCTCGTTGATCACAACCGTGTTCGAGGGCTCCGTGGAGGAAAGGTCCTGAAAATGGAGCTTGGTGGCCTCCACCTCCGTTTCAACCGCCCTTATGTCATTGTACACGACCTCACCGGACGAATCGGTGACCCTAGCCTGTGGGAAGGGCATGGAGGGGAGGTCCGGGACGTGGGACACCGTCACCACCGCATTCTCCAACGGTTCTCCCGAACTCCCGTTGAGTATCCTCACCGTCAGGTTGCCCAGAGCCGCGTCTGTCAGCTGGAGCGCTCCAGGGGGTACATGATGTGTCTCGGAGGCATTTATCGTCCCCTGGACTATATACTGACCCTTGACAATGTCCAGGTAATAGGTCGGACTGATCGTCACAACGTAGTTGATCACCTGATAATTATCGTCACTGGTGTCAACCGTGATATTGAACGAACCACCGGGACCCGATGTGGTGGTGAATGATACTGGAGTCGGGGTTCCCCCTGTACCATTGGGTATCTTCGTGGCGTTGCATGTGACCGTTAGACCGGCGGTCCCGTTCGTTATGGTCCCTTCTATGTAGCCATCCAGGGAGCCTATGGGGCCCGTTTCCCATCCAATGACATCCCCATCCCGTGTTGCCATGAAAGGTAGCAGACCGGATGAGACCAGAACGAAAAGCACCAGGAATACAGATTTTCGATGCATGGTCATACCTCACCAGTGTTGATGGAGGAAAGGAAGGGCTGCAGAAAGCATTCTTCTCCTGCAGCCATCAGGTCCGTTCTCAATCCTCCTCTTCATCATCAAGCTCTTCAACCTCATCCTCCTCGAGCTCCATATCCTCGAGCTCCTCCATTTCTTCCTCCTCTTCATCGAGTTCCATATCATCGAGCTCCTCGTCCTCCTCCTCGAGCTCCATCTTCTCCTGGTCCGAGAAATCATATCCACACTCGGGGCATTCCTCATCATCGGGATCGAGCATAGACCCGCACTTGGGGCATTTGTAGGCTTCCTCTTCGAACTCGGCACCGCAGTGAGGACAGACGGTGTCCTCGCTGCTCACAAGGTGATGGCATTCGGGGCATTCGAACTCCTCCTGAAGCTCTTCCTCGATATCCCTGTTCCTGGATTGAATCATGAGATATACCGCCAGGATTATCACCAGAAGGACTATTATGCCGATGACTATGAACACCCACAACATGCTTGAGGCGGGATTCGAGGTCTCCTCCGCAACCTTCAATGTGATGGGATATTCATTCAGCAGGGTCATCGATGTGGGATCGTATACCCGGATCCTGCAGAGATATTCTCCCGTATCAAGATCCTCGATGTCAAGGGTAACCTGCTTATCGGTTTCTGCCGCAGAGAGGGTCACATTGGCATATTCGATGAAATCGGATGTCCCTCGCTCCTCCTCGATGAGAATGGCAACCCTTATGGGTTTGCCAAGAGGGTTGCTCAGGGTTATAACGGCCTTGGAACCGGTCTCGACGGAGGCCGGCCAATTATCATCCACCGTGAGAGTGGGAATGAGCACGGGCTCGGTTGTGAAGTAGACGATGAAATCCGCCCTTATCCTTGCGCCAGAGGCATCACCGGCACCGTATTTTCCGGCCGGCAGTGAAACCATGTATTCCGTACTCCCGTTCAATCTATCATGGTCTATCTCGAGATTCCGGTCCTGGTTGGACCATGTGTAGATGATACCCTCCACGGGAGCTCCGGTATCCACCTCGACGAATTCCAGTGCCCCTTCCACGAGTTCCGTGTCCACCGAATAATTCGTGAAGAACAGCGAAACAGGTATATTCACGGGAACGCTCGAGAGAATACCGCTGCTTGGTGTCTGCAATATCACCTCTATGGGTTTGAACTCGGTCCTTATCTCTATCTTCTCTCCTCTGATAAGGGCGGGTGTCCCGTTCACATCCCTCATTTCTCTGTAGAATTCTCCCTCGGGGAAATCCGAAACCGAAAGTGTATAGAACTTGTCGTGGTCCAGCGGTTCCAAGGGTTTGATGAAGACGGACCTTGAATCCTCCGAGAGCGAAATGTTCAGATCTACCGAGGGGCTCGTGAGTGAGAAGTTCCTTCTGAAGGTATCCATATCCGGGTGGGCCAGCGCATTCCTGAACGTCAGGGTAATTGTACCGTCCACGGGCATTCTCCCTTCGGAATCCACCGGATAGAAAACCTGGAACCAGTCGTCAAGCCGGGACAGTGTGATGTCCGATCCGTTCCTTGAACCTCCTGCGATTATGGAGATGGGACCGAATACTTCCGTGCCGAGCCCCAGGTCGTTCCCGTTCGCGCGTACGGTGACGTTGAACAGCTCGAACTTGTTCATCTCTATGGAAATCTGATAATTCCCGTTGTATCCCGTTTCCGTGGTCCCGATGACGCTGTCATGATGGAGCACGTCTATCTTCACTCCTTCAACACCTTTCTCTCTCAGAGTGACCCTGCCCACGATAGTGGCCGGGTCCAGGGTCTCCGTACTGAAATCAAGGGTGAAATCCCTCCACAGGGGATTGGTTCCCGTTGCGGAAGCCACCTGCTCGCTGATGAAGAGTGTATAGGTTGTCCCGTAGTCGAGATAATCCCTTGGTTCAAGTGTGTACCGGGATGGATCCGAAGGGGTAGTAACGATATCCAAAGGAACCGCGGCATCCTCCGGATCGAATATCTTCAAGTTATCCGTATTGATGGTCTCGGGGTCCATACCAAGGGCGAAACCGTCCGGGTCCTTGAAATCCACCTGTATCACAGCGTCCACCGGGACATCGGGCCCGGGAAGGTCCATTGTAAAGTCGGACCTTGCCTTCACCAGAACGGGCAGATCCTTCTCATACAATGTGACGTTCACATGGGCATCACCCGTTCCTTTGGGAACGGTAAGGGTCTGCGGGAAATAGTTCTCCAGTGTGGCACGGAACCCCGTATCCCTCTCTGCAAGTATTTCCTGGAAGATCACCTCTCCGGTGATATCGGTCAATCCGGATTCCATGGTCACCTGATGGGTGATATTGACGCCCATCAGGGGATTCCCTTCTTCATCCTGGGCCCGTATGGTGGCGTTTCTGGTGGGTCTCTTGGTAACCGTAAGCCCCGGTACCTCGAGAACATCACCCCTTTCAACGGTGATGTCATCGACCATGTTCCCGTAATAAAGATACTCGGAAACCCCTCCCACGGTGGGACCGAGAACCTTGATCGAATGGGTTCCCTCCGGAACATCCTCGAACTCATAGAAGCCGTCGTCCACATAGACCGGGAGTCTGCCCTGAAGCCTCAGCATGGTCCCCTCCGGTGCCGGGTCCGTTGTACCATTGATATAGACATGACATCTGAGAACCGCGTTGGGAAGCTCGGTAGTGAATCTGTAGGAGAACGACCTCCAGAGAGGCTCGCTGCCCGTCTCGTTCTTGACCCTGGGGGATACGAACACCTCGTACGTCGTATTGAACTTGAGATCCTGGTCAGGCTGTATCCTGCACAGGCTCGATAAAGGCCACTGATACGATATGTTCACCTTCTGTCCGCCAACCTCCCTGAGGAAGAGCGTGTCCACACCAATGGAGCTCTGATCCATGGGACCGCGGAACTGAACGAAGAGGACCGTGGGAAGCTCGATACGGGAAGTCGTGATCCCCGTGCTGCCATCGGGAGGTGAATACGAATTCACAAGTGGATTCTCGTTTATTGTCAGGTTGTAATGAGATGTGGCTCCCTGGACAAGGGGCCGGTAGGCAATTCCAGTACCGTTCCCGTCATTGTATGTAAAATTCCCCTTGATAAGCCGCATCATAACAAGATTTCCAGGGTCCAGACCGATTTGCATGTTGCTGAAGGTGACATTCCCGTTCGCATCGGTGTAGTTCCCTGTCGTGGTCGAGCGGTGAAGAGGATGGTATGTGAATTCGAAACCCACACCTTCCAGGGGTAGTCCCGAGGACCCGTTGTACACGGTGAATGAGAGATTCCCGAACGTCCCCTTCTTGTAGAACAATGTCCCGTTCGCCGTGTGATTGACAACGTTTTCGGGACTCCAATCGGACGGGTTGGGGACCTGAACGACCCCTCCCCCTGCCTCCTCCCAACCGTAACAGTCGGTAAGCTGAAATGTCCATGGCTGTGATGTATCATGGGATTCAACATCTACCCGGACGGAGAAATTACCCGAAGTGACATTTATCACGGCCTCGAAAGGACCAATCATCGTTCCGTTGGCCATAATACCTGTCACGTTCAAACCGAAATCGGACGGTCTTCCGTCGGGATTCGACTCGTTGAGACCATATATTATTCCATTGAAATATCTGTAGACGGCCCTACCGGGCAGTGCATCAGCTTCATCGTTCTGATACTGGAACAGGACCATGAAGGATCCCATGATCATGAGCATTACAAGAAATACGGCTGTCGTTCTTTTCACGTTCACACCTTCCTTTTTATTTTTGTGATTGCACCCTCCGGAAGGAGGCTGTTCCCCATTAGGTCCATTTTCCAACGGAAACAAACACTGCTTCTATTGGTTATTTAACCTTTTCGTCCTTTTTCTCCTTGATATATCAAATTTCCTGTAATTGATCCCGGTTGAGAGTGTGTCGTGAATATGAGAGGCGGAAAGTTCAAATAAAATTGAATACATTCAATATATGTGAATACCACAAGGTCTGGCATGGTCGGTGAGGATATTCCCTACGATAGAATGTTGCCGGAATTCGGATATCTGAAGATATTCGCCGAAGGAAAAAGAAGCGAGATATTCCTCTCACTGGCGGGAGCGGGGGAGAGCGGAATGAGCTTCAAGAAACTGTCCCTCGACACCTCCATCCCACCAACCCTCCTTGCATATCATCTGAAAAGGCTGCAGGAAGCAGAACTGGTGATCAGGGATCTCCAACAGGGAACGAACAGCAGGGAATATACCCGGTACCGGCTCACCGACAGGGCAAGAAGGTTGATGATATTCGCATACGGGCTCGGAGTGATCGGGGGGCCGGTAGATGACAGAGAATCGGTCCCGACCGGGGTTCCGGACATCATAAGGATCGTTCCGGCGGAGCTTTACCCGAGGGTCATGAGGCTACCGGAGGAATAGGTAATGACAGCAAAGAATGAAAATAAAAGGGATGTGATACTCGTCCGGAGTGCGGATCATAAAAGCCATTATATTATAGGGGCGATACCACAATGGACCCGAACGGATCTGAGACTTCACATGTACAACGAGATCATCGAGGGAGAGGATGAACCCTATTTTGTGACGACCACCCAGATCATAATCCCGAAAGCGGCGGTCGGCAAACTGCTGGAAGTACTGGCCAATGCCATGAAGAATGAGGGCAAGGCCACAAGCATGAAGGTCATGGAGCTCCCTCCGGAGCTGTCGAAGGTTCTCGAGAGCGAAAGAACGGAAAGGAAGCCTCCCAGGAAAAAGGTTCAGAAGATACGAAGGAAGTAGTATGGAGATCGATAGGCTCAGGAGGAGAGACAGACTTCGACTGCCTTCTTCAGCGTATCGATATCGACCGGTTTCCTCAGGAAATGATCTATACCGAGATCCGACACGAACTCCTTCACCGAATCATCCGCTGTAAGGAACAGTATCTTCTGATCCGGTTCCCTCTCCAGTACCATTCTGGATAGATCGGCCCCGGACATGATGGGCATCCTGTGATCCACTATGAGCAGTTCGGGTTTGGGATCGGATGATTCGTAGGCCTTGAGGGCGGACTCGCCATTGTAGAACTGGCCCACCACGACGTGCCCCATATCCTCCAAGATAATGGCGATCAGCTGCTGTAATGTCGGTTCATCATCCACGATCATGATATTTGCCATCTACAGCACTCCCGAAAAACCTGTATGTCCCTGCGGGTATATGATTGAAGGACGGAATAAATAAATCTATCCGTGATAAACATTGAAAGCAGGAGTCCGGCAGGTTGGAACGGATGATCATCGGAGGTTTCCCATCTCCTTCTTTATCTCTTCCATCACGGCGGACATCCGCTCCTCGAACCCGGAATTGTCCATTCTGGCCATGCGCGATATGGTCACCCTGCATCCCGCGGATCGTATCCTCTCGACGGAAACCCCCCGCTTCACTGCTCTCTGGGCCAGGGAATCGAACAGGAGAATTGCCCTAAGCATCATGACCTGCTTGCCCCCGGGACAGTAGGAATCAACATGATGGAATGCGTTCTGCTGCAGGAAATCCTCCCTCAGCATGCGGGTTGTCTCCAGGGTGACCTGCTGTGAAGGCGGTAGAGCGTCGGGCCCCACCAGTTGAATGATCTCCTGGAGTTCGGCTTCCTCCTGGAGAAGCGCCATGGCACGATTCCTCATCGATAACCAGTCCTTTGCCACATGGGTCCCCCACCAATCCTCCACCTTCTCAAGATAGAGGGAGTAGGATTTCAACCAGTTGATCGATGGGAAGTGCCTCCTGTCCGCAAGGGACGAATCCAGGGCCCAGAACACCTTGACTATCCTCAGAGTGTTCTGCGTGACAGGTTCGGAGAAATCACCCCCGGGGGGTGATACAGCACCGATGACGGAGATCGACCCTTCCCTTTTCTCGGTCGATGTGCATGTGATGTACCCTGCCCTCTCGTAGAAGTTGGCCAATCGACTCGAAAGGTAGGCAGGGTATCCTTCCTCACCGGGCATCTCCTCGAGCCTCCCGGAGATCTCCCTCAGGGCTTCCGCCCATCGGGAGGTGGAATCGGCCATCAATGCAACATCGAAACCCATGTCCCGATAGTACTCCGCGATCGTGATGCCCGTGTATATGGAAGCTTCCCTTGCCGCGACCGGCATGTTCGATGTGTTCGCTATCAGCACGGTCCTGGACATCAGCGGTTCCCCTGTCCGCGGATCCTCGAGATGGGGAAACTCCCTCAGAACATCGGTCATCTCGTTCCCCCTCTCACCACAGCCGATGTAGACGATCACATCGGCATCGGACCATTTCGCCAGTTGATGCTGCGTCACGGTTTTTCCGGTTCCGAAACCACCGGGGATCGCGGCCGTGCCTCCCTTGGCAATGGGAAAGAACGTATCGAGTATTCTCTGACCCGTGATGAGCGGGACGGAGGGGTCCATCTTCCTCTTGAACGGACGCGGCATCCTTACGGGCCATCTCTGGACCATCGTTATATTGTGATCGGTATCGCGCCCTTTCAAAACACAGATCGTCTCCTCGATCGTATAATCCCCTTCAGGAACGATGGATAATATGACCCCTTCCACCCCCGGGGGAGCCATTATCTCATGCTTCACGGTTGGGGATTCCTGAACCCAGCCAACAATATCCCCTTCCTTGACGCGGTCCCCCTCCGATCCTGTGGGGTGGAACGTCCATTTCTTCCCATGATCAAGGGGACTTACCCGCACCCCCCTCGAAATGAAATCGCCTGTCTCCCTCTGTATGGCTTCCAGGGGTCGCTGAATCCCGTCATAGATCATGGATATGAGACCGGGACCCAGCTCCACGGACAGGGGTTCTCCGGTCTTGTGCACGGGTTCACCGGGAGTGATACCGGCAGTCTCCTCATATACCTGGATCGTTGCGGAATCCTCCTCCAGACCTATGATCTCCCCGATGAGCCTCTCCCTGCCCACCATGACGACATCGTACATCTTGGAACCCTTCATACCAAGTGCTTTGACGACGGGACCAGCTATCATGTCTATGTATCCGGCATCGGAACCTTGCTCGGGTTCTGTCATTCAATCATTCCTCCTCTTCTGCTCATTGTCATCCATATTCATCCCCATTCCCACCGCTCTCCTGATCAGTTCCATTGCTCTTGCATCCTCTCCTTCTCCGGGTATCACAACGGTGACGGGCAGAAGCTCCCCCGAAACCCTTCTCTGGAAGAGCTCTGCGGAAAGCATCCTTGCCGTTTCCGAGGAGAGGATCATTACACCGATGTCATCCCTCCCGGTTCTTTTTCTGTACCATTCCACAAGTTCCCTTTTCTCAGTGAAGGATGTCATGGCGAATATATCATGCACACCTGCCAGATGAAGACCGAGTGCAAGGCCCTCTTCCACGGCCGCACAGATGACCCTCCCCATCAGGGACCCTCCTCAAGCACCAATCTTGCCTTGGTCCATTCAGCGTCCCATCCGTATATCAGGGCGAAAAAGAGGGTTCGAAGGTTCTTCTGTTCCATCTCCTTGGATACCATGTATCTTATGGTGGGGCCCACAGTCGATGAGAATGCATAAGAAAGAGATACCGCACCCTGAAGCAGCATTCTGTCAAGGGCCACTTCGAATGAATACGGATCCGATGTGTCGAGATCCTTGAAATGGGGCCCCATGTGGGTGGAAGAAAGGATGGATATCGCTTCCCTGAGTCCCGCAGCATCGAATATCTGCTCCATCACGGAAGGAGCCAGCGTGCCTCCCGAGGAATATATCATTGGAGGGGATTCCGGTTCCGAGATCTCATTCTTCAGCAATGACCTCACTGCTAGATGTATGTTGTATCTATCACACAGCATGTCGAAGAAAGTTGACAGACCCCTCCGAGAGGAAAAGGACATCATCCTTGTCTCCCGAATCTCATCGAGAACATACCTGTCGATGGCATCGTCTATCGAAGCCAGGGTTGGTCCGTTCTCTCCCTTGATGACCTCGGATATCCTCCCGGAAACAGGCTGCCCTTCCAGGACCTCAAGTGCGGAAGGGATGTTCTCCGCTGCCAGAATGGTCCTCTCCACATCCGAATCGAGCCAACCCACGGGAAACAGCGGCTCGGACCTGTTTCCGATAAGCCTCATCAACCTTTTCAACTCCTCCCCCTCGAACCTGCAGAGATAGGCCTCGACAATGGGCCTCAGTGAGGAAGGGGAGTCTCTTCTCAGATCCTCCATGCGTTCGTGCAAACTCGAATACAGCGCCCGGTCCACCTCGCGGAACTCCGAGAGGTTATCACCGGTTTCGAGATCGGTATTCAGCGATTTGGCAAGGGTCACGGGAGAATCCATCTCTAGAAGGGGAAGGACCTCGTCCCTCCTGACATAGGGATTGCCCAGGGTGGAAAGTCTCGAATTATGATAGGAGAACTGACCTATCTGTATCAGCTTCCTCACACCATAGACGGAGAGGGCGGTGCCCAATCCCAGACCTGCGGCGCCAAGCGCTGCGGCCACTCCGGCAGACATTCCCAATATCCCGGTCAAATACCGACCTCCTAATCCCCGAAAAGGGTCCTTGCAATTATCTCCCTTATTCTATCATCCTTCTTTTCCAGCATCCCCTGGAATGTCATATCCACTACCTTCCTTCCATCCGATGACACCGCCAGGAATCCCCCTATCAGATCCTTACCCTTGAATCTTGATACTGATGGGGGAAGCACGTTCATCGTCTCCAGGGGGTCCCGGATGTTCGGCTTTCCCTCAAGGGCGGAAGCGTCAGCTACCCTAACAGGATAAACGATCATTCCATTTCCCAGCATCGAGTGTGCCTTGTCGTACATTCGCAGCAGGTATCCCAGAAGCTCATCACCCTCCATGGATGAAAGATGCGACCGGATACTTGAAATGGTCTCCCAGATCAGATCCTCCTTTGCACTGAGGAGGGCCTGCCTTGCCTTCCTCTTTCCCTCGGACAGGTTTATATTCGAAAGGGTCCGGGATTCCTTATCCAGTTTCTCCTCCAGCTCCGCGACCATCCTCCTTGTTTCCATTGCTTCCCTTTCCCCGATGAGCCTGGCCTTCTTTTCGGCCTCATCGAGTATCTTTCTGGCTTCCTCTTCGGCCTCTTCATGTATTGTCCGGATCATCTGCTCCAATCCCATTGCAGGTTCCTCCTGGTCAAGGATCAGAGCATTCCGGATGCTATCAACAGGAATATCGCGACAAGGAAACCGAAGATGGCCATTGTCTCCGACATGACGGCAAATATGACGCCTTTTGCAAAGACCTTGCTGTTCCGGCCGAAAGCTGCCGCAGCCGCAGAGGCGGTCATACCCTGGGGTATGGCGGACACACTGGAAAACGCTATTACTATTCCTATTGCAAGTGCCCCCCATCCCACGAACGGCTGCTTCAGGATTGCAATCTCCGGGCCGCCCGTCAAACCCGTGAAGTTCAGAACAAGTATGGATATCAGAAGACCGTATATACCCTGGGTCATGGGAAGAGCCTGATACACTATCAACCTTCCGAACTTGTCAGGTCTTTCCGCCGTGACGCCGGCAGCACCCGAACCTGCGATGCCGATACCTATCGAAGATGTTATCGCGGCAACCCCCATCGCCAGTCCAACACCTATGAAAACAAGCATCCTGTTGTCCTTCACAACCTTGGAATCATCCGCGTTTCCCGGGTCCGTGTATGCCAGGAACTCCTCCACGTTGGACATTCCGTCGCCGTCAGCATCTCCGGATGCATCGTTCGTAGTATTGTCCAGTCCGTTGGCCCCCTCCCAATCATCATCCATTCCATCGAAATCAAGGTCCTTTGCCGCTATTCTATCACCGACAGCAAACTGGGAAGCGACCACTACCGCAATCAGGGTCAGGAGAACCGTCCCGACCACGAGCAAGGATGTTCTATTCATTGCATGTTCCTCCTTCTTGTTGTATTGTGGGATGTAACGGGAAATTCAAGGTGTGCATTCTCTTCGTCCTCGAAAGACGAAATATCAGGTCTCGGGATATCGTCATGATACATCTTCATTCCTCCTTGACCCTCGTTTTTGAGGGACCTTCTTCGTGAATATCCTCTCGATACCGAACGGTTCGTATGGTATTCCCCCTCCCTCGTAGAACCTGCCGAAGAACTCCACGAACTGGAGTCTCAATGAATGGACGGCAGCACCTAGGGATTGAAGGAGAAGATTGAACACATGGAGCAGTACGAGCAGAAGGACAACGAACGGGATCATTACGACATTGATGTCCATCAGCATTCTCCCCACGATATTGAACGCCATTGCCAGACCGAAGGTGGACAAACCAAGAGCCAGAATTCTCGTATAGGATATCCAGTCTCCCAGATAACCCTCGATATCGAAGAGAACCATCCCCTTCGATTCAAGGGCGAGAAGAACACTTCCCAGAATGAAGGAGACACCCCCGACAGCGGTGAGGGTCCCGTCAAGTTCCCACCATCCGATGAGGAGAGCACCCACGAATATTACCGCACCGAACTGTATCAACATCCAGGAGATAGTGCCTTTCACGAACCCCATGATGTCCTTCTTGAGCAATCTGTCGATCCCGAACAGGAATATTCCCAGATTCAGCTGGGCAAGACCGAGATACAGGGAGACCTTGAACAGAAGCATGGGGTCGGAGAGTGTGTCATACGGCATATGGTAACCGAAAAAGGTCACCGAAAAGAGTGGTGAGGCTGGTCTGCCCATGATAACCCTTGGAATCAGGTCCCCGAAGAATGCACCCATCCAGATTCCGGACAGGGTCGTTGCCAAACCAAGCAGGAATCCCATCCATGCGGTCATCCTCAATGCGGGGGAATATCTCGACAGAACAAGCATGACCGAGGAGGCTATCATTATTAGGAGGCCGTAGCCGGCATCCCCGAGCATCAGTCCGAAGAACAGTATGAAAGGTACCGATATCCACAAACTCGGATCTATCTCATCGTACCGGGGTATGGCGAACGTGTTCGTCAGGGGTTCGAACATGGTTCCAAGCCAACCGTTTCTCAGGCTTGTCGGTACCTTGTTCTTCCCTATCTCATCAGGAGTGGGGCCTCTGTGGTCGAGATGGTACCTTCCTGGGGCCCTCTTGTCAAGGACATCCTTGAGAGGGCGCAGCCGCCTCTTCGGTATCCATCCTATAATGATGGAAGTGTATCTGGTCCTCTCCAGGGTGCCGCTGAAACGGCTTCTTTCCAGCTCGATCTCCAGTATTTCACCATATGCCCTTGCAGCCGGAAGGATATCTGAAGCAAGATTCGAACCTTCTTTTCGCAATGATGATAACGATGTATCTATCGAATCCCTTACGGATTCGAGTTCCATTATCAAGCCGGATATCGGAAGGTTCAGCATATCCACATCATGGCCCGTTCCTTCGAGAAGTTCCCTGAGAGAGCTGACATCGATGACCACCTCGGAGAACAATCTCCCTTTCAGCCTCTCCTTCATCCTCCCTTCACAGGAGGAGGGATAGGCGATCATCACCGAATGGAGGCCCTCCTTTCGGTCCAGAAGAGATCCCTGGATGTTTCCCCCCAGACCTTCCACCAAATCCCTGAGTTCCTGGAATCTTCTGGTCGTTCCGACCCTCACCCTGGTGCGCCTGAAAGAGGAATACGTGACAAGGTCCAGATCAAGACCGGAAAGGGGAATGAGTCTGCCTTTTATCTCATCGAGTCTTTCAAGTGATTCCTCTTTTTCCCTTAGCTCTCTTTCAAAGGGTTCCAGTTTGGCCTCGATGGATCCCAGCCATGAATCGACGGCCCTGAGGCTGCTGCCCTCGGGAACAGAGAAAAGTGTCTTCTTCACGGTCAAAGCCTTCAATCCCTTGACGGCTTCCTCCATCGGGGCGAGCAGGTCCAATATTCGATCCAACCTTGCTCTGCGCTCCAGCAAAGATGGGTTCAATCTCATATCCTTTGATCCCGATACACTCATAGGATGGATCAACCTGGCTTCCTGAAGTTCGGTTGTGACCCTGTGCAGGTCCCCCTTCATGAGGTATATCTCCACCCATTCCATCCTTTCGGGATACAATGTCATGCCATCCTGATTGTTGTCAATCTTCCCTGATAGCTTCCAGGACCCTTTCCACAGCAGTGGGTATTCTGGTATGGGCCTTTTTTCTGAGATTGCCGGCAATGGACCTTCCCTCGACCCTGATCCTTTCCGCTTCGGAATTCGACCTTTCCTCCACCTTTCGAAGCTCCTCTTCACGTTTCCTTTCGAAATCGGACAGTATGGTCTCCCTTTCCTTCCTTGCCTCGATCTCCGCCGTTTCAAGGATCTCCCTGGCCCTGGCCCTGGCCTCGGAGACCTTCCTTTCAGCCTCCTTCTCTGCTGCAAGCAATTTCTTGAGGTCCTCCTCGGCCATGCATCATCACCTGGGTGGTTTTCAGGGAGCGGATGGACTTAATCCATCGTATTACTTAACACTTATTATTGCGGCCACAGATACCGCATCTCTCGTTCGCATATATCGGACAGGCCCATGGTCGATGGGGGAATGATGACAAAGCCACAACTCGCGAAAAGTACCGCATCTCTTTGCCAAAAGTGGGAACATAAAGGAACATTTTAAAAACCAAACGCCGATTTGGTAATCAGGAGGCCCTATCACCTTGGAACCTGTCAATGATCCTTCATCGAAGATCCGCAAACTGGAAACGGTCATAAGAAAAGGTGACATGTTGCTTGGTATCCTGGAGAAGAAGGGTGTGGGAACGGATCCCTTCAGGGAACAGATGGAACAGGCCAAGGAGAAACTCGAATCTGGCAGGGTGGAGGAATCCTTCAAGCTTGCCATGCAATGCATAAAAGGGTTGAAACAGCTCAAGGAGAGCACCAGAACGGAAAAGGAACCGGTCGCGGAATTTGAAAAGTCGAAAAGGGGAAAGGGAGTATTTGCGCTCATACGTGACAATAACGTGGAAATGGAAAAGAAGATCAACGAATGGAAAGTGATAATCACGGGGTGGAGAAAGAAGGGGTACCATTTCGAATCGGACAAGAGTCTGTTCTCCCGCCCATTCGAGCAGATAGAAAAGCGTTTCATTTCAATTGGCGAGCAGATAGAGAAAGCGGAAGAGATAAGGGGAAGGATCTCAAGGCTCAGGGAAGAATTCTCTCACGTCGGGAAGGTGTATCTGAAAAAGTTCGATTCCATAGAACAGGCAGTATTCAGGCTCGACAGGCTGGATAACATAGAGAGAAGATTGAAGAGTCTTGTTGGAACCCTAAAGGAAGTCGAAGGGAGATACAGAACATTCAGGAACAGGATAGGACGCTTCAGGATGAAGGGGTTGAGCACGAGTTCCCTGGAGGAGATGCTGGATAACGATGAGGATTTCGATTATCTCGAAAAGCAGTTCAAGATATATGAATCCAACATAGAATTCCTCATCAAGGAAAAACAGAAGCTGAAAATGTTGAAGAAGGATCCGATGGCGGAGAGATTGACGGAGAGATTCGAGAAATTGGAAAAGATCATCGATGATCCCTGGAAGCTCGATCTTGTCGTCGAGGAGATGATGGATCTCGAACGTTCCATCAATGAGATGAAAGAAATCGACAAGAAGCAGCTGGAAACAAGAAAGCGCAAGAACGAGATCAGAAAGAGCCTCGAAAGATACCAGGAGGAGGGCTTCAAGGTAGATATGGTATCACAGCTGCTGGATGATGACATAAATCTTCTTGAGGAGGAATATGATATATTCATCCGCCAGACAGCAAGGTTGAAGGCCCTGAAGGAGCAGCTGTTCCAGCTGGATGCGGCCGGTTTCGAGGAAGAGGTGGCTTCGATCTCCCGAAAATTGTTCGACCCGACACAAATAGACGAGGTGGAGACCGAACTTAACGATCTCAAGGAAAGGATACTCAGCCACAAGATGAGGTCACAGAGGATCACGAATGCCATAAAGGAATGGTCGGGAATGGGATTCAAGATATCCAAGCTGGAGAACGCTTTGAAATCGGATATTGACGAAGCGGAGAGGATTATGGAGGATTACAGGAAGAGGATCGAGGAACTCACCGATTACGAAACAAGGCTCAAGGAGATGAAACTGCGGGAGATGAGGGATCTGGTCCACAAGGTGAGTCTCAAGATCAAGAATCCGGAGCTCATAGATTCAGTCAGGAAAGAAATGGCGATAATCCAGAAGAAGGCCGTTGAAACGGATTCCATCAGACAGAAGAGAATGGAGCTGAACAGTCTTCTGAAGACCTGGAAATCCCAGGGTTACAGAATAGAGAGAATATTCGAGAATGCCGGCAGGGAGCAGACCCTCAGAGGTCTAGACGAGGTTATTCTGAAATATACAAGGGCCGTGGCCGCCCTTGAAGCCTTGAGAAACGAATTCCCTTCATTCGAGAGGGGATGGTTCCCGGACCTCGAGGAAGAGATAAGAAAGAACATGGACGATCCGCTGATGTCCAAACAGACACTGGATAGATTCTCCGAACTCAAAAAGATAATAAAAAAGGAGGAAAAAAGGAGGGGTGAGATATCCAGGAAGCTCAAGGAGCTATCCTCGAGGGGGATAGATGTCTCGAACATCGAACCCCTCCTTACGGGTGATTCCGAACTGCTGACAAGCAGGTACAACGAGTTCAAGGAAAGGGTCAAGAAGCTCCTGAAGCTCAAGGCAAGATTGTTGAAGGAGGCTCATTCGAAAAAGGATAAGGCCCTGGAGGAGTTCGCAAGGAGCATCAGCGACCCCTTCAAGGTGGATGTTTACGAGGAGCAGGTCCTTCAGAGGGAAAGCGGAGAATCCATCCCGATGGAACCGGAGAAGAAACCGGATACCGATATCTCCAATATCAAGGAGGAAGCAAAGGAGCTCTACCGCAAAGGGGAACTAGAGGCTTCCCTGAAGTTGTTCGAGAAGGTGCTGGAATCCGATCCGGAGAACAAGGAATGCCTTTTTTACAAGAAGAAGGTCACATCCAAACTCAAGACCCTGGAGAAGGCAGCCGTATCCAATGGCATGGTGAAGGTGAAGGTCACCGATGGCGAATCGGAAAAGGATGAGAAGGAACATATGGGCGGAGACCCGAACTGTCTATCATGCAGGGGGACGGGAGAATGTGTATGGTGCTCCGGTACAGGAAAATGCTCCACGTGCAGCGGAACGGGGAAGACCTTCAATGAACAGTGCCCGACCTGCAAGGGAACTGGTAAATGCACTGTTTGCAAGGGAACTGGTAAATGTTCATGGTGCAATCCCGCATAGAATGAGGTGGTTCGACTGAAAACGATCCCAGGGGTTTCTTTCCTCGCAGCCACAGGACTCGTCATGTTCGCCATGATGGTGAACGCCCAGTGCTGCGATCCCAGTCCGGCTCCGGAGAATTCATACGAGGGGGTCGTGTATATCAATGATACGCGGGAATGGAACGGCGTCAGGTTCGTCAACGGAAGTCTGGTCATAAACGGG
>Ga0164318_10001518_pt1 | contig 20767 bp, 16 predicted proteins | sample GuaBasSedimGuay9_FD_113734 | JGI IMG/M metagenome (GOLD analysis project Ga0164318, IMG submission 113734) | Subseafloor sediment microbial communities from Guaymas Basin, Gulf of California, Mexico - Guay9, Core 4571-4, 0-3 cm | ecosystem: Environmental > Aquatic > Marine > Hydrothermal vents... | reverse complement strand
TAAAGGATGAACACTTTTTTGAATTTCAATCTTACCTATATTACCGGTTTTTGTTACTTCAAAACGTAAAAAAACAGTGCCGTCAATATAATTTTCTCTTGCTTCTTTCGGATAGTCAACGGCAGTTGCAACTTGCCTGATAATTCCGTGGATTCCTCCGGGGTATTCGGGCATCTGCTCTGCAAAAACTAATATTGTATCATTATTTGCGTTTTTATCATTTTGTGAAAAACCGAAAAATGAATATAAGCTGAATCCGAAAATCAATAATATATTTTTTCCGAAAAATCTCATTTTTATAATTTTTGATAAGATTAATTAATAAATTCCTCCGTTAATTGATATTACCTCTCCCGTTATATAAGCCGATTTTTCGGAAGCCAAAAAACTGACTAATTCGGCTACTTCTTCCGGTTTACCGAAACGGCGCATAGGAATCATTCGTTTTAATTCTTTTTCATCTAAATCAGCTGTCATATCAGTTTTTATAAATCCGGGGGCAACAGCATTAACGGTTACTTTTTTAGAAGCAATTTCCTGTGCCAATGCTTTGGTTGCACCGATCACACCGGCTTTTGCAGCTGAATAATTTGTTTGCCCGGGCATCCCTTTTAATCCCGATAAAGAAACCATATTAATAATTCGTCCGAATTTATTGACCAACATATCCTTTAACACTCGCCTCGTTATATAAAAGAAACTGTTTAAATTGGTGTTAATCACATCATTCCATTCATCATCTCCCATAAAAACCTGTAAATTATCTTTACGGATGCCGGCATTGTTAATTAAAATTTCAATATGATTTTCAGGATGTTTTTCCGAAAAAAGTTCAAACGCTTTTTCTGTTTCTTCGGGTTTAGAAACATCAAATTGCAACAACTCTCCAGCCCCGCCGTTTGCTTTTATTTCTTCTAATATTTTTTCAGCTTCTTCTTTATTCGACCGGTAATTGATTAACACATACATCCCGTCTTCAGCAAGTTTTTTACTGACAGCTTTCCCTATTCCTCGAGAACCGCCCGTTATTAATGCAAACTTCATATGGTATTTTCTTTAAAAATATCCGACAATTTATTTTCATTTTTCAAATATGCAATAACTTTATTAATTGAAGGGTAAAGTGTATTATCATCTTTAAAAACGGGAACAATCTCACGAATTTCTTTATATAATTTTTGAGAAGTTTCCGATAATTTATCTTTAACTTTTAAATAATCGACTGCTTGAATCAAAGAAATTAATTCAATTGATAATACTTCAAACGTATTATTAATCACTTTTTGCGTTAGTAAGGATGCATTGGTTCCCATACTCACAACATCTTGATTATCATTATTATTCGGAATACTGTGAACCGACATCGGATTGGATAAAGTTTGATTTTCGGCAACGGTTGAAACGGCAGTAAACTGTGCTCCCTGCATTCCCAAGTTCAGTCCCAATGTTCCGAGATTTACAAAAGGCGGCAGTATTTTATTCAATTTATCATTCATTAAGAAATTAAGTTGTCTTTCAATCAACATTGATAATTTAGTTACGGCAATTTTGAGTTTATCAGCTTCCAAAGCCACATAATCACCGTGAAAATTTCCGCCGTGAAAAACATTATTATTTTCTTTATCAATAATCGGATTATCATTTACGGAATTAATTTCACTGACTAATATTTCTTCCGAATTAATAATTGTATCATAAACCGGTCCCAAAATTTGCGGAACACAGCGAAGCGAATAGTACTCTTGTACTTTATCTTCAAAAACTATAACATTATTATTATTGCCGTTATATAAATAATCCTGACGTTTTTTTATCAATTTACTTGATGACAAAATATGACGCATTTCTTTCGCCACTTTATCCTGTCCTTTATGAAATTTAACTCGATTTAATTCGGAAGAAAAATGATCATCGTAAGATTTCACAATTTCATTAATTAAAGAAGATGTTAAAATAGTCACATTCAATAACTTCTTTGCCTTAATAATATTACTCAAACTGATACCCGTCATAACGGAAGTTCCGTTAATTAAAGCTAAACCTTCTCGCAAGATAATTTCAATCGGTTTTAAATTCAGTTTTTCTAAAACATCTGCAGTATTTTGTTCTTTTCCTTCGTATCGAACATTCCCTTCACCTATTAATGCCAAAGCCAAATGCGAAAGTTGTACCAAATCACCGCTGGCTCCTACTCCGCCGTGTTTATAAATATTCGGATAAATACCTCGATTTAAAAATTCCTTTAACAAATTAACAACTGAAATGTTAACTCCGGAATATCCTTTAAGTAAAGTGTTAAGCCGAGCAAGCATAGCAGCCCTTACACATCGTTCGGGCAGTAATTCTCCCGAACCTGCCGAATGACTTCGAATAAGATTGTATTGTAGTTGAATTTGATCCGTTTCACTGATTTTATATTGAGCCATCGGACCAAAACCGGTATTAATACCGTAAATTACTTTATCTTTTGAGAATTCTTTCAAAAACTCAAAACTTTCTGATACTTTCTTCAAAGCATATTCATCAATTTCAATTTTTTCATTTTGATATACAATACGATAAACATCCGTTGATTGCAAATATTCTTTTCCTATTTTTAACATTAATAATACTGCTTATGATTTTATAAATCCGATTTCGTTTTCAAAAAAAGCATTTTGCCGTTTTTTGAATGCAACCATTTTAATCGCTGTTACAGCAGCTTCATCCCCTTTATTTCCCAGTTTTCCGCCTGCTCTGTCAGCCGCCTGTTGTTGTGTATCAGTGGTTAAAACTCCGAATATTACGGGAATATTTTGTGTTCTGTTAAGGTCTGTAATTCCTTGTGCCACACCCTGACATATAAAATCAAAATGACGTGTTTCACCCTGAATAACACAGCCCAAAACAATAACAGCATCAAGATTTGCACTTTTAACCATCGATTGTGCTCCGTATGTTAACTCAAACGTTCCGGGAACATATTCTTTTATAATATCTTCTTCCTTTACGTGATGTTTTAACAAAGTCTCAAAAGTCCCTTTATAAAGAGCTTCGGTAATTTCATTATTCCATTCGGAAACAAGAATTCCTAAACGCATTTTTTCTCCCGAAGGAACTGTATTTATATCATATTCCGATAAATTTTTTGTTGCCATATTTAAACTTTATCCGTAATTTTATGTCTTAAAGAAAAACGGCTACAAATGTACAACAAAAATGCAGTCAGGAAAAAGATTTATATTAAAAACATGCAGGGCAAATGTTGTATTCGAATACTGAAAAAAGATTTTGAAGAAAATAATATTAAAATAATAACCATTAAACAAGGTTTTGCTGAAATTCAGTATAATCCTAATGAAATTAATATTAAAAAGATATCCGAAATTCTTGCACTTTCCGATTTGGTATTAATAAAAAATAATGATGAAAAAATTATTGAAAAATTAAAAATGACGATTCATGAATTGATTTTTGAAATGAATAATGTAGATTCCATTGCTAAAAAATCAGAATATATTGTTGAAAAACTCAGTTTAAACTATCGATATTTGTCCGGACTGTTCTCAAAATACGAAAATAACACTTTGGAAAAATATATTATTTCAAAAAAAATTGAGCGTATCAAACAATTGATAATCGTTAATGAGTTCAATATAAGTGAGATTGCTTATATGATGGATTACAGCAGTGTCCAATATCTTTCCTCACAATTTAAAAAAGAAACCGGGATAACCCTTTCTGATTATAAGAAACAATATTATTCCGATACTGAGAATTAATTATAAGTAAAATTTTATACATCTTTTGTAAAATTTCGTAACATCCGTTTTAAACTAATCATCTATTTTTGCATCATAAATTCAGACTTATCTCAAACTAAAAAAATGAAACTAAAAAAAAACATTGCAGTAAGTGAAACAGGTTTTTTATTTGATCCGAATTCGGGTGAATCATTTTCATTAAATGAAACAGGGAAAAAAATCTTACAATTTCTGAAAGAAGAAAAACCGGAAGATCAAATATCAGAATGGTTTGTTAAAAACTATGAAGTCGATCAAGCCACTTTCGAGAATAACTTCAATGATTTTATTACCGTCCTGCAAAATTTCAGAATTACCGAATAAAATCCCGTAAAATGAAACCAAAATATACGATAGCAGTAACAGGATTAAATAATACCGACAATCCCGGACCCGGAGTTCCCGTAATTAGGGCTCTTCGGGAAGCAAAAGAATTTGACGTACGTATTATCGGACTGGCTTATGAAAATTTGGAACCCGGAATATACATGGAAAACACGGCCGATAAAGTTTATCAAATTCCATATCCTTCAACCGGTTCGGATGAATTAATGCAACGAATTGAATATATTAATTCCAAAGAAGATATTGATGTTTTAATACCGAATTTTGATGCCGAATTATTTACTTTTATGATGTCTGAAAGGAAACTAAAAGAAATGGGAATCCAAACTTTTTTACCCACAATTAAACAATTTGAAGAACGTCATAAATCCGAATTACCTGAATACGGTAAAAAATACGGACTTGATATTCCTTTTAGTAAAGCCATCACAAATCTTTCGGATATCAATAATATTCAATATGAATTTGAATATCCTGTTTTGGTAAAAGGTAAATTTTATGATGCTTATTTGGCATATAATCCTGCACAAGTAACGGAATTTTTCAATAAAATTTCCGTAAAATGGGGCGTTCCTGTTATTATTCAACAATTTATTCGCGGAACAGAAGTTAATGTTGTTGCCTTAGGCGACGGAAAAGGAAATACAATCGGTGTCGTTCCCATGAGAAAACAATATATCACAGATAAAGGAAAAGCATGGGGAGGAATAACATTAGGCGATGAAAATCTAATAAAGATTACTAAAAATTTAATCGAAAAAACAAAATGGCGCGGCGGTATGGAATTGGAAATTATTAAAACACATACCGATAAATATTATATTATTGAAATTAATCCGAGAATCCCTGCATGGGTTTACCTTGCTGTCGGTGCCGGACAAAACATACCCGAAGCACTTGTAAAATTAGCATTGGGAGAAAAACCGGAAGCTTTTAAATCGTATGATATAGGAAAAATGTTTATCCGTTATTCCTATGATTTAATCGGAGATATATCACAATTTGAAAAACTTTCTTTAACCGGAGAATTATAATATACCTTAAAATGAACTTCTTTATAAATTTAAATATCTTTTAAAATGAAAGAAAAACTAAAATACGAAAGACCTATTATTACAAAAATAAATGCCGGTGTAACCGATAAATTCGGTATGCGAGCAAAAATGCCCGTAATCTCCGAAATTGACGGAATTCCGGTAAAAGAATTAATTAATAAATACGGTTCACCAAGTTTTATACTGTCGGAACAAACAATCAGGAAAACATATAATGATGCAAAAAGAGCATTTACAACGCGTTACCCGAATGTTCAATTTGCATGGTCTTATAAAACGAATTATATGAATGCTGTTTGTAAGATTTTTCATTCCGAAGGGTCTTGGGCAGAAGTTGTTTCCGGATTCGAGTATGATAAAGCAATTTCAAATGGTGTTCCGGGAAATAAAATTATTTTTAACGGACCGGATAAATCAAAAGAAGACCTTCAAAAAGCAACAAATAACGGTTCTTATATCCATATTGACCATTTTGACGAATTATATGACCTTTTAAGCATTGCTGAGACTTCAGAAAAAAGGCCTAAAGTAGCGATACGAGTTAATATGGACACCGGAATATTCCCGCAATGGGACAGGTTCGGTTTTAATTATGAAAACGGCGAAGCATGGAATGCTTTAAACCGGATTATGATGAGCAAAAAATTGGATTTAATCGGCTTACATACACATATCGGCACTTATATGATGACACCGGCTCCCTATGGTGTTGCAGCTTCAAAATTAGCAGAACTTGCCGTACGATTAGAACGAAAATTTAATCACAAAATAAAATACATTGATATGGGCGGCGGATTTGCTTCAAAAAACACCTTAAAAGGTGCTTATCTTCCCGGAAAAGATACTTGCCCTACATTTGACCAATATGCCGAAGCAATTTCTAATGCATTGATTAATTCCGAATTAGATCCGAATGAAATGCCGACACTTTTCCTTGAAACAGGTCGAGCATTAATTGATGATGCCGGATATATAACAGGCAGTGTATTAGCAAACAAACGACTTGCTGACGGCAGACGATCAATGATTATTGATACAGGTGTTAATATGTTGTTTACTTCTTTTTGGTATGAACATGAAATTTATCCTGCAAAAGAAGTCAGTTCTCATTCAGAGGATACGACTATTTACGGTCCCTTATGTATGAATATTGATGTCATACGTTCTGTCATAAAATTCCCCTTATTACAAAAAGGCGATCATTATGTCATTAAACGCATAGGTGCATATAACATGACACAATGGATGCAATTTATTACCCTGCGTCCGAAAATTATTTTAGTTGATCCCGAAGGAAAAACACATATCATCAGAGAAAATGAAACAAATGAAAGTTTGACATCTCTTGAAGTAATTCCCGAACATCTGAAATAGAATAAATCTTATTTGATTATCGTTAATTTTGGACTTAAGTTCTTTAATTTTTTAAAGAATAAAGAAAAACTTTTTACGATGCATAAACGAAACCGGATGACTGAAAAGAATAATATAAAAACATTTTCAAATGCTCTGTTAAACAGTTATTCTCAGATATTTTTTTCTGAAAATAAATTATTTGCAGGATTATTGTTAATTGTGAGTTTTTTAGATTTTTGGGCAGGTTTATACGGTCTTCTTTCTGTAATAACGGCAAATATTATTGCTTCTGTTTTGGGCTATGATAAATTATCAATTAAAAAAGGCTTATACGGTTTTAATGCTTTGTTAGTCGGACTCGGTACAGGTGTTATTTTTCAACCGAGTATTGAATTAACCGTTATTGTAATATTTGCAGCAATTTTAACTTTATTCATTACGCTTGCACTTCAGGGTATTTTTACAAAATATGCTTTGCCCTATCTCAGCATTCCTTTTTTACTCGGAATATGGGTCATCATTTTAGCTACAAAAGATTTTACGGCATTAGGTTTATCGGAACGAAGCATCTATACCTATAATGAATTATATGCTCTTGGCGGAAAAAATTTAGTAAATATATACGAATGGTTTAATAACATTCAAGGGTTCGAGAGTCTGAAAATATATTTATTGTCATTAGGAGCAATTTTTTTTCAAAATAATATTCTTGCCGGAATTATTATTGCAATCGGCTTACTTTATTATTCCCGAATCGCTTTCTCCTTGTCATTAATCGGATTTTGGTCTGCATGGCTGTTTTATAAATTAATCGGTGCCGATTTCTCAACACTTGCTTATACATTTATCGGGTTTAATTATATTCTGACATCAATTGCAATCGGCGGATATTTTATAATTCCTTCGGAAAGATCTTATTTTTGGACAATTATTTTACTTCCGATAACCGTAATGTTAACAGCAAGTTTAGGTCATATTTTTTATGTTTGGCAAATATCAATTTATTCTCTGCCTTTTAACATTATCGTTCTTTTGTTTATATATGTTTTGAAATTACGAATCATTAAAAACAAAAAATTAACCGATACATTCATAAGACAAAAAACACCGGAACAAACCTTGTATTTACACCATACAGCTACTGAAGAACTTAAAAACAAAAACTACTTTCCCGTTAATTTACCTTTTAAGGGTAACTGGACTGTTATGCAGGCACATAACGGAGATTATACACATAAAGATAAATGGAAACATGCATGGGATTTTGTGATACTTGATGATGACGAAAAACAATTTCAAAATGAAGGCAATTATTGTAAAGATTATTTTTGTTTTGACAAACCGGTTTTTGCTCCTGCATCGGGAATCATTTCCGAACTTCTTGACGGAATTCCGGATAATAAAGTCGGAGATATTAATACAGAGCAAAACTGGGGAAACTCGGTTGTAATAAAACATTCCGAATATTTATACACTCAAATAAGCCATTTAAAAGAAGGGAGTATCAAAATTAAAAAAGGTGATTTCATAAAAAAAGGAGATATTATAGGAAAAGTCGGAAATTCAGGACATTCTCCTTACCCTCACATTCATTTTCAAATTCAAGCAACTCCCTTTATCGGTTCGGAAACTCTGGATTATCCCTTACATAATTATGTAATAAAATCTGAAAATAAATATAAACTGATAACTTTCGGAAAACCGAAAACTAAACAAAAAATTGCCGTTGCTGCTTCAAATAAAATTCTTGAAAAAGCTCTGCATCTGGTTTCCGGAAAAAAACTCGAAATATCACTTGATAAAAATAAAAAACGCATCTGGGAAATCCGTACCAATATTTGGAATCAATCATATATTCTTGATAAGGAAAAAAATACATCGATTTATTTTTATGAAAACGAATCCGGATTATATTTTACTAATTTTTACGGTGATAAAGAATCAGAATTATTTATATTTTTTCAAGCTCTTTATAATGTAAAGAAATCATTTTATAAAAATACGTCAATGAAAAGTATCGTCAGACCGGATTTATTTTTCAATAAACCCGTAATGATTTTTCAAGATTTTATTGCACCTTTTTATATTTTTCTGAAATCTGAATACACACTTAAATACAATTCCGTTGATGATGATTTTATTCCTGATTTTGTAAAACTCAGTTCAGGAATCACAAAATTTGTTTTCGGAAAATCTAAGGACGTATTAAACTATGACATTAAGATATATCGTTCCGGAAAGACAGAGATATTTTTCGCCGAAAAAGATAAAGAAACTAAATTATTAGAAATTACACCTGTTAAAAAAATCTATAAATTAAATACAACATGAAACACCCATTATAAAAGCTTAACACCCAAAGGGATGTCTAATGCACGAATATGCCTTTGCAAAGTAAAAATAAGTCGCATGCGGGTGTTCCCTGCCTACCGGCAGGCAGGCTATGTGACCTTTGAAAATTATAAAAATAGACACATGAAAAGAACTTTGTTAAACCTATTTTTTATTCTTACTGTCTTAAACTTATTTGCTCAAGAAAATTTAATGTCCCTTCCGCAGATAAAAAAACCTATAATCTATATATGGCAAAGGATTGGAAAGGATTAATAAATACAGGAAAAAAATCTTTGAAAAACGGTATTGATTTTTATTATTTGCAAATGAGAATGGGTATCGCTTATTTTGAATTAAATAAATATGCACAAGCCGTAAAATATTTTGAAAACGTATACTCTAAAACGCCTGATGATGAAATGATTCAAGAATATCTTTATTATTCTTACTTGTTCTCGGGAAGATTTGATGACGCACGATTGTTAGGCGCTTACTTTAACAGAAAATTAAAAGAAAAACTGAATATTGAATCGGAATACCCGTTTATCCGAGCAGTGTATTTTTCTACAATTCAATATATAAATGAAGATTACAAAGAAAATTTATCCTTAGAGGAAAACCTTAAACAAAAAACAACATTAAACGAATCATGGTATAATATCAGTTTTGAACATGCCGCAGGAAAGAGACTTACATTTTTTCACGGATACAGTCATTTGAAAATAACAAATAATATCCGAGACATCGATCCTGATTTTCCTCCTGAATTCATTGAAAATATTAATCAAAATGAATATTACTTTTCAGCAAAATATCATGCCTCAAAAGGTTTAAATATCAGCGGCGGGTTTCATTATATTAATACATCATATTTTGCTCCGAATCCGTTAGAAACATGGGGCAGAAGACAAACAAACACGGCTTTATATTATTATTCGGAAAATGCTTTTGCCGGCTCATTAAATTTGAGTAAATCTTTTTCAATATTCAATACTTCTTTTGAAACTTCTATTTCTGATTTGAATAATAAATTGCAAATTCAACCGTCTTTAAGCATCCGAATTTATCCCTTCGGAAATAATAATTTCTATTCGGAAACAAAAGGAATTTATTTAAGTGAAAAAGACGGAACTTTATTTAATTATCATCCTGTTTTTAAGCAAAGTTTCGGAATTCGCTTTTTAAAATATTCTTTTATCAGTCCTTCAATAACCTACGGAAATCTGCAAAATTTCACTCAATACAATACATTTTTAACAAATAATGATTTAGATAAAATTACATTAAGATTTGAAAATTATTTAAACATAGGTTTAGCTAAAGGCCGTTTTAATATGTTTATAAGTTATCAATACAACAATAAAGAAAATACATTTGAAGTAAACACTGTTGAAAAGACTAAAAGGTATGTCAATCAAACAATTACAGGCGGAATTAAATGGTATTTCAAAAAATATTAACTCTAATAAATGAAAAAATGAAAACAACTATCAGTTTAACAATTATTTTATTCTTAGGATTTTCTCAAATTTTTGGGCAAACCGATAAAGAAATTATTCAGGCATTTAAAACAAGTTACAGTTTGGAAAAATCCGGTTCATACAAGAAAGCTGCAGATGAACTAAAAAAAGTGTATTCGAATGATTCTTATGAAATTAATTTACGTCTCGGATGGCTGGAATATAATGCCGGGCTATTTGAAGAATCTGCTTCACATTACCAGAAAGCATTAAATCTTAAACCGTTTTCGGAAGAAGCAAAATTCGGTTTAATTTATCCGAAATATGCACAAGGAAAATGGAGTGAAGTAATCAATTTATATAAAAAGATTTTGGAAATAAATCCGAATAACACAACCGCCAATTATCGTCTCGGATTAATATACTTCGGGAAAAAGGATTACACTGTTGCTGCTGTTTATTTTGAAAAAGTTGTTAACCTTTATCCGTTTGATTATGACAGTTTATTAATGTTAGCTTGGACAGATTATTATTTAGGTAAAAAAAATCAAGCAAAACTTCTCTTTAATAAAGTTTTAATGAGTAATCCCGATGACAAATCAGCAACAGAAGGAATAAAATTAATAAAATAAAAAAAAGACCGGTTTAAGCCGGTCTTTTCAGTTAATTTTCACAATTCTTATAAATGTAATTTCGCTCTTGTAATAAATTTTTCAATTTCTCTTGCTTCCGCACTTTCTTTATAATCATTTTTGATTTGTTGATACGAATCAACAGCATCTTGCCATTTACCGAGTTCTTCATAAACACGTCCCAATTTCATTAAATAAATCGGACTCAATATTTTATTATTTTCATCAGCAGCTTTTTTATAATATTCAGCTGCATTTTCGAATTCGCCTTTTTCGGTATAAGCATCACCTATGTTAACAAATGCCGTAGCAGCCAACATTTTATCTTTTGTCGAAAACTTTTTTAAATAGTCAATGGCATTGTCATAATCACCGATTTTGTAATATGAAATACCGGCATATAAAAGAGCACCCTCCGCAACATTTGTTGCTCCGTAGTCATCAATTATTTGAATAAATCCCGGGTAATCACCGTCACCGTTTAATGCCAGATTAAAAGAATCTTTTTCAAAATATTGTTGCGCTTTAAAAATTTGCTCTAATGCCTCAGCTTGTTGCGGCATTATATAAAATTTCTTATACGCATATACCAATCCGACTATTATTAATACAACAATTGCTGCAATTGTAAGTTGTTTTTGATATTTCTCAAGAAATTGTTCACTTTTTGATAAAGACTCTTCAATGCTTCCGAGACTTCCTTCTATTTTTGCTTTAACCTTCTTAGCCATAATTTATTTTCTGATTAAATTTTAGGTCGCAAAAGTAAAAAAAATACCGATTGAATAAAAAATTTCAACTAAAAATAATGTATTTTTAAATTTTTTAAACTTCTTTGTCAAAAAATTAAGATTATTAACACTGCAAATCATTAAATATATGTTCCTCAAATCCGTAAATATTACAAATTTTAAAAATATTGAAACCGCAAAGCTTAATTTTTCCGAAAAGCTGAATTGTTTTACGGGTAATAACGGTTCCGGAAAAACAAATTTGTTGGATGCAGTTCATTATTTGTCATTTACAAAAAGTTATTTCAATACAAGCGATGCTCAAATTATTAAACACAACAATAATTTTTTTGTTTTACAAGGAGAATACATTCGAAATACGCTTCAAGAAAAAATTTATTGCGGTTACGAAAAAGACAAAAAAAAGATAATAAAACGTAATGATAATAATTACAAACGCTTTTCGGAGCATATCGGTCTTTTACCTGTTGTAACAGTCTCACCGAATGACGGCATTTTAATAACCGGTACGGGCGAAGAACGAAGAAAATACATAGATTCGGTTATTTCTCAATACGATAAAGAATATTTATATGAATTAATAAAATACAACAAAATTCTTTCTCAAAGAAATCGCTTGTTAAAAAATTATGTAAGTTCTCATTATTTTGATGCAGATACCATAGATATTTATAATGAACAACTATCGGAATCCGGCACTAAAATTCATCAAAAAAGGAAAACATTTATTACGGAATTAATTCCTATTTTCACGGAATATTATGAAACTGTTTCAAATAAAAATGAAAATGTCAGTTTAGAATACATTTCTCATTTAAACGAATCCGATTTTTTGCATTTATTGCATCACAATATTGATAAAGATAAAATCTTAGGATATACGGGTAAAGGTATTCACAGAGATGATATTACCCTAAATATTAACGGTTTACAGTTAAAAAAAGCCGGTTCGCAAGGACAGCAAAAAACATTTTTAATTGCTCTGAAATTTGCTCAATTTCAATTTATTAAAAATATCAGTAAAATTAACCCCTTACTTCTTCTTGATGATATTTTTGACAAATTTGATGCTGAACGTGTTACTCAAATTATTAAATTAACAAATAATAATTTCGGTCAAATTTTTATTACGGATACCAACCCTGAACGTGTAAAAAAAGTGATTGATTCAGAAAAAGGAAACTTTAAATTGTTTCACACTGAGAAAGGTAAATTTACCGAAAAATAATCTGCTTTGCTTATTGTTAGTTATCTTCTTCACCCGTATCATCGGAATTATCTTCAAAATCATCAATTGCGGGATGTTCTCCGGTAAATTCATAAATAAACAAATTTTTTGTTTCTTCATTAGTCAGCATGTAATTATAAATTCCTCTGTCCGTTTTAAATCGTTTTTCTTTCGTTTTTAAATCGGCAATAGTTTGGTTATATTCATGAACACTTGAAATTGTTCGCATGATACTTCCGGAAAATGTAAAAAAGAACCATTCATTTTCACCGGTTTCAAAATAAATATATATTCGGTCTCCCGTTCTGCGTTTTTTTATTTGAATATGTCCGTTTACATATTTATTAATCATTCGATTTCCAATGTTTAAAATACCGATTTTCCCTTCGGATTTATAGGATTTAGAAATAGGATCCCATTTAAAATCCAGACCTGAAAAAACTATTGTTTTATTTAATTTTTCAGGAAATTTCTTAGCCTGACCACTGTTTACTGACATTTCTTCCAGTAATTTATCAGTTGTTTCAACACCTAAATATTCATAAATCGGTTTTTTATAAGAATTTTCACGAACTTTCATTGAATTAAGAGAAATATTTGTGATTAATCGGTCTTTTATAATATTAATTGCTTTTTGAGAAATATAAAAATCCAAATAAGTTAAGGTTTGCATCGTAACATCTCCTGAATTTGTATCATACCTGATACTGCCTGCTCCTCCTAAATCATTAATCTTAACAGATTTACTGTATTTTATCAGGCCTTCACCGTTTACAATGCAATAATTTCGGTTCAAATCCATATAATTACCCGGTAAAGTTCTGTCATTAAACTTTTCAAGTGTTGTTATTTCGTAGCGATTATTTTTTTGACTGTATGTAACGTAAAATGAACTGTCTCTTACAGATAAAATTGATTCGGATGTTCCGTAAGGATCTGAAGATAAAAATACCGGAAACGTATAAATTGAATCTTTTGCAGACATAATATCTGCAAAAATTCTGGCTTTACTTGCTTCTAAATCAGAATGTAGGAAAGGTTCAAGAGGTAAATAAATACTATCCGGATCTATATCGGATTTAAAATAAAACCATTTGGGTTTAGAAATTTTACAAGAATGAATGATTTTTGCAAAACCTTCAAAACGCAGTCGATCTTTTGAAGCGTTAAAATAAACATCTCCGTAATAATCAAACCATGGATTTAATGTAAATTTTTCATATTGTTCTACGAATCCGTGAGCTACGGAAGCACCTTTCTGTTGATCGTAAGTGATGTTATCAAAATTAATATTCTCAATATTTTTATTCAAATCTTCATATTCATAAATTCCGGATGATGCTACATATTTTTTACTGCTGCTTATTTTTATATCAACTTCAGAAATATTATGGATACCTCTGGCTCTTACCATTGTTTTAAGCAATTTTTCCATTTCTCCGTTTTTATCAATAACAACATCACTGCTTGGTGTTACCACAACATCAGCAACAATTATTCGTTGTACATCTTTTACGACAATCTTTTTATTACCCGTATAATAATTGGCTCGACTACCGAAAAACATCAGTGAATCTCTGTCAGGATTTGTACTTATAAACTTCATATCACCATAAGTGGGACTAAAAATTGATTTACTGAATCGACAAACATCAATCAAATATGCACTGTCCAGCAATAGCTTTTCTTTAGAAAATTTCAGATTTGTAAACTTATTCATATTATAACCGATATTAATTTTACCGTTTCCCGTATGCCAAACCAAATGTCTCGGATAGCTGACATATTCATCATTTACAAACGTGACTGATGATTTCTCACCTTCATCTTCTGCAAAAACAGCTTTCCCTGATTTAATATCAACAAAAGATTTCATATTCTTTATTATCACATCTTTCTCCTCCGAATCTTTTTCTTTTATTGTTATATCCGCTTTATCCGAAAATAATGATTCTTTATTAAATGCAAAATCATCAGCTGTAATTGTGCCTTCATCAAGCGTAAATTTACCTTTTCCCGTTAATGATTGAGGGCGATAATTAAATTCACCTTCAAAGGTGCTTTTTCCTTCATACATTTTAACAGGATTCCCTTTTGTTGTTCGGTATCTCACAACATCATTTACGGCATCCCATCTGGTTGAAACCATTTCACCTTTAACTTCAGGAAATTCAGCATAGGTTTCTTCATTAATATACTTACTGATTTCAATTTTATCAGCCATTGCTGTTAAAGAATCCGGATATAAATTAAAATCTTTGGTTGTTATCGTTGTATTATTCCATTTTGCTTCTCCGTTTGCTACCAGTCCTTCATTACTCAATTTAATAAATGAATGCATCGTGCTGTTTTTCGCCGATAATGAAACTTTTCCGCCAAATAAATCCATTCCTTCATCCGGTGTTTGATAAATCAAGCCTAAAGAATAATCATTTTGAACTTCAAGTGTATCTTCAAAATCGGGAACGATACCGCCGGCATATAATTTTCCGGGTATTTTTAAATTATATTTTGTGAGATACATTAAACTGTCATGTTTAAAAGGATAATTTTTAAAATAAAATGTTTCACGCGGATAGGCACTTCCGTTTTTTGTGTTTTTATCATAATAAACATAAGACGTGTCTTTACAAATAAATACAGGAAATTTTGCAATGTTTTTAGCTCCGGATTTATTTAATTGAACATCAATTCTAATCAATCCGCTGACATTTTCAATCGTTGATGTAAGAAATTTGGGTCGATCTTTTTGGGAAGTTTCGGAAAAATCTTTATCCCAAACACGATAAACTAAAGAATCTCCTTTATTGATATTAATATCATATTTTTCGTAATTAAAATAAAAATCTTTTCCGTAATAGTCTGCCATTCCGACTCTTAATCGTCCGGCAAAATACATATCTCTGTTTGCTCCCAACATAAATGTCTTTTTTTCAGGAACAAAACCAACCTTTTTTCGTTTATTTAAAACAACCTTATCGACACCGAAAATCATTAATCGATTTGTTTTTGTATTATAAACAGCATTTATTAAAGGATATAATTCGGCATTTTGAGATCTTTGAGCTCCCTTTGATACAATATTAATAACATCGTAATCTTTCTTATCAAAAAAGAATTTAATGTAATCGTATAATTTTTGTTTTACCGTAACATATTTTGTATTCGGATTATAATCCAAAAACCCCTCATACCAAAGTCCCATCAAACGATGAACAACACCGGCTTCACTTTTCTTTACAAACTTTGCATATTCCTGTACATAAAAACTTCGAGAATCAATTTTTCGTGTAAATTTTTTAATATCAAAAAGAGGATTACTAAATTCATACATTCGGTGTTTTGTAAAATCTTCTTTAGTAAAATAATCAACGGATTTTATGTTAGCAACATTTCCTAATTTAGAATAAAACCGAATTAAAGTATCTTTAATATTCCAAGTAATATTATCAGTTGTAATATATACTTTTTGGTATGAATCATAATACGGAAGATTCCCTGTTCCCTTACGATTTCTGGTAAATGAAAATTCATTATTTTTTATTCGAATTCTTACATTCGGGTGGGTAATTGAATCTGATTTACCGAGAAACAATGTTATACCTGCCTGATTTGAAGCCAATAAACTGTCTAATGAAGAAAACTCATTTGATTTTGCTTTAAAATATTCTCTTCCGTTTTTAATATACTCAGCTTGGGCTTGAATACTGTCTGAACCGACATATTTTAAAATCGGACCTTTCATTTCTATACCGCTTTTAAAAGTGATATAATCCTGCTTACTTTTAACTTCAAAATTATAATCATACGACCTGAAATAAGGATAAAAACCTTGCTTTTTCGCACGTTTTGAAGCTTTATCATGAAAACTTCCGAATATCGGATAATTCAGTATCTCATTATTAACAAAACTAACAGAATCAGCTTTATACTCATTCTTTTTTAAATCAATTCGATACGTATTCAAATTTGCTTTTATTTTATCAGGAGAATAATCGAAATATGCCCAATCTGCATATCCGTTTTTACCGTTCCACCGGGATTGTAATATGATAAATGAACCGTTTGTCTTATATATTTTTAAAGTGTCACCATCTGTACTGATTGATTCAAGATTTGTATTATTCAATTGAACAGAAAACACCGATTTTCGAGAATCAAAATTGAATTTATAAGTTCCGTTACGATATTTCCAAACAGAAGCTTTAATATTCATTAAATAATTTTCCGTAATAAAATTATAAATCCCGTCCGTATATAGTTTTATTTGGGAAGATGTAACACTCGGAGTATGCATTAATTTATTATAATATTGTAACCATATTTGAAAATCTCCCGAACGTTCATTTCTTAGTTTTACGACTGTCTGAATAAAGTACCAAAAAGTCAAATTTTTATCAAAATGTTTATCTGACTGATAATTAACAGCATCTGTAATAATATTTCGTTCACTTTTTTCAAATTTGGCAATCCACATTTCTTCTAATTCCGAAATAACAGAATCTTTTTTTTGCAGAACGGTATCTTTTAATATATTTTCAGAAGTAATATTATAATATTTTCTTAATTCGGAAGGAATACTGTCAACAGTAAAAACATTAACTGATTGGGAAAACCCTAAATAAGAAAATGAGAAGATGAAAAACAATAAAAAGAAGATTCTTGGTTTCATTATTGAAAATTTTATAATTTAAACAAATAAAATTGTTAATTTTTCATTTGTTTTGTTTCAAACAAAATTAATGAAAAATATAAATTGTAAATATAAAAATAATAAATTAACGATGAATTATTCAATTTTTAATAAAAAAATATGAAATTTGCACACTATGAGTAAGTCAAAAAAAATATTTAAAACACTTTTTATGATTTTTTTTATTGCTCTGCTTACTTATGCAATAATGGCTGTTATTACGCATTTTTCATTGAATTATCAACTTCCGAATTATAAATTTACACAAAGTTTGATTTCAATTTTTGATTTTTCAACCGATATTTTCAAGTTTTTTATCGGGTTTATTTTAATTAATATTATTTGGATAACACTTGCAATTTTGATTTTTAATATTAAAAAACTCATACATCGCTAAAATGAAACATCATAAACTCATTATTTTTTTGTCAATTATATTTTTTGTAAATTTTTTATCGGCACAAGAACTTAAACCCTACGAATTCCCTCGCGGAAATATGCGATTAATGTTTTATAATACCGAAAATTTATTTGATACTTTTGATGACACTTTAAAAATTGATGAATCATTTTTGCCGACCGGGGATCATTATTGGACACCAAGTAAATATTACAAAAAAATTAATAATATTTCAAAAGTAATCACTGCAGTAGGACAATGGCAAGAACCTGAAATTATAGGATTATGCGAAATTGAAAACCGAAAAGTTCTTGAAGATTTAACAAAAAAAACAGCCCTGAAAAAAATCAAATATCGTATCATTCATAAAGAATCACCTGACAGACGCGGAATTGACGTCGGACTTTTATATCGTCCCGATAAATTTTTCCCGATTTTTTACGAAGCAATAAGAGTAAAATTTCCTTTTGATGCCAATAAACCGACAAGAGATATTCTTTATGTGAAAGGCACAAATATTTACAAAGATACTTTGCATTTTTTTATTAATCACTGGCCTTCACGCTGGGGCGGACAAACTGAAACTGACAGAAAACGAAAATTTGTTGCTTCAGTATTACGAAAACATGTAGATTCTATTTTTGCAAAAGAAAAAAATCCGAATATTATCATTATGGGTGATTTAAATGATTATCCGACCAATAACAGTCTTCTTAAAGTTCTTAAAACGAAAACAACTTTTGATAATATTGAACCGGAAGAGCTTTATAATTTAGCTTGGTATCTTCAGGAAGTTAAGGGAAAAGGTTCCCACAAACACGAAGGTGAATGGGGTGTTTTAGACCAAATAATTGTTTCCGGGAATTTATTGAACCCTAAAAATAAGATACATACCTCACCGGACAATACACATGTTTTTGAAGCACCGTTTTTGCTGGAACCGGATAATAATTATACCGGACAAAAACCTTTCAGAACCTATTTGGGATTTAAATTTCATGACGGATACAGTGACCATTTACCCGTATATATTGACCTTTTTGAAAACAAAAAATAATGCAGGAAAAAATTTTAATTTTAGATTTCGGTTCGCAATATACTCAATTAATTGCTCGAAAAATCAGAGAACTGAATGTGTATTGTGAAATTCATCCCTACAATCATTTTCCTGAAATTGACCAAAGCATAAAGGGTGTTATTCTTTCGGGAAGTCCTTTTTCGGTAAGAGATAAAAATGCTCCCGTCCCTGAATTAACAAAGATAAAAGGGAAATTACCCTTACTGGGAATTTGCTACGGAGCACAACATTTGGCACATCACTTCGGAGGCGAAGTTGCTCCTTCGGAACATCGCGAGTACGGAAGAGCAAACCTGCAAATTACTGATATTTCATGTAAACTGTTTAAAAATATTGAAAATAATTCGCAAGTATGGATGTCGCATGCCGATACAATAATTAAATTGTCTGAAAACTTTGAAATTACGGCAAATACCGATAATATTAAATCCGGAGCATTTAAAATAAAAAACGAAGAAACCTACGGTTTGCAATTTCATCCCGAGGTTTATCATTCTGTTGAAGGTCAAAAAATTTTAAAAAACTTTGCCGTTGATATTTGCAATATTTCTCAAAATTGGACACCCGATTCTTTTGTTGAAACAACTGTTTCAGAGCTCAAAAACAAACTTAAAAACGATAAAGTCGTTCTCGGATTATCCGGCGGTGTTGATTCCACGGTTGCAGCCGTTTTACTGAATAAAGCAATCGGAAAAAATTTATATTGTATCTTTGTTGATAACGGATTACTTAGAAAAAATGAATTTGAAGACGTTTTACAATCCTACAAAGGAATGGGTTTAAATGTTACCGGTATTAATGCAAAAGAACAATTTTATTCAGCTTTAAAAGGCGTTTCCGATCCGGAAAAAAAACGCAAAGCAATCGGAAATACATTTATTGAAACTTTTGATACGGAAGCAAAAAGAATTGAAGATGTCAAATGGCTGGCACAAGGAACCATTTATCCGGATGTTATCGAATCGGTATCCGTAAAAGGTCCTTCGGCAACCATAAAATCGCATCATAATGTCGGCGGATTGCCCGATTACATGAAACTGGAAATTGTTGAACCTTTACGTCTTCTTTTTAAAGATGAAGTCAGGCGTGTAGGAGCAAGTCTGGATATTAACAAAGAATTATTAGGCAGACATCCTTTTCCCGGTCCGGGATTAGGTATTCGAATTCTCGGTGCTGTTACACCGGAGAAAGTTCAAATTTTGCAAGATGCCGATGCTGTTTTTATTTCGGAATTAAAAAAACAAGACCTTTATAATAAAGTATGGCAAGCAGCAACAATTTTACTTCCCGTAAAATCCGTAGGTGTGATGGGCGATGAACGAACTTATGAAAATACGATTGTTTTGCGAGCCGTTTCTTCCGTTGACGGAATGACAGCCGATTGGTCACATCTTCCGCATGAATTTTTAGCAGAAGTTTCAAATAAAATTATAAATCGGGTAAAAGGCATTAACAGAGTGGTTTATGACATCAGCTCAAAACCGCCGGCAACAATTGAATGGGAATAAATGTGAGTAGAAAGTTGAAAGGAATTAGGGAAAAGTATAAAAGTACTAAGTTAAAAGGTAAACGAACTTTTAACTTAGTACTTTCAACTTTCAACTCATTAAGGTACTTCAACCGTATTTAAAATTCCGGTAATAATATTTTCG
>Ga0164318_10001517_pt1 | contig 20777 bp, 17 predicted proteins | sample GuaBasSedimGuay9_FD_113734 | JGI IMG/M metagenome (GOLD analysis project Ga0164318, IMG submission 113734) | Subseafloor sediment microbial communities from Guaymas Basin, Gulf of California, Mexico - Guay9, Core 4571-4, 0-3 cm | ecosystem: Environmental > Aquatic > Marine > Hydrothermal vents... | reverse complement strand
GTGTTTTTGTGAGAAAAGAAAAAAAGTGTGTCTTTGCGAGTTTGCTTCTCGCTGTTGCTTACGAAGCAATCTCTATAAATAGTAATCAATTAGCAATATAGATTGCTTCAGCAGAAACTCTCTTATCGATGCTTCGCAAAGACAAAGTTTATATTATGCAGAAGCCTCAATAGATTTTTATAAAAGGAGAGATGAATGAAAGTAAGAATTTTTGAAAATACAAGAGCTGTTTTAGAAGATCAGATCAATGATTGGTTGATTGCTCATCCAGAAGTTGAAATCATAAAAATACTTCAATCCAATCAAAAGGATTCTATGGCTACAATTTCAATTTGGTATAAATAGTCTTTGAGATAACACACATTTATTTAATGCTGCAGCTGCTGGAATTCTTTTCCGGCAGTTTTGTATTAATATCTATCTCACCTTTAATTTGACAATGAATCCATTTCGATTAACTTGTCATCAGTTGATCTTTAACAGCTTTATAGATGGGGGTGTCCTGGTTTCGACAGGGATAAAGGGGATTGCTGATGCATGCCGAGGAGATTACCTACTCGTTAAAAAGGTGATACAAACCTAAACGCAAACGATAACTTTGCACTAGCAGCTTAGTTCTGCTACGGTCCTGCCAAGCTTTGCTGTTAAGCTGGCAGCAGACCGCCATAATTAACAGCTATAAACGACAGAAGTCTGTGATGTCGTTCGAAAAACTACAGGCTGGTCGCTTAGCATAGTTTGATTGTTTTCTTGCTTTGCGATAAGATCAAAAACAACTAAGCATGTAGATTCGGCTTTTGACTTATCTTTGGACGCGGGTTCGATTCCCGCCACCTCCACCATTTACATATTATTGCAAAACAAGCTCCACTGTCGGGTAGAGCTTGTATACTGAATTATATGCTTCTGATTTTTTTATACTTTCCCAACCCGACGACGATCTATCTCTTTAAGAAGTTTCTTACGCATTCTCACACTTTTAGGTGTTACTTCCAATAGCTCATCATCCTGGATGTATTCCATGGCCTGTTCCAGACTGAAGCTCCTGGGAGTGAAAAGTTTAATAGAATCATCAGAACCGGACGCACGCACATTGGTGAGTTTTTTACCGCGGCATACATTCAAGATCAAATCATTCTCACGCGTATGTTCGCCAATAATCATTCCTTCGTAAATATTAGTTCCCGGCTCGATGAACATGGTTCCGCGTGCTTGAAAACTGAATAACGAATAAGCTGTAGCAATACCAGTTTCCATCGAGACAAGAGCACCGCGACGTTTCTTTTTATCCATTTCACCTTTATAATATTCATATTCATAAAAACTGTGATTAATAATGCCTGTTCCGCGAGTTTCAGTTAAGAATTCATTACGGAAGCCGATAAGACCCCGAGCAGGAACTTTAAACTCTAATCGTGTAAAACTATCATTTCCGGGGATCATGTCGATCATTTCACCTTTTCTTACACCCAGCATTTCGATAACAGTGCCCACAAACTCATCAGCAACATCAATTACAGCCAGTTCGATTGGTTCAGTTTTCTTTCCTTTGAGTTCACGGAAGATCACTTTAGGAGTAGAAACCTGGAATTCAAAATCTTCCCTTCTCATATTTTCGATGAGAATAGAAAGCTGCAGCTCTCCCCTGCCTTTTACTGTGAAGGCATCTTTGGCTTCTGTCGCTTCCACTTGAATACTTACATTGGTTTGCAATTCTTTCTGCAATCGATCCCAGATGTTTCGTGAAGTTACGTATTTTCCTTCTTTACCGGCAAAAGGAGAATCATTTACTTTGAAGGTCATTGTCAAAGTAGGAGCGTCAATTTCTATAAGCGGTAACGGCTTAGGATGTTCTTTATCGGAAACTGTTTCCCCTACATCAACCCGTTCCATTCCAGAAAGAGAAACAATATCACCTGCATAGGCAATTTTTGTTTCTTTCTTCTTCAACCCTTCATAGCTGAATATTTTAGTAATTCTATATAAAAGTCTTTCCCCATCACGTTTCAAAAGAACCACTTCTTCCCCCTGACTTACAGAACCATTGGTAATTTTTCCGGTACCGATCTTACCAAGATAATTATCATATTCAATAGCGGATATCAGCATCTGCAGTGGTTTTTCCTTATCACCTTTGGCATCTTCCACGTGCTTAATGATAGTTTCGAAAAGAGGAATGAGATCTTCATTATCATCATCCAATTCATATTTTGCAATGCCATCACGGCCGGAAGCATAGACTACGGGAAAATCAAGTTGCTCATCATTAGCTTTAAGCTCAATGAACAAATCAAAAACCATTTCTAAAACATCGGTTGGACGGCTATTCGGACGATCTATTTTATTGATCACTACAATCGGTTTTAAACCTAATTCCAAAGATTTCTTCAAGACATATTTTGTTTGCGGCATCGGACCTTCGAATGCATCTACAAGCAGAAGTACCGAATCTACCATTTTCATGATACGCTGCACTTCACCACCAAAATCAGCATGACCGGGTGTATCCACTATATTTATTTTGTACCCTTTATAATGCATAGAAGCATTTTTCGAGAAGATCGTAATTCCACGTTCTTTTTCCAGATCATTAGAATCCATAACTCTTTCTACCATTTTCTGGTTTTTACGAAAAACTCCTGCCTGCTGTAAAGCTCCATCTACCAATGTAGTCTTGCCATGATCAACATGAGCAATAATTGCTATATTTTTTATCTTATTCATAAGATGTTTCTCCCTAAATCTGCAAGTGATTATTTTGATAATATTATTAAATTCACATGCAATTGATGTCATCCAGATTTCAAAGGTTACAGCGTCAATGTAATTATTCCTTTTTCAAGTAATTAGCACAATTTCCAGCATATGTATATTTTTTTGATTTCAAGTGTTTGGATTTGCTTTCTTGACACAAATTTCATACTTGAAATATCTGTGCCATGAAAATATTGGTTTAGCTTGGATTGAAATTGAAAAACTGCTACATAGAAAATCAATCCAGAAATTAAATTTTAAGGAGCAAATGTGAGTCTGTTAAAATTAAATAATGAACAAAATATGATTCGTAATGAATTCAGAAAATTTGCAATTTCTGAAATCGAACCTACAGCTGAAGAAATTGAAAAGCAGGGAGAATTTCCCAAAATCATTGTTGGTAAATTAGCAGAACTTGGATTATTAGGACTTATTATTCCAGAGCAATATGGTGGTGTAGAACTTGATCTCACCAGTCTTTGCATTGCTGTTGAAGAAATTTCAAGAGTAAGCGCATCTATTGGTACAATATTAGTTGTAAATAACTGTATGGTTGCCTACCCTCTTATGATGTTTGGTAATGAAAAGCAAAAAGAAAAATATCTGAATCGGCTGGCTGAAGGTGAAATTGGCGGATATATTTGCGAACCGGAAATTGACCTTCCGAAAGAAAAAAATGATTTGAAGCAGGATGAAGGTAATTTGTTTTTTTCCGGTCATAGAGAGTTAGTTTTAAATGGCGAAGCTGCTGATTTTTATATTTTCCCAATCCAGACAAAAGAATTTGCAAAGTATTTCATATTAGAAAAATCGGTTAAAGGTTTGTTTCCCAATCCAATGAATTTATTAGGTTTAAGAACTGCTGGTTTTATGAATGCAGAATTTCAGGATTTGCCGCTATTGGATGAGAATTCATTTCCAATGGGAAAAGATGAGCTAAATAATTCAAAAATCAAAGATATTGCAAACATTGGATTCTCAGCAGTTTCTTTGGGAATTGCTCAAACTTGTTTGGAAACTTCTATTAAATATGCAAAAGAGCGGCTTCAGTTCGGTAAATCTATATCAAAATATGCAGCGATCAGAGATATACTGGCAGAAATGAAAACAAGGATTGAAACTGCCAGACTGCTTGTATATGAAGCTGCTTCACGTTTTGATAATGGTGAAGATTATTCTAATCAAGCTAAGATAGCTCGAATTGTTGCAAATGAAACTGGTTACTGGTGTGGTTTAAATGCGATCCAGGTACATGGCGGATATGGATATATGAAAGATTATCCGCTGGAAAGATTCTTCCGCGATGCCAAAGTTGTTCAACATCTTGAAGCATCTTCCCGTATAATGAAATTAGATATTGCACGACAACTTCTACGGTAAATAAATACATTCTATGAAGAAATCAACTATCTTTGAAGGCTATTTGAATATAGCCAGAAATCAGCAATCTGTGCTCTGGACAATACCTTTTGACAATCGTAGAGATTCCATTAATTTTCCCGAAAAGCTTATCTCAAAATATCAATTAGTTTCTGGTGCAAGAGTAAAATGCGAGATTAATAATAATAAAAGAGTCACAAATGTATTAGCAATTTGTGGTCATAAACCAGAAGATTTTGAATCACGATCTAATTTCAGCAAATTAATACCGGTAAATCCTTTCGAGAAATATGATTTTGGTTCATCGGATTCCACATCCGTCAGGATATTAGATCTTATAACTCCTATTGGCAAAGGAACCAGAGGCCTCATCGTCTCTCCCCCACGAGCCGGCAAAACAGTGTTATTGGAAGCAATTGCCAACGACCTGCATCGCTTAGACCCAAAACTAAAGGTTATTGTTCTACTTATTGATGAACGTCCCGAAGAAGTAACATCTTTTATCAGAAATACAAAAGCTGATGTTTTTCACAGTTCTCTGGATCAAGGCTCAGCTTCTCATATTCTACTTTCCAGTTATCTTGTAGATCATGTTCGTGTGGAAGTTGAGTGTGGAAATGATATAGTCATTCTTATCGATAGTTTAACCAGAATGGGGCGTGCTTATAATTTGAATGACAATAGACACAGTAATCGAATAATGTCGGGAGGATTATCTTCTGGAGCATTGGAATTACCAAGAAAATTATTCGGTATGGCCAGGAATATTGAAAACGGTGGTTCCTGCACGATTTTAGCAACAATACTCAAAGATACTGGATCCCGCATGGATGAAGTAATTTTCCAGGAATTCAAAGGAACTGGTAATAGTGAGATAATTCTTGATCGGGATATTGCAGAGCAAAGAATATTTCCTGCAATAAATATAACAGAAAGTGGAACCAGAAAAGAGGAATTACTTCATTCATCGGTGGAATTAGATAAGATCAATGATATAAGAAGACAATTACTTCAAATAGATAAATCGGCTGCAATTTCTAAGCTTAGAACTATAATAGATCGATATGAAACTAACACGGAATTATTAAAAAAATATTAATTTTATTTTTACCTCAGATTTACTGTCAACTTCCTGAACACAGTTCACTTTCTTGAGATTGCAAATTATTGAGATTCATTAAGTTACGTTAACTCTTTGCTAATATAGGGAGTTCCATATTTTCATTAAATGGTACTTTAATCTATACAAAAAAGTTAGCCTTCATTAACCATTTTGCACTTACTTCTTGACACAAAAATTGATATTTCAATAAATAACTGCGTAAATAATAAGGAGAGATTATGTTGAAGAAATACTTTGCTCTGCATGAACTTGTAGATGGAATGAACGAAATCCTTTTAAGTAATGATTTATTCCGTACAGGTTTATTAATTATGGATTATCTTCATGAGCACAGAGAAGCTAATATGACTGATCTTAAAAAATTTTCTAAAGTAAGTTACAGCAGAGTTACAAGAGTTGGAGATCATTTGGTAAAGCTTGGATATTGTACTCGTAAAAACTCTAAAAGAGACAGAAGATCATGGATTCTTGTGATAAGACCTAAAGGAGAGAAATTCCTGGCTGAGATTACAGAGAAACTTCAAGCTTTTTACGATAACAATAAGGATAAAATTGCAATAATCACAGAATAATTTCAGTACATATTTTTTAAAAAAGTAATAATTAAATAGTTATTTTTTTTAACTAGTTAAGCATAAAAAAAAAGCCCCGATCGATTCGGGGCTATAATTTTATTACACAAAATCAATTACTGCATTGCTTCCCATTCTTCACTAGAAGTTGGAGGTACAATTTCACCGGCAATAATTTTCGCTTCCAAACCTTTAACTTCTTCCAGAATCTCTGCTGAAACATGTTTATAGGAAGTTGGTGCGATTCCTACTCCGCCTTCTTTTAATCCATAAACTACGTTTGTTCCACCAGGGAAGGTTCCTTCAACCAAAGTTTTTGTAAGATTATAAATAGCGTTATCTACTCGCTTCATAGCGGATGTGATCACGTTATCTGGTGCAAGAGAGTTTTGATCTTTATCAACGCCAATTGCATATTTATTCTGCTCTTTAGCCGCTTCGATCACACCGTCGCCAACTCCACCGGCTGCGTGGAATATGATATCAGCACCGTTTTTGTACATCTGGTTGGCAATTGCTTTTCCCTTGGCTGCATCTGTAAAAGAATCTGCATATTGAACTAGAACTTCACAATCTGGATTCCCTTCTTTTACACCTGCTAAAAATCCATAATGGAATTTATGAATTACAAAGAAATCCATTCCACCAACAAAACCTACTTTATTTGTTTTGGTCATTTTACCAGCAATGTAGCCTACCAGATAGGAAGGTTCTTGCTCTCTAAATAATACTCCAACCAGATTTGGTGTAGGAGCTTCAAAGAAACAGTCTATTCCTGCGTATTTCTGCTCAGTATTCATTGTAGCTAATTCACTCAGAACATCAGCCATTTTAAAACCAATACCCCAGATAAGTTCATTTCCTGCATCAAATAAAGTTTCCATATTGGGTTTGTAGTCAGCATCCTGAGTTGATTCCAGATAACTGGCTTTGATATCAATTTCCTTCTCTGCTCTTTGCAGACCTTCCCAGGCACTTTGATTAAAAGATTGGTCGTTTACACCACCAACATCAGTAACCATTGCCACTTTTATGGCAGCTTCCTTTTTGGCTTGACTACAGCCAGCAACAACTAGTACTGCAATACATAATAAAACTACAACTTTTTTGTTCAACATTAACCCCTCCTATTAATTTTTCCGGTTTTTGCTGTTTTTTATTTTTTATATGGAATACCATCAGCTGCCGGTGCCACTGATTTTCCAACAAAACTAATTAAAATCACCAATGTAAGAATGTATGGTAGCATACTTAGAATTGATGATGAGACATTAAAATCAAATTGACCAAGGAATACCGTAAGCCCCTGAGCACTACCAAATAACAAACAGGCCAGCAAAGCACCTTGAGGTTTCCATTTTCCAAATATCATGGCAGCCAAGGCTATAAATCCATGCCCTGAAATCAGCGTAGGTCGGAAATTGGATACTATTGCCAAACTCATGGCAGCTCCTCCGAATCCTGAAAAAACTCCGGAAGTTATTACTGCCAGATATCTTGTTTTTGCTACATTAACGCCCAAAGTATCTGCCGCTTTCGGATGTTCACCAACAGCTCTTATCCTTAAACCAAGTTTGGTTTTATATAAGACAAACCAAACAATAAAAACTAAAATGAATGCCATATAAACAGTGGCATATCTGTTTCCCAGAAAAAGATTCATGAAATTCATAAAAAACAGTCGTGTGCCCTCATACCCTTTTTCTATAAGAATATTCTCATTAGGGAATATCGAATTTAGTATTCTTGGCATTTTATTATTCAAATCTATTGATCGTGTCATAGTTGCGCCATCAAATAAAATTCTACTTAGAAACAGTGAAATTCCAGGTCCTAAGAAATTAATGGCAATTCCAGATACGATCTGGTCTGCATGAAAAGTTACGCAAGCAATTGCATGCAGCAATCCAAAAAGTCCACCGGCAATTCCAGCAGCCATAAATGCGATCCAGGGATTTCCAGTGAAATAACCAACTGCCGCACCGGCAAAAGCGCCGACGACCATCATCCCTTCCAGACCAATATTAACAACTCCTGAGTTTTCTGATATTACACCACCAAGAGCAGTATAGATCAGCGGTGTAGAATACATTAGCGTAGTTCCCAGTATCAGTGCTATATTATGAAGCATCTATCCTTCCCCACCTAAACTTTTTCTGCTTTCTTACGTTTTCCAAATTCCAGAATTAATCTTATCACTTGAGGAATTGCAATAAAGAAAACGATTATGCCAATTACGATATTAATGATCTCAGAAGGTGCACCCATGGCAGGCTGCATCTTTGGACCTCCATATTTTAAACCACCGAAAAGAAGGCCTGAAAATACACATCCTATGGGTGTGCTATTACCAATAAGTGAAACTGCAATTCCATCAAAGCCATAACCTTCCATTGCCGCGAGCAGAGAAATTTGATGCGATACTCCCATAACCTGCAAAGCACCGGCTAAGCCGGACAATGCTCCAGCGATAGTCATGGAAATCACCATATTCTTCTTTACATTAATACCGCCATATTCAGCTGCATAAAGGTTGAAACCTACAGCACGAAGACGATAACCAAGAGTCGTATGCTTTAATATGAACCAAACTAATACTGCTACCGCTATAGCGATCAAAAATCCCCAGTTGATCGGAGTTTTAAAAAGATCTCGCCAAAATGGATGATCGAGTAACCAGGCTATACCTTCTTCTGAACGCTTCCATTTATCTAAAAATGTAATACTTGCAGTTGGCTGAATAGCATATGAAACTTCTCCTCCCGGTTTTTGAAATCCTGGAGTATAGATAAGAAAGTTTTGTAAATATAAAGCAACCCAATTCAGCATGATAGTAGAAATAACTTCATTCACTCCAAATCTGGCTTTAAAAAATCCGGTAATACCACCCCAAAAACCTGATGCTATTAATGCACAAATAATTACTAAAGGAATATGCAGAATTGCTGGAAGATGAATAAAATATCCCACAACCACAGCAACAGTGCTTCCAATTATGTATTGTCCTTCGGCTCCAATGTTAAAAAGTCCGGTTCTAAAAGCAAAAGCGATCGATAATCCTGTTAGAATTAGTGGTGTAGATCGAATGATTACGTAAGATAGATATTTTGGTTTTCCAAAAATTCCCTGCAGCATAACTCCATAAGCCTGCAAAGGGTTGAAACCAGCAGCCAGTAATATGATAGCACCAATAAATAGACCCAGAAAAATTGAGATTACTGTAAAGAGGAAGACATTATTGGAAAACAATTTCAAGAATTTCTTAATCACTTGCAGTTCCTCCTGCCATCATCAAGCCAAGGCTTTCTATATCTGCATCTTTTGCATCTACCATACCTACAATTGCACCTTCGTAGATCACTGCAATCCTATCGGAAACATTAATTACTTCGTCCAATTCTAATGATACAAGTAGAACTGCCTTATCTTCATCACGTTGTCTCACCAGAGCTCGATGAACATACTCAATTGCCCCTACATCCAATCCTCTTGTCGGTTGTGCTGCAATAAGCAGATCCGGATCATTGGTTACTTCCCGTGCTATTATTACTTTCTGTTGGTTGCCGCCGGAAAGATTTCCAACAATTTTATTTTCATCTGTAGGTCGAACATCAAACTTATCGATCAGCTCTATCGAAAACTCAGTAATCTTCAAGTGATCTAAAACTCCCTTTTTCGCAAAAGGTTTTTTAAAGTGATTCTCCAGAATTAAATTCTCAGATACAGAGAAATCCAGGACAAGACCACGCTTCTGTCTATCCTGAGGAATGTTGGAAATTTTACTTTCGATAATCTCCAGAGGAGTTTTATTAGTTATATCTTTGTTATGAATTGATACTTTACCCGATTCTATTTTTCTTAATCCCGTGATAGCTTCAAGTAGCTGAGACTGCCCGTTACCATCTATGCCGGCTAATCCCAGGATCTCACCTCTTCTTACTTCCAGAGAAAGCTTTTTTACTGCATCCAAACCACGGTTATCTTTTACGACCAGATCTTCAATTTTCAAGACAACTTCACCTGCTTCTTTAGGTTTTTTATCCACTATGAAGTTCACTGCCCGGCCAACCATTTTTGCAGCAAGTTCTTCTTCAGTAGTTTTACTTACATCAACGGTATCAATAAACTTTCCGCGTCGGATTATGGTACAATAATCTGCCATTATTTTTAGTTCTTTAAGTTTATGGCTGATGAGAATTATAGATTTACCTTCTTTTGTAAGATTATGTACGATCTTGCCAAGTTCATAAATTTCCTGAGGTGTTAGAACTGCCGTTGGTTCATCTAATATCAGTATATCAGCTCCGCGATACAATGCTTTTAAAATTTCTACCCGCTGCTGCATACCCACAGTTATGTCTTCGATCTTTGCTCTGGGATTTACAGCTAATCCATATTTTTTGGAAAGCTCCTCAACTTCTTTTTCAGCCTCAGCAATGTGAAGCTTACCAAAACTTCCGGTTTTTTCCATACCAAGAATTATATTTTCCGTTACAGTAAATGGCTTCACCAGCATAAAATGCTGATGCACCATTCCGATCTTATGCTGTATCGCAATATTTGGATTCTTGATCTCAACTTCTTTCCCGTTAATGAATATCTGTCCACTGGTAGGTGTATAGAGACCATAAAGTACATTCATCAATGTAGATTTTCCTGCTCCGTTTTCTCCAAGAAGGGCATGTACTTCACCTTTATGCACTTTAAGACTGATTGTATCATTAGCAACAAAATCACCAAATTTTTTGATGATATTTTTCATGTAAACTACAGGAATCTGGGCAGTACTTTTTGCGTCTGGTTTTATATTTCCGGACAAATTTTACTCCGATTTTTCTCTGTCATCCTCGCAAAAGCGGGGATCTAATAAAATTCATGGATTACCATTTTTATGGGAATGACAAAAAGAGCAGGCCGAAACCTGCTCTATACAATATTTACTTAATTAGAATCTGCGGTGCAGACCAAAGAAGAAGGAGGTTGCATCGTGATTATTTGCACTCGAATATAAGAAGTTTTTGTGCAATTTTACATTAGTTGATAATGACCATTTCTTATAATTCCAGAAAAAACCATTGAACATTTGCCATTCAGTTGCTTCTCCACCGTTATCTTCGGAATAAGTGTTGGCAAAACCAAAATCTGACCAGCCCTGATATGTCAGGTTGAAATCATCGCTGAATTTTTTAACATTTGTATACCAGTTGATCATTGCAACAAAACCAGCAGGTTCCATATCCGCACCGAAACTTGTATTATCAATTTTTTGGTACAAGTTCAACGAGAACATATCAAAAAATGGTATTGCTAAATCCGTACCTATACCAATGTAATAGTTTTCTCCACCATTGAATCCTTTATATACAGCAGCTATATAGGATTCTTTGATAGGACCAAAACATTTCTCTCTACCCATCAGTTTAGTTAGACTGAATCTCGGATTAATTTTAGTAAAGAAATCACCTGAATTTGCTGGAGATTCAGCACCAAAAGCATTTTCTCCCTGTCCAAAGATGTGATTTGCATCAAAGAAATAGTAAAAGTTTAAAATACCCGTTCTTCCGCCACCTTCAATTTCAAAGTAAGTGTCATTATAAGTATCTCCAAATGGGTTTGCAAGTCCAACTGCTTCGTACAAGTTCAACTGCATCCAGGTAAAGTCTGCAAACAGACCAGCAGACACCAACATAACCAACAAAACTACTAACGCTTTTTTCATAGTGCTCAATCCTCCTAAATTTATTGTGTCAAATATTGTAATTGCTTTTATATTTGTAAATTGATTTATTTTCTTCAACCTTATGAAACAATATTTAACTTGTTATAATCATTGTATTAAAGTGTTGTATAATTTTTTTTAACGACAGGCAGCTAATGTGCATAATAAATTATTATAATTGTAATTATGAAATTGAAAATTATTTTAAACTTATCAATTGACATACAATCACTATAAATCTAATTATCCAGCGAAAAGAAAATAATAATTGGATTAAGTAGAATGAATAAAGGTAATAAATTAGATAATGTAAAATTAACTCAGCATGTACGTGCTGCTGGTTGAGCCGGTAAAGTAAGTCCGGGTGACTTAGCAAAAATCATGCAAGGATTGATAAATTCATCCTCAAAAAACATGCTTGTAAGTTTTGAAAGTAGTGATGATGCCGGTGTATATAAAATTTCAGATGATTCCGCAATTGTGCAAACTGTTGATTTCATAACTCCGGTAGTTAATGATCCTTATTTATATGGTAAGATAGCTGCTGCCAATAGTCTTAGCGACATATTTGCTATGGGCGCAAAAGTTCATACTGCCTTAAACATGGTAGCTTACGATAACTGTAACGTTACCAAAGAAGTGTTGAATGAAATACTTCAAGGTGGATTGGAAAAGATAAAAGAAGCAGGCGGAGTATTATTGGGTGGACACACTGTAGAAGATCTGGAAATGAAATACGGTTTATCAGTTACTGGATTAGTTCACCCAAAAAAGATCGTAAGAAATAATACAATGCGGCCAGGGGACAAGATCATCCTGACTAAACCCTTGGGAACTGGTGTGATAACAACTGCCATAAAAGCAGACCTGGCCCCAAAAAACGCAATTGATAAAGCAGTTTTCCATATGAGTTTTCTGAACAAAACAGCTGCTGAAATTGCTGTGAATCTTGGTGTGAATGCCATGACCGATGTTACTGGCTTTGGTCTGCTCGGGCATCTTTTTGAAATGACAAGAAAAAATATTGCCGTACAATTAGATGGTAATTCAATTCCCATAATTGAAGAAGCATACGAGATGGCTGAACTTGGAATGTTTCCTGCCGGCTCATACAATAATCGAGAACATTTCTCACCTAATGTTGAATATGATAAGAAATTAATTCCAGATGATAAAATTATGCTGATGTTCGATGCCCAAACTTCTGGTGGATTATTAATTTCCGTTGCAGAAGATAAAGCCGAAAAACTGCTGGATAAAATTAAACAGGCGGGAATTGAATGGGCTGTAATTATAGGTGAAGTGCTTGAATCTGACACTAGACGAATTACTATTTTTTAATTGATTCCATATAGATCATATTACTCCTCTGAAGTGATTCTGGGCGAGTGGAGTCTCATTTAATCCCACAGTTAAAACTGTGGGCTTAAGACATACTGAATATTGAATTAACCTACAACTTCAGTTGTGGGAATAACAAAGCCACATTTCTAAATTTCAACCAGTAGTGCATCGGCTTTCAGCTTACTGAAAACGACGCTATTTTTTCCTGCATTACTGGTTTTCGAAATTTTACCCAATTATACAGAACTCAAAAAGTGGTTTTTTTTTGCATAAATATACAAATCACAAATTTTATTTAATCTTTTTGAAGCTCAATTTATTTTAACTTGACAGTTAATTTTATAAAATAGATTTTTAACCATGTAGTTAACCCTGATTATTAAGAGGAGGGAATTATGACTTTAGGGAAAAGACTGAAGAAGCTGCTTAGGAAACTCAATCTCACCCAAATAGCACTTTCTCAGGAGATAGGTGTTTCCAATGTGGTTATTAACAGGTATATAAAAGATAAAACCATGCCGGATTACAATTTTTTAAACAAGCTCGCCAGTTATTTCAACATAAATATTAATTGGCTGCTTACTGGTGAGGGTTCCATGTTCCCTACTCGCAATATAAAGCAATTTGGTGATCGGGATTTTTATTATATGCCTATTATCGATACTGTGAGCTGTGGATCACCACAAGAGATAGAAGCTGCAGAACCGCTTGATCATATTTTGCTCGATACAAATTCACTTCTGGGAGATTTTAACGATTATTTTGCCTTCTATGCCAGTGGCGACAGTATGTCTCCTTATATTTCCAGTGGAGATGTAGTTATTGTAAAACAAGATAACGAATGGACACATGCCGACGATAGAGTATGTGTTGTTAATGTGGAAGGAGAAATAACTTTGAAAAAAGTGAAGACTTTTTCAGATGGTAAGGAGATCCTTCTGCAGCCATATAATAAAGACTACTCCCCAATTCTATTAGATAAAGACCTGGCAAAACAATCACAACTTGTGGGAATTGCAGTAATGAGTGTAAGAAATTTGTAAGAATTTTTATTGCCATTTGTTTCTATTCTAGATTTTTGGAAATTGGAATATCAATAAAAAAAGGAATTAGATATGAGTAAAATTGGCAGAAATGATCCTTGCCCTTGCGGAAGCGGAAAGAAATACAAAAAATGCTGTCTTTTGAAGCAAAGAGATTTTTCTGAGGAATATATTTGGAAACTTGCTCAGGAAGCAGATGATAAGTTTTTCACTGAAATTATTCGATTTGCCATCATCAAATTCGGTCCAGAAATTTTTGATTTTGCCTGGCAGGATTTCACTGAATTCCGAGAGGATGAATTCATCGAAGAAGAAAATCCTCATAACCAATTATTTTTCCCGTGGCTTCTTTATTCTTGGCTTCCAGTTGACTTCTATCCCCAAATGCATGACTTAAAAAATAATACAATTGCTGAATTATTTTTAAAAAAAAATATCCTGAACTTAAGCGATTTTGAGAGAGATTTTATTCGAAGCATCAAAACAAATCCATTCAGTTTCTATGAAGTAATGGAGATAGAATATGACCAAAGTATCGTCTTGAAAGATTTTTTTACCGGCAAAGTAGAAAAAGTTATCGAACACAAAGTAACTCATCATGCAAAAATTACGGATATAATTTACTGCCGTGTGATTCAAATTCACAATGTAAATCTGATTTTAGGATGCTCAACTATTGCTATCCCGGCTAAAGAGAAAATCCGGCTTCTTGATCTTAAAACCGATATTCTGGGTAATCACAAGAAAATCACAAAATCTCTGTTATTAGAATGGTCTGATGATATCCGCCTGGAATACATGAATGTATTTGAAGCATTAACTTCACCGCCAATATTCGTAAATAAGACTGGTGATCCTCTATCCTTTAATGATATCAAGTTTGAAATTTCCAATCCATCCAAAATATGGGAACTACTGAAACATTTGGATAATCCTTTTACTGAAGAAGAGTTCCTGGAAGAAGCAGAATTTGATTCAAATGGGAAACTTCATAAAATTGAATTCAATTGGCTGTCTCCGAAAAAAAGGAACGAACTCACTCCATCAATTTATGCTCATATTCAAATTGAAGAAAACGAACTTGTAATTTCGGTTAATTCCAATAAAAGAGCAAATTATGCAAAGAAAAAAATAAAATCTCTTTTGGGTAAAAATGCTAAATATAAAATGACGGTTACCAAATCTTTCGAGGCTGCGATGAAAGAGCAATCTGATGGACCTGGAGTTCATCATGACCCCAAAATGCAGGAAATTGAGGAGTCTCTCGAATTTCAGAATTTTATGGATCAATACTTGGAAAATCATTGGGAAAACTGGATCAACGACAAAGTACCGGCTTTAGGCAACATTACACCTAAAGAAGCTATGAAAAAGGAAAGTACTAAAAGGAAATTAATTCTGCTGCTGGAAGAATTTGAACGTAATGATGAGCATGTCGATCCTATTATTAAACAGCTGAAATATATCAATTTGGTTAGAAGAGAACTGGGATTGTAATCTTTTAAAATTATTGAGTTATTTTACATTTCATTAAAAAAAATCGATAATCTGACTTTCATTATAAGAATCATCTTTTTTGCTGAACTACAGCATTTTGTTTGACATAAACAAATCTTTCATTTCGTTTGCTCAAGCATATTTGGAGGAATTTTATGGATTGCCCGGTTTGTACAAAAGAACCGATGATAGTAATGGAATTAGATGAGACCGAGATTGATTATTGCCTTGAATGCAAAGGTATATGGCTGGATGCTGGAGAACTTGAACTGCTTCTGGGAGAAGATAGCCTCTCAAAAAGATTTCTCGATTCATTTGAAATTGATGTAAATTCCAAAGAAAAAAAAATTAAATGTCCTATCTGTGATAAGAAAATGGAGAAAGTAATTGTAAACAGTATCGATAATTTTTCTGGCAGCAAGCCAATTGTAGTAGATCGATGCGTAAATGGTCATGGTCTCTGGTTCGACAGCGGAGAATTGGAAGAGGTAATAGCTGAAGGAACCTGGGGTAAGGATGATAAGGTTTTAGTTATGTTAAAAGATATGTTTGGGAAAAAATAAGAATGAGTTCTGCATAATAGAATGTTTTTGTGAGAAAAGAAAAAACGTGTGTCTTTGCGAGTTTGCTTCATGCTGTTGCTTACGAAGCAATCTCTATAAATAGTAATCAATCAGCAATATAGATTGCTTCAGCAGAAACTTTCTGATAGATTCTTCGCAAAGACAAAGTTTGTATTATGCAGAAACCTCGAAAAAAATAAGAAATTCAGGAGGAAGTATGTCTTTAATAATTTTTTTAGCGATTTTAGCTATTTTTGTTTTTGGATTCATTGGAATTTACAACAGCTTGGTGGGGCTTAGAAATCGAGTGAAAAATGCCTGGTCTCAAATTGATGTTCAGCTAAAGAGACGTCATGATTTGATTCCTAATTTAGTTGAAACAGCAAAAGGCTATATGAAGCATGAACATGATACTTTAACAGGCATTACAGAAGCTCGTTCGAAAGCGATGGGTGCAGACAATGTAGCAGCCAAAGGGCAGGCAGAAGGAGCCTTAAGCGGAGCTATGAGCAAGTTTTTTGTTGTAGTAGAGAACTATCCAGATCTGAAAGCTAACACAAATTTCCTGGCACTTCAGGAAGAGCTTTCATCCACCGAAAACAAGATAGCTTTCTCTCGCCAGAATTACAATGATCAGGTTCTTTTCTTTAATAATAAGATCCAGATGTTTCCTTCCAATTTAGTTGCAGGAATGTTCAATTTCAAACCGGAAGAATTCTTTGAACTGGAAAACGAAGCCGAAAAAGAAGTACCAAAAGTCAGCTTCTAATATAATTGGATATAAAGTTAGCTTTTGAAGTGTATTAATTATGTGGGAATTAATATCAGCAAATAAAAGGAAATCTATAATACTTTTCCTGGCAATGGGAATCTGCCTGGTTTTACTCGGGTACTTCATTGGCGGAACTTATGCTGGAAAAGATGGTGGGTATTACGGTCTTTCAATAGCTTTATTTATCTGGGTTTTTATGTCGATTATCAGTTTCTTCAGTGGAGATTCGATTATATTAGCGATCAGCAGAGCAAAAAAGGTTACTCCAAATGTTCACCCACAGCTATTTAACGTTGTGGAAGAAATGAAGATCGCTGCTGGATTACCAGCAATGCCATCAGTTTATATTATTCCTGATCCTGCTCCTAATGCTTTTGCTGTTGGTAGAAATCCACAGAAAAGTGCTGTAGTTGTAACAGCAGGATTATTAGAGCAATTAAACCGGGATGAACTGCAGGGTGTGGTTGCACATGAAATGTCACATATCCTTAATCGAGACGTTCTTTTCATGACGTTTTCCGGTGTTCTTCTTGGAAGTATTGTTTTCCTATCTCACGTGTTTTTGCGTAGTATGTGGTTTGGGGGTGGAAGAAGGTTTAATTCCAAAGGTAAAAGTGGTGGCCAAGCCCAAATGATAATGATGATAGTAGCATTGGCAATAGCAATTTTGGCTCCTATTATGGCACGATTATTATATTTCGCTATTTCCCGTAAACGAGAGTACCTTGCGGATGCAACTGCTGTTCGACTTACACGTTATCCAGAAGGTTTAGCATCTGCTTTAGAAAAAATAAGTGGAAGTAACCTCGATCTGCAATCTGCTAATAAGGCTACAGCTGCCCTGTATATTGCTAATCCCTTAAAAGCAAAAGGCAGAAAATTATCTAATCTAACCAGTACTCACCCACCAATTCATGAAAGGGTTGATATTTTGCGCAGAATTTCCAATGGAGCAAATTACATCAACTATCAGCATGCATTTACATTTATTAAAGGTAATAGAGGGAGAACGAATATCATTCCTCCATCCGGTATTCAAGATAAAACAAAATTAGACCTACGAACCAAGCCATTAGAAGAAGCAGCAAAACCTCATAAAAAAGGTGTACGCGACTTAGGTGATTTGATTCGAGCGGTGAATAATTATGTATTCCTAGTTTGTGCCTGTGGCTTGAAAATGAAGCTTCCACCTGATTTTAATAAAAAAAGTTTTAACTGCCCCAGATGTGGAACGTTAAATCAAGTTCCAGTGGCTGAATTAGCTGCTTTAACAGCAGTTACTGATATTATAGATAAACCGAGCAATGATTCACAGCCTGAGAAAGATGAGAAAATATTCCGATACAAACGTAAAGGAAAAGGCTGGGAGTCTTTTAATTGTGAGTGTGGAGCAGTAAAGCAGTTATCACCTTCGTTCAATAAAAATAGCTTTTACTGCAATCATTGCGGTAGGAAAATTTTAATCGAAAACTAATTAGTTGATTTTACCAAGTTGCTTTAAAATAAAATAAGCTATCATTGCCCCAACTATGTAGTATCCAAAATCACTGAACACAAAAGAATTACCAAGAATTGTTACCCCTAAAAATGTATTTCGTATTCTCTGTAAGAATGGTGGATGCCATAATTGTAGAACTTCTAAAAATGAAGTTACTAGCAAAACTCCGATGGCAATATTCCTGGGTTTGATTTTTGATTTAAGAAAAAATACTACCAAACACCAGAAGATCACATATAAAACACCACCCAGTGAATTATTTATCCAATCCTCTCCCCAACCATTATAGAATTTTGTGGCAAAGCCAAGTGGGACAATGATAATTATTAGAAGTAATGTGAATAATAATTTTGATTTCAAGATTTCCCTTTTCTATCTCCCTCAACTTGACTGGGGATCTTATGGATTCCCGATCGAATCGGGAATGACATCATTGTCTCTCTGGGAAAATCTACTTCGGCATTCGATGAAGAGTCTATTATGTTGCAGATTCTTCGTAAGAAAAGCATGAAGAATCTCTCAGAAAGACACGAATAGCAATTTTAAGAACATTAACCTTGCGAAGGTCGAAAATAAGTGAAAGTTCCACAACCTTCGCAAGGTATTGATTGATTTATTTCAAAAGAATCATTTTTTTTGTCTGCTGATAATTGCCAGCTTTCATTTTGTAGTAATAAATACCGGATGAAACAGTTTTTCCACTCTCATCTTTGCCATCCCAGATAAAGCTGTAAACTCTTTCTGCTTCGATATTACCTGTAAATAGCTTCTTGATCATTCTGCCTTTTACATTGTAGATTACAAGCTCACAATTTCCCGCTTCTTCCAGAGCAAAACTGATCTCTGAAGTTGGATTAAATGGATTCGGATAGTTTTGATATAGCCCATAAATTCTAGGTACAAGCGGTGTGCCGTGGTTCTCGATTCCATAAGGAACTGTTAATGTAACTGGACCAAACAATTCAGACTCACCAGAATAACTAAAGCTCTCTAACCAATAACAGTAAATGCGTCCACCTTCAATATTCAAAGGATCATTAAAAGTATAATCAGTTGGATGACTAACTGTTCCCGCTCCTTCTATCAGATCTGAGGTTAGTAATATTCCCTGACCAAAATTAAAAGAGGAAGAACGATATACATTCCAGCCCAGGTTTTCCTGTTCGGATTGGGTAGTCCACAAGAGTTGAGGAGAAGTATTGTAAAGGCTGGCTGTGAAGCTGGAGAGGGTTACGGGGAGACCCGCATCATCATTCCACCACTCATACGCCCCAATGTCAGTAGCACCATTTCTGCCTGCTCCTCGCTGATCTGTCGTTGGTGCTCCACTGGCATTTCCTGCGTCTATGGCAAAACTTCCGGATGAAAGCGCAAGGGTTTTTGTTCCATTTAGTGTGTTGTTATCGGCAAGTGTTGATGAGAGGTTTAAACTACCCGTTACCGCACTTCCACCTTTTGTCCAGCTCGTTTCACTTGTGCTTGAAGTATTGTATTTAGTATTGTAAAGAATGGTTGTAGCATTATTAAAACCACCGGTTTCATTAGCGGCCACATCAGAATTCTCTACAATGTTGTTTCCATTGTCGGTAAGTGTGCCATTACTATAGGAATAATCATCATCATCATCATTTCCTGCAAGTATGGTGTTTTTTATGGTAAGTGTTCCTCCATCAATTAATATGCCACAGCCATACGCATCCGAATAATTGCTGAAAATTGTAGAGTTGGTAATAGTTGTATTTCCATCCCATATTAAAAGACCACCTCCGCCCACATCATATAGGCTTTCATTATCACAGATTGTAGAGTTTGTAATTTCAATTGTGGAACTACTTCCATCTACAAATATTGCGCCACCGCCACCAGAACCTTCATCATCGCCGTAGCATGTATTACTTGCTATTGTAGAATTTTCTATTGTTAAGGTCGCATTTATTACACTTATTGCACCACCGTAACCAGCAACGTATTCTTCTCCATATTCCTCGGATGTTTTATTACTATGGATATAGCAATTTTTGATAGTAACAGAGGTAGAACTACCGCTTATATCTATTGCCCCACCATTGAAATCCTCTTCATCGTAAGCACTACCATTTCTAAGGGTCAGGTCTTTGATTGTTACAGTAGGATGAGAAGTGGAATACATACAAAAAATCCTTCCATTGTCATCTTCACTGGCCGAATCAGCTTGGATAATAGTTTGGTCGGCGCCTTGCCCTTGAATTGTGATATCCTTTTCTATATTGAATCCGTTTAAACCCGGGGATTCATCGGCATTGGCCCATGTAAATGTGCCGGTTAAATCAAGAATATCACCATTAACAGCCTCAGTATAACCTTTAGTAAAAGTTTTGTAGGGACTTCCCGAAGAGCCATCGCCTGTGGCATCATTTCCTGTGCTGTAGTTTACATAAATTGTGGTTTGTGCCATCAGGGATGTGCTCATTGCCATTAACATTATAAATATGACAAATAGAACTAATTTTGTTTTTTTCATTTTTTTTCTCCT
>Ga0164318_10001516_pt1 | contig 20778 bp, 13 predicted proteins | sample GuaBasSedimGuay9_FD_113734 | JGI IMG/M metagenome (GOLD analysis project Ga0164318, IMG submission 113734) | Subseafloor sediment microbial communities from Guaymas Basin, Gulf of California, Mexico - Guay9, Core 4571-4, 0-3 cm | ecosystem: Environmental > Aquatic > Marine > Hydrothermal vents... | reverse complement strand
GATCAGGTCGTAGCGTCTGCCCCGCCTGGCGCCGAACTCAAGGCCGGTCAGCGTCCCAAAAGCCGACACTCGCCACTTCGACTCGGCCGGCCCCGACCACATGGAGGTCTCGAGGCGACGCGGCACACTTCGGTGGGCGTTGATTCCCCAGGTTGCATTCTCCCCACCACGGAACTTCAGGATCTCGAAGGGGATGGCAAACTCCGCAGTCCACCCCTCTTCGGTCTTTGATGCCGCGGAAAACCAGGAGGCATCCCACTTCAGGTCGACCACACGGCCGTTGTCGGCCACCTTGCCGTCCTGCTGCACCCCCAGAGTGTTCGTTGCAAAAAAGTAGGCCCTGCGGCCGTCGTCGAAAGTATCCAGGAGAAGGGTCACACTATCGTCGTCCTGAAGATCTCCGTCCCTCGATGTGATCGCTGCCGACAGCTGGTCCGGCTCCGGATCGAAACACCTGAAGGCCACAAACAAAGCCTCCTCGGTGTAGCCAACCAGGACCTCGGTTCGAAAAGGCGACGGCTCTCCGAACTGTGGCTCGATCTGCACAAAGCCGGTTGCAGGGGAAGCCGATGACCACACCGAATCATCGAGAATACCGTCGATCCGCGGAGCTTCACTGAAAGCCGCAGCTCCGACCGTCCGCTCGGTTGCACCAGCCGACAACGGAGTTAGAACCACCAACCCCATGATAAAAACCACAAGTGGCCGCATTCCCTAATCTCCCAACTACTGTTGTCCCAAGGCCAATTGCCGGGCCGGATCGGTTACGGCGCCGATCTTGGCTGCAAAGGGAGTTCGTTTATCGAGGTCTTCGTCGGTGATCAAATGGATGTCCAACAGGCCGCCGGTGGTATAGCCGGTCCTCAAGTAGTTGATCTCTCCGAGACAGAGGCTCCATCCGTCCAGCCAACCCAGGAGGTCCCGGCGTTGGTCGTCGTCACCTTGGAAATGAATCACTAGATCGATGTCGGAGCTGGGACCGGCGTTGGCGTTCTTGGTCGAACCGATCAGATAGAGAGCCGCGACCCCGAATCTTTCTCCGTCCATTTCGGCGGCCAGGCGCTCGGCCATGCGCAGGCGCCACTGCCAATAGCCCTGGGCCTGACCACCTGTCGATGGCGACGGAAGAGCCAAACCGTCAAAGGCCGGTGCTCCAGGATCAATCAGCACACCGACTGCCCGGTCGAGATCGGCATTCATCAACACCCTCAAAACCCGACCGCGGGAGACTGCGGGCACTTCGATCACCTTGATGACATCGGCCATTGCCGCAAATTCCGGCGCCATCTCGGCCAGGAGATTGGGACACGCCATGAAGAAGCGCCGGTTGAGTCCGCCCTCGACCTCGTCGGGATAGAGGGGCAGATAGCGAATTCGCGCCTCAACCAGATCCTGAAAGAAATGTGTGCCAAAACTCAGATCCGGTACATAGGACCCCACCTTGTGGGCCATTTCAATCAAGACCGCGGTGTTGTTAATATCGGCATAGGTGATCCTCACACCCAGTTTGAGGTCGCCCCTGCTGCCCCATCGACCCGGTCCCATCAGGATGAACTGCCGTTTCGGCAAGATCTTGTTGAGTTCCCCTACGGCGCGACCGACCATCAATAATTGGCTCTTGCTCTCCAACAGGCGGTAGCCCTCGGGATCGACAAAGACCACGTGTGTGATGTCGGGGACCACACCATTTGAGACGTAACGATCGGCCGTGAAAAGAATGTCCTCCGCCGGCAAATCCGCCGGAATGGGCGCGGGCGCCTCATCGTCTGCCGAACTTTGCGGCCGGCACTGGAGGAGATACAAATCCTGGCCGTCAACGGCGAATTCGATGTCGATCGGCGACTCGAATGCTTCCTCTAAAGTGGTCAGAACCTTGGAGAGCCGTTGGATCAATTGTGAGTTCTCGAATACTCCGCCGAAATCCGCAACCAGCGTATCTTTGGCGGGGTTGCACAACATGGCGACCGGCCGGCTGAGGATGCCCTCGGAGACGACCGAAAAAACGTCGGAAAAGCCCGGGTATTCTGCCCCAACCTGGAGCAGAAACTCCTTGATATCAAGGCTCTCGAATGTGCCCTTCTGAACATTGATCACATCGATCTTGGCCGGCGAATAGCGAATGACCTCGTCCAGAGTCGTATTGACCCTGAGGTGGGGTTTCTTGGGAACCGCCAGGACGGGGTAGTCGTCGGGAATGCGGTCGACCGCTCGAGTGCCCAGACCCGGGACCAGGCGGATCAGACCATCTTCTCGTTCGATTCTCGCCGACCAGCGGAACTCGTTGTGACTGAAGGCTACTCCGGCAAAGGCCGGCAGAAAGTAATCCCCCACCCGCCGTCCTACGACCTCGTTGATCAGGATGCCCATCTCCTCGTCAAAATCCAATAGGCCCCTCTCCGCCCGGTAGGTGATGGGGTCCGGACCGAATACCGAGGCATAGACCTCGGCAACGGCATCCAGCAATGCCTCCAAACGCTGCCTTTTGGTCCCCTGGTTGGCCAGGAAGAGACTCTTGTATTTCCCCGAGAACGCACTTCCCAGGCGGTCTTCGAGGCGGCTGGAGGACCGAACGATGATCGGGCCGTCACCCAGTTCGTCCAACGCCATCGACAAGCCACTGACCATGGTCGGCGGAAACCGGGAATTCTTGAACAGCTGGATGATATTGGGGTACTCGTGCCGGATCTGACCGATGTCCCGGTATTTCTGCTGCAGGACCTCTTCCAGATCGTTGTGCTTGATAAAGTCATAGATCCACTCCGCCGGCAGGTACCGGCTCTTCGGCACCTTGAACCATCCGAGGTCCGGATCTTCCTCGGCCTTGCGATGGAGGGCTTTTTCCGCCAGAAACAGGCCGGCGGTCTTGCCTCCGAGGCGGCTGTGACTCGAACCCTCAAGAATGACCTGATCCAGCAAATCAACGAAGTCACAGGGGTTGACGACATTCTTCGCAATGCGGAGGAAGGACAGCTGCGTCGTCAAAAAACGCCGAACCAACGTCACCCGGAGATCGTCCAGCGTCGCCTCCGACAACTCGGCGCCGTCGGACATCAGGTGATGGAAACGTCGCAGACCTTCGGACAACTCGGCAACCGATGCATGAGGATTATTGAGCAGCTTGGGAAAGAATGCGGCATTTTCTTCCACAATCCAGCGCTGGATCAACTTGAGGATTTCCTCGTCCTGGAGATTCTTTGCCGCCAATTCGAATGGACTGCCCGACAGCAGGGGACTGTCGTCTCTTGGCCTGACCGGCGCGGGAACGTTACTGTCGGCGCCGTCGTCGATTTCCTGTTCGATCTCATGCGTGCTGGTCTGCAAGAGGTCGTGCGCTCCCTTCAGGCCCATCCAGCCCAAATGATTGACCATTTTTCTGGCGATCCGCAGGTAGAGCACTCGATCGGTTTTACGGAGCAGACGCATCGGCTCTCGCCATGCCGCCTCGGTTTCATTCACGGCCTTCAGGCCGGCATCCTCCCACTGTCGGCGCATCGAGTGGAGTTGGTGGTACAGGATGGAGTGCCCCAACCTTTCGGCAATCGTCGATACCAGACGCTCTTCTTCCCTCAGGAACGGTCCCGAGTCTTCTCGGGGTCGCTCTTCGAGATAACAGACCCGGATCCGCCCAACGGCCTCGTCCTGAATCTTGATGTCGGCACACAATTCCCACTCGGTGGTCCTGAAATCATCAGATGCAAAGGACCCGCCCGCATATTCGATTCGCGCCGCACACACATCGGGGTACTGCCAGCCCGGGGGGATCGCTTTGACCACTTTTGAAAACGCCTGTTCCAAGGGAACGTCCGGCCGGCTCAGGGCCTGTTCAACCTCGTAGAGGCAGTTGAGTTCCTTGGCTCGTTCCTGGAGCGATTTGAGCAATCTCTCAACGGGACGGTCAGGATCTGTCATCGAAGAATAACTCCCCTCATATTTCGGCCGTCGACCCGGACTTCCAATGGGTGATCGATGCGCACGTGAATCACTCTTTCGGTTCCCGGGATGCGGGGGCAGCTGCGTAACCACGCCCAGTCGATCGGCCGAGGGCCGTCGTGTTCGACCGACAAATAGAGAATCCGGAAGCCCAGCACGTTGTGAAAGAAGTGTGAACCCTGGCTGAGATCTGTATTGACCTCCGGAAGCGTGGCCTCAACGATGATCTTGGCGCCGGAAATCTGGCCCCAGGTCACCGGAATACCCTGGCGGGCATCCGACGTCCCCCAGCGTCCGAATCCGACCAGGATGTAGGGGCGGCCCTCCGCGACCAACCGGCGATTGATGCCTTCCAGTTCCGCTGCAACTTCGAAGGTCGTCTCAGGATCGAAAGAATCCGGATCGAGGAACACCACATCCCGAATGCCGTCCTGGACCCCATTGCCCAGCACATGAGTCGAGGCGATCACCACTCTCGGGTCATCCAGCACGGCTTCGTCAACCTCGATGCCTTCGGTGACGACCCGCATGGGCCGAACCTGAAGAAATCCTACATCGGCGGGCAGGCCGTGCTGTCTGTCAAGACGGACGGCAAACTCGATTTCGACATCCTGGTCGAGGACTTTGCGGGAGGCATCCAGCATCTGGCGCATCAGATCAGAAAAGGGGATCATTCGAGAAGCCACCAGCGGTGCAAAGGTCAATGCCCGAGGACCATGGCGACCCAGACCGGGATCCAGCCGGTCCGATCCGGCGTCATAGGTCGAGACAAGCAGCCGGAGGGCGCCATCGGCCTCGGCGTCGGCCAGTCCCGCTTCGACCAGGTATTCGGTCTCGCGCAGGGGATCAGGAACCTCAGCGGGGCCCATATTGACGGCCCAGAATCGGATCTGGGTATTCTTGAGCAGCTCACCGACCGAGTTGAACGGTGGGGGCGCCTTGGGCAGAGCAGGTGAAAATCCCCAGCTCCGGCCACCATCGACGATCGTTCGCCCCAAACCGAGCGCCAGGTTGATGACGCCGTCTGATGCTTGTGCAGCCCCGGAGGGATAAAAATTGTAGGTCCTTCCAACGCCGGAGACGCACGGATAGAACCGGTCCCCCGCTCTCTGCCCCACGACCTCCTGCAGAATGACCGCCATCTTTTCATCCTGAGGCATTTTGCCGGCCGCGGCGACGGCAGACCGCGCCGAGGCAAAAAAGGTCGAGGCCCAGACAAATTTGATCGCCTCTATCAACAAACAAAACCGCTGATCGGCAGAAAATGCGTTGTTGGGAACCATCTTGGTAGCATAGACCCCGGCGAAAGGATGGTCGAGATCGTCTTCCAATCGGCTGGACGAACGCACCGCCAGCGGGGTCGTCATACCCTCGATCAGCGCCCACAGATCGCCGACGTACTCAACCGGCATCTCACCCCGTTGAAAGGCCAGGGCGACATGATCGTCCGGGGGCTCTGAGGCGATGAGATTCCACAGCTTATTGTCGTCCATGAATCGATCAAAGACATCGGTTCCCAGGACGACCATCGGTGGAACACCCACTGAAAAACCCAGTATTTCATCGGCATCGATCAGGGGGATGATCTCCTCCTGGATCAGATAGAGCCCCGCCGCCTTGCCGCCCAGACTGCCGCCCCCAATGCGGGTCACGGCGGGCCGGTCCACGACCTCGGACCGACTGAAGAGAGGGACCTCCTTCACACCCAGCCTCTATCGGTCGATACCGAAACCACCCGGTCGATGCCCAGGACCAATGCAGCATCCCTCAAAGTCAGCCCCTTGGTTCGTGACAACTCGCCAACCTCGAAAAAGGCCGACGTCAGCTGATGATCCAGCCGGGACATCACCTCGGCCAAGGTCCAGTACTGATTGGATGCCGCCTGGATCTGCTCAAAGTAGGAGCAAAGCACCCCTCCGGCATTGGCCAGCAGATCGGGAATGACCGTCACGCCTCGTGCCTGAAGGGTGGCCTCCGCGGTTTCGGACGTCGGGCCGTTGGCGCCCTCGACAATCAGCTTGACCGACGGCGCAACAGCCTGCACGTTGAAGTCGTTGATCTGATTTTCCAGCGCTGCGGGAATCAGAATATCCACCGGTTCGGCCAGCCACGCCTCACCGTCCTTGATTTCGTATCCTGCACTTTGAGCCTTTTCGCAGTCAATGCTGCCGAAGGGATCAGCAAAGGTCCTCAGCTCCTCAAGATCAACCCCTCCCTGTCGAATGACAGTTGCCGGCGCATGGGAACTTCGGTCCAAACATGCCACGCTTCGGACAGTACCGCCGATACGGATCAAGAGATCGATGGCATGTTGGCCGACGGTGCCGAATCCCTGGACAGAAGCCACGGCACGGTCGGGCGCCAGACTGAGTTCCTTGAGAGCCTCCCGCAGGGTGTAGACCAACCCATAACCTGCCGCCTCGGCCCGCCCCTGAGAACCCCCGGCATAGACCGGTTTCCCGGTGATGGCGCCGGGCCGATGGCCTCCATACACAGCCTCGAATTCATCGAGCATCCAGACCATGTGGCGGCCATGCGTCATGATGTCGGGCGCGACGACATCCCGTTCAGGCCCGAGATCTCGCGCCAGCCGGCGAACCCACGCCCGGCACAAGGCTTCCTGCTCCCATCGTGAAAGGTCGTGGGGGTCACATACCACGCCTCCCATGCTGCCGCCCAGCGGAATATTGACGATCGCCGTCTTCCAGGTCATCCACATCGCAAGGGCCCGCAGCGTATCCGGCGTCTCCTGGGGATGAAACCGCACACCGCCCCATGCCGGGCCCCGAGCATCGTTGTGCACGATCCGGAAGCCGTCAAAAATGCGAACCCGCCGGTCATCCATACGGATCGGAATGGCAAAGTGATGTTCGTGGATCGGCCGCCTGAGAAGGTCTCGGGCAGACTGATCCAAACCCATCAGATCGGCTATTCGGTCGAATTGACCCTGGGCTGCGGCAAACGGGTTGAAGACGGCCTGACTCACGGCAACAATCCTCCCAGTCGGTTATCGAATCCAAAGAGTACCAGACACGCAAATTGCGCGAAATAGGGCACCAGTTCCCTTGACGATGCCAAAGAGCTTTAGCCCGACCTTCTCACCGGCTACGTCCCTCCGTCTTTCCAACCTGGATCTTGATACACTCGGCACATGGAATCTCCCTGTCCTGATGCTCAGAAATCTGTAGGGCCCGCATTGCCTCATCAACAGATATCTGATCGGCCGGAGCAGCGGAAAGCAACCAACCTTCACATCTCCCACTCCTGGGGCGGCGGGATTTATCGGTGGGTTCACGATTTCTGCTCAGTTGACAGGGAATGCAACAACCTCGTCCTCGAGAGCCTCGGCACCCGGGAGTGTTACGGCATTGGACTGCGCCTGGTTGAGGGTGCATCCCGCCGGGAGTTGCAAAGTTGGGTCTTGAAGTACCCGATCAGCGAAACCCGGGTCCAACATCAGGAGTACCGGACGATCCTGGAGACAGTCTGCCAAGACTACGATGTCGGCCACATCTACCTGTCGAGCATGCTGGGCCACTCCCTGGACATCTTCAACCTCGGAATCCCCGTTACGAAAATCTACCACGACTACTATCCCTATTGCCCAAATGTCTATACCTATTTCGGACGTCCCTGTGCGGGATGCGACCTTGAAAAATTCACCAACTGTCTGAAGAACAATCCGGTTGATTTCGCAAACGACAAATGTTCGGTCAACTACTGGCTCGACCTTCGCGAAGCCTATGTTGAAGCACTCAGTCGTTCGGACGTCAGCCATGTCTGTCCCTCCAAGAACGTCATAGCCAACCTGGAGGAACTCGACCCGCGCTTGGGGCGCCTCTCCTTGACTGTGATTCCCCACGGGATCAACCTCACCAAGAAGAACTCATTCGGCGGAGCTGAAGAGGGGCGCAAACTGCGTGTGGTAATCCTCGGCACCCAACACATCGTCAAAGGACTGAAGCTTCTTGAAGAGTCCTTCGATCGGGCCCGCTTGATTGCCGATCTCACCTTTTTGGGGGGCGGTCCAGAGGGCACTCTCTTCATGTCACGATACGGGGTCCGATACATCAAACAGTATGAACACTCTGAACTGGGCGCTCTCCTGCAGGAGGGCGCCTTTGACCTCGCGCTGTTTACCTCCACCTTTCCCGAGACGTTTTGTTACACCCTCTCCGAGGTCCGAGCCCACTCGATTCCCCCCGGCGCCCGGGCGGTCGGGAGTTTCCTTGACCGCATTCGTGAGGGTGAGGACGGATTCCTGATCGGTCCCGAAAGCGAAGATATCGTTGACTTTCTCCTCAAATTGGATTCCGATCGCACCCTTCTCAAAGAGCTTTCGAGTCGACTGGAGACTCTGCCCATTCGGACGGTTGAAGCTATGGTTGACGACTACTACGATCTGAGGAACCGAAAGGAAGAGGGCGGAATGCCGGCCCCACTCGTTGAAAGACCGGACTCTACACATCCGCCGCAACAGGCCACTCCTGGAACCATCTATTGATCGATATTTTCACTTCCTCCGCACCTAATTATCTGGGCAAGGTCCGAGCTCTCTTCGAGTCCGTAAGAGAACACTGCCCCGATGCCCGTCTGCATTGGCTGGTCGCCGACGACGTTCACGAGGACCTTCGAACGACCCTTGAGGACGAGCCTTTCGATACCTTGATCTTCGCGACCGATTTGGAGATTGGTCGAGACCGGCGATGGCTCTTCGGACACTCAATCGTCGAGCTCTCGACGGCCCTCAAACCTGCCGCAGCTCTCCAGATCCTCGAACAGCCGGACTGCGACGCGGTGCTCTACCTTGATCCCGACATCGTCCTTTTTTCCTCACTCGATGATCTTCTTGAGGAACTTCTTGACAACACCATGGTGCTGACACCCCACCAAATTCATCCCGAATGCGATTCCACGGCGATCTTCCACGAGATTGACAGCCTGAGATATGGCGTCTTCAACCTGGGCTTCATCGGTATCAAACAGTGTCCCGAAGGATTTCGGTTTCTCAGATGGTGGCGGGACCGCTGTCAGATGAACTGCAAGGCCAACTGGGAGTCCGGTATCTTCACCGACCAGAAATGGATCAATTTCGCTCCGGTCTTTTTCGAGGATGTGGCCATCCTGAGGAACCCACGATTTAATGTAGCCCCATGGAATATCAGTCAACGGGAACTCTCCGGGACCTTCGACGAGGGGTTCACGGTCGATGGACTCCCGATGGGCTTTTATCATTTCACCGGGTTCGACTCCGGCGCGCACCTGAAGCACATCGAGAACCTCGGCGGAAAAAGACACGCTGCAAGGATGTTGGTCGATTGGTATCGAGCCCGCATCGAGGCCTTGCAACCTTCAAATCCGTTGCCGTGGCGCCTTGGGGTTTTCAGCGATGGCACTCCGATTCTTGACCTTCATAGAAAAGCCTACTATGGACGTTTGGACCTGTACGAGGCCTTCCCGGATCCCTTTCTCATAACCGAAGGTGCTCTGGATTATCGCCAGTGGTTCGACCTCAATGCCCGGCGGGAAGTACCCAACCTCTTCAAGGAATCACCCTGACATGAAGACATCCGAGACATCATCCGGCACCATCATTCTCGGCCCCCACCGGTGCGGCACGTCGCTGGTCACAAGCCTGATCGCCGGAATGGGGCATGACCTCGGGGGCGAGATCATCCCGGCGGAGAAGGCCAACCCGGAAGGGTATTGGGAACATCGGGGAGTCGTCGAGAATCATAACAATTTTTTACGTGCCGTCGGCCGCAGTTGGAGCGATCCACTCCCTCTTGATCCATCTGTTTTCTCGGGAACGGAAGCCACTGCGGCTCGAGGCCACATCAAGGAAATCTTCGACAGGGACTTCCGGGGGAAACGGCTATGGGTCCTCAAGGACCCCAGACTCTGTCGTCTCCTGCCCCTTTGGGATGAGGTTCTGAACTCAAAGGACGTTGCCATTCGTTTCGTTCATGTAGTGCGTTCACCAATCGCCGCTGCCGCTTCCCTCAAAAAGCGAGACGGCATGAGACTGGAAACCTCATTTGTCCTTTGGCTTCGCCATCTCATCGAAGCTGAACTGGCAACCCGAAGGTATGACCGGCTGTGGGTCGCACTGGAGAACATTGCTTCGAACCCAATAGCTCAGGCCTCTCGCCTGGCTGCCTGGCTCAATGAGAATTCCAACAAACCCGGTCAGGACATCGAGACTTTGGTCACCTCAGTATTCCGCCCGGACCTCCTCCACAACAAGGCGACCCCCGACGAACCGGTACTGAATGATTTTCCCTGGGTCGCTGATCTCTATCGGGAGCTCTCGTCCTGGACAGCAACTGAAGACCCATCTCAACGAAAGACTCTTGACCGGATCCTTGCCGAAATTTCCACCGCCGACCGCCTGATGATCGGAAACCCACTGGCGGCCCATCAGAGTTTTCAACGAGAAGAACGGCTTGTTTTTCGTGGAACAATCGAGGACTTCCAGCGCTCCACCCACACGATGCGCGTCGAGATTTCCACCCACCGGCAGGAAACCGAACAACTCCGATCCCAGGTTGGTGACCTTCAGCACCTGGTGACTCGGATCGAAACAAAACACGCTGAGCTGTTGTCCCGCTCACTGGATTTGACATCGGAAATCGAGAAGAAATACATCCGGCAAACCGAGGAATTCCACGAGGTCCAGAAAAACGTGCAGCGCCTGGAAACAGACCTGGCGACCCTCCATACCGCCCGAGATTTACTCGAGGAGAAAATCAGGGACAAAGATCAGGAAATCACCCAGGCAGGGCACAACATCACCGACCTCGAAGCAATCTTGGGACAGGTGACCAGTGACAATGCCGCTTTTGAAGTTGAGAAGGCAAATCTGCTCGGCCTGGTCAAACACTTGGAGCAGGAACTGGATCAATCCCAGAAGGCTTGGCAATTGACTTCCGACACCCTCAACGTCATGACACGACAGTTGTCCTGGCGCATCACCGCACCCCTGAGAGCGATCCGGGGACTCCTGCCGTCTCGAGAGAAATAGTCACAACGGCCCTGATTTCGAACCCCTGGGAGCGTATGGTCAGTTCAGGGGTATGGCGTCTGCAGAGCGGACCGTTCGAATCTGGATACCATCAATTGTATCAACCAGCTGATATTCGGTAGTAATCAAGCCGTAAAGCTCAGGAGCGAGGTTGACCAGTTTGAAGCTCTCTCGGGGAATGATCGGGCTATCGGAGAAGAAAATGACCGTTGTGTTCTTTCGGCGTATTTCCGCCACCATCTCATCGATCGACGTCGCGAAAGAACTGGAAGGAAATGCGATCACAGGAACGATCAGCGGACTCCGCCGCTCGGCAAGGTAATAGAGGATCTTTGGAAACGCACAGATCAAGACCGGGTCATCGGCATGGCTGTTGGCCCGAATGGCACGCTCCAACCGAACCAGGGAATCCCTGACTTCGGGTTTGACATGGAGAACGCCGTGGGGATGAGGCAAGTCGACGGTGGTTGTGAACAGACGAGTTCCGATACCGCCGACAAAGGCGTCGGAGCTGGTCACTCCGAAAATGACGACTCCGACGATCCAACCACCCACCAAAGCTCCGACCGTACGTCGAAGGAGCACTCCCGTACCTTGGCGGGCAACCAACTGGGAGGCGACAAAAACTAAAAGTATCCAAATCGGCGCAGCATTTTGAAGGAAATGGGCAAGGTCGAGCCGAATGGCCCATTTCGACAGATTGAAAAGCTCGACGATGACCAAACAGAGGACGGCGGCACGGACCGCACCCGAACAACCCGCCCCCCCGTCCTTGAGGACGATCCACAACGAGATCGCCACGACCGGCAGGATCATCAGATAGATCGAGAGGGTCAGGGCCATCTGTGGATCCGAAGAAAATCGGGCCAACTGTGCAGCAAAGAACCGCGACCCCGAGGCGATCGAACCAATGAGGCCGAGGTTGTGTGCGCCTAACGAGAGCGGATCGATCTGACGGACATAATCCGCAAGCACAACAGTGAATAGAACCAGCGCTGCTCCAAAAGAGCCATGCCACAGCACGAACCGACGCAGCGGTGAACCTTCAGTAAGCGGACCGCCCCGCATGGCGGGGATGACCGCCACAACCCCCAACCACCCCATCAAAGTCGGCACTGCGGTGTAGGGGTGGGCTGCAAATGCGAAGGCAATACAACCCGCCAACCAGACGTAGCGGAGAACAGACGCTCTTTCCAAAAGACGAAGCATTGCGAACAGGCAGAGACACAGAGAGAACGCAACAAATGCCTTGTGCCAAGGTCCCGGCAAGGCCAGGAACAACACGACCGGCACCCATGCCCAGCGCTTTGGTACCACCATCGCCGAAATCAAGAAAATCAACGCGGCGGTTGCCGACCTGATGACAACCCACACTGCTCGAACGACCTCGAGGTTGGGTTGACCGTCCGGGAAAAACAGAGCGAACCACCGGTACTGAGAGGAGTAGTGGCAGAATTTGGCAAAATCCATCCGGCCTTCCGCCTCAAGCTGGATCCCCTGCAGAAGGATACCCTCATCAAAGACCGCAAGACCGTAATCAAAGAAAAAGCCGAAGAAAACCAAGGCCACAACGAAGAACGCACCAGCACCCCACCAGGCCTGATTCCACCTCCCGGTTCGGGTCCGGCTCTCAGGTAATTCCATGAATCCTATCGGACTTCTTCTCGGCCATCAGGTGCATACGCTCCCGCTCGACGTTGGCGTCGGCGCCCGCTTCGTGCACACCGATATCGGTAGCGACCTCACCCTTCCCGCAGTTGGCCGAGATCTCGACATCGTGAATCCAGGGATCACAGGCCGAGATGAATCCGACCAGGATGATCCGACGCTTGATTCTCGACAGGTCGAAGCCCAACGCCAGGAGAACACTGAGCAGCACACCGTCTGCAAGCAACGTCAGGCCGCCCTTTCGGAGCACCGAAATCCCGCAGTGAAACAACAGATAAGGCACGGTCAAGAGACGGGACCGACCGCGCTTGACCAAACGCCTGAAACGCTCAAGCCTCGGCTCCAAGTAGGTCAGATCCATCTGCTGTGAGAGCGGCCGGTAGCCGTCCTTGGTTCGAATGACGATGTAGTGGTGAATATAGAAGCACTTCCGGACCCGCAACGCCACCAACAGCGCAAAGTACAACTTCTGGAAAATCCGGACATCATCTCGAGCAATCCTCCCGGAGGTCTCCCGCTCCAGATCATCGATCAACTCATCGGGCGCCACAACCTGGTCGGCAAAATCTTCGGTCGCCCTGCCCAATGCCCGACAACCCAGATAGAAGACCTCCTTGACGAACGGGTGTTCAGCAGCATAGGCCAAGACCGGTTCCATCTGATTTTCGTTCAGGCCTCGAAGAATCGTCACGACAAGGTCGGTGGCAACGCCGTGCTGCTCCAGGGACCCCAGAATCTTCTCTCGTGCCTTCGCCATCGGACGACCTCGAAGAACCAGATCGTGCTCATCTTCGAACCCGTCGAATTGCAGGTGGACTTCCTTCAGGCCGGCATCGACCAACTCTTTCAATCGGTCAGGATCTGCAATCTGCAATCCGTTGGTATGGAGGGCGGTGATATGACCGCCCTTGTCCGCCATCCGAATAATCTCGGCAAGATCGTCCCTGACCGTCGGTTCCGCACCCATCAGGTCCAGCTTCAGCCGCCGACCGCGGCCCTTGAGAAACGCGGCCAATTGCTCTTTTGGAAGGTCCTCTTCATCGAATTGATCGGAACTGGCCAAGCAAATCGGGCACCGCATATTGCAGCGGGCGGTCAATCGCAGAATGAAATCCCTCTGCGGTAAATTCTTAGGCATGATGTCGTGATAGAACTCAAGCAACTCCGAAAAATAGGCCGGGCTTTCCGACAAGAGTGCTCGGTTCTTCCCGTGTTCAGGACAGTTTTTCTCCAAGAGAACTTGACCGGAGTCGATGATAAGCCGAGCATCAACGACTTCGATACAGACGGGACAGGTACCCCGAGTCGTTCGGAGAACCTCAACCTTGGGGTCGCCGTCATCCGAATGGGTCACAGACAGTGATTCAGATAACAAAATCACGCGCTCCTTTGCGAGGGCCTTTTCAGGCGAGTGAGAATCTGATCGCGGATTGGAAAAGCCGCCTCGATGCAATGGTCCATGTTGTTGTACCAGAACTTGCCAAGACGTCCGGCCATCATCAGATTGTCAACGTCGGCAATCTGTTGCTCGAAAGCGCCCAGCTTGTCCCGATACTCCAGATCGTAGATCGGATAGGCCCACGGCACACGCTCAATCTTGGCGCCGATGACTTCGCCGCCGGTGGTCAGCAGCTTTTCTTTCTGCAGGTCCTCGATGACCCGATCGAGGTGGTCTTCCGGTTCATCGTACACCCCGTTCTTTGCACCGCACGTCACTTCGACGCAGAGGGATCGTTTCCCCGGTGGCGTATTGGAAGGATCAAAACTGGCTGGAGCACTGACCCTGGAAAAAATAGCATCCGCCGAGCCGTGATAGCACCACTGAAAGTCGAAGGGACGCCCGTCATTCAGCATGACGTTGTAACAAAGCAGTGGCAGATAATTGAGATTGGGCCGGTCCAAGCCCAGTCGTTCGGACAAGGACTGGATCGTTCCGGTCCACACCACTTCGGAAGGTTCGATTGTGCGATCGCCGACGACGACCGATGAAATCCGGCCTCCACTGACCTCGAGGGCATCAACCTCGCTCCCGCACACTATCAGGCAACCCAACGATTCCAGTCGTTCCCTGAGGTTGATGACGAACTGCTCGCAACCACCCTGGGGATAGAGGAACTTCATCTCGGACTTTTTCCAGGTCGTCAGAATCTGCCAGGCCAGCGCCCACAGACTCTCGATCTGCATTCGGGAGTCAATGATGGCTCGATCAACCCCAGTCTTGGCCCAGTCACGATGGGTCACCTCCGGCGGAATCCCGAGGAACTTGGTTGAGTAGCCCTCAAAAAAATGCCGGTAAAGTGTCTCCCCATACATGTGAATGATCTGGTCCCGGAAGCTCTCGGTCTCATGCCGTGGGAAACCGATCAGCATGTCCCGAATGACTCCAAGAGCCACCCCGGGCGGAAAGCGAAAGAGGGACCGGCTGGGGTGGAGGGGCCAGGGATAGAAGCTGCCCCGGAACTGAAGCTTGCTGCTGCGGTTGATCTCCAGAGTGTGAGAGTCGAGGACGTCCCGAATGAAGGTCTCGACCTCCGGTAGGTAGGTATGAAACCGGTGAGGACCGATATCGAAGGTGAAGTCATCGTAGGTGAAGGACCGGGCCAACCCGCCCAGGCGCTCCTCTTTTTCGATGACGACCGTCTCAACGCCGACCTCGGCTAAAAGCCACGCGATCGACAGGCCGCTGATGCCGCCTCCGACGATGACGACCGGACGGTCCTGAGCCCCGGTCATCGACGTAAGGCTTTCACCCAGTTCCAACCGGTCTGCCAGTCCAGTCCGAACATCAGGTTGTATTCGGTGAAACATGTGGCCGAACAGGCGTTGCAGCCGTTCCTGTTCAGGGTATCGAAGGCCGGACCGAAACCCTGCTGACGGACGTTGGGCGCCTCTCCCTCGTCGATGAACAGCGAACAGGGGTAGAGGCTGCCATCAACATCGACATTGCAGTAGAGATCCCCCGCCAGGCACGGCGGGGCGCCCTCGAGATAATCAAGGCGGTTCTGTGTGTAGTCAGGCCAGGATTGAAGGTGCTGCAGGAATTTGAGCGACGACCCGATCGGCGCCCCTTCCCGTTTTCGAGCGGCCAGCAGCGCCACCGTTTCCCTCAATTCGTCGTCGTCAGGATAGAGGCCCTCGTTGCATCCGAGGGAATCGTTGTGGTGGAGCACCTGAAAGGTTGTCAGAAAATCCAATCGCTTGGCCAGATCCAGGATCCAATCCACCTGGTCGAGATTCTTCTTGGTCAAGACGGTGATCGTCCAGAACCGATAGCGCCCGACACTATGCTCGATCCCTCGCATCGTCCGGTCGAAACTGCCCTCCCCGCGAGTCGCGTCGTGCGCCTCCCGACTTCCATCTAGTGAGATATTGAGATGATCGACCGATTCAAGGTCCTCATCGCGCTCCGAAATCAAATGACCGTTGGTATCAACGGTGACGAAAAGGCCCAGATCCTTGGCATGACGGATGATTTCACCCAGGTCGGAACGGCACAGCGGCTCACCGCCCCAGAGCCCCAGTCGCCGGCAACCCAGATCAGTCGCCTCGACCAAAAGGGTGAGGATCTCCGGAAGCGACATCTCCTCCGAGCGCCTTTCGGGAATCGAACAGTAGGAACAACTGCCGGTGCAGCGGTCGGTCAGACCCAACATTAAATTGAGTGGCCGACGCCTCCCAAAGAGCTTGTAGGCCAATGAGGCGGAGGCAAAACGGACAAGGTTTACCGAACGCACGAATTCTACTTCCGAGCCGAGGCCGGAAAGCAACCAGAAAATATGTCAGGTGATTTCATTTCCCCAAGCGACTCCCGGCCCAAAGCCTAGTGGGGCATGGAACCAGAGTCAATTGTGCCTCTGCTTCCATTACCGACTCCTTCCACCGGCCGTCGTCACGATGCGGGGCGGGAGCCCCACGCTCCCGTCTTGCTTTCCAACATCCTGGCTCCCCAGTCTTCCTCCCTCTTCGCGTGTTTCTTTGTAATCTTTGCGCCTAGGCGGTTCATTTGCCTTCTCGTTCGACCGGTGTGCCACCTTCGGAGGCTATTGAGACCCCTGTGCTACGATCCGGCTGCATATGCAGGCATCGACCAACCCCTCTCAGAGTTCCCCAGTAGCCGGATCCTCCCAGGTCTCCGGACGACCCTCGGTCCTCCTGATCAACCCTCCGATCACGCACGCCCAACGAACCGGACCGTTGGGCCCGATCATCAAGAATTTGTACTTCAATTCACCGCCTCTCGGCATTGCCTATATCGCGGGGCTCCTTGAGTCCAAGGGTATGCGGGTCCGTCTGATGGACGCAGCGGTCGAGGGGTTCAGTCCCGAGGAAACGCTGGAGAAAATCATCTCCTGGCAGCCGGATATCCTGGGCCTGACCTCGACCTCAAACTTCTTCTGCAACGCGATTGAACTGGGAGAAGCAGTCAAGAATGCGATACCGGAGATCACGACGGTCCTTGGCGGGCCGCACGTCTCCAGCCAGGCCGAACAGGCGATGGCTCAACACTGCTTCGATTTCGCCTGCATCGGAGAGGGTGAATATACGACCTTAGACTTGGTCGAGACACTCGCCGACCAGCGAGATCCGGGCTCAGTGGAGGGCATCGCCTTTCGTCGAGATGGGGGAATCCACCAGACAGCCCGACGACCGCTGATTGCCACTCTTGACGATCTGCCGCCACCCGCCCGGCATCTGCTCCCTCTCGAAAAATACATCGCACAGCCCAACGACGGCCCGTATCTGCCGAAGATGGCGATGATCAGCAGCAGGGGCTGCCCCTTCAAATGCATCTTCTGCGATCACGGCACCTACGGCAACACCTATCGCTCTTTTTCGGCGCCACGGATCGTCGACGAAATGGAGGAATTGGTCACGCGTTACGGCGCACGCGATATCGCCTTCGTCGACTCTCTCTTCATGATCAGCGACAAGCGCGTTCGAGGCATCATCACCGAAATCCATGATCGCGGCATCAAGGTCCACTGGACCTGCACCATCAGGGCCAATATCGCCACCCGGGAGTTGCTGGCCATGATGAAGGAGGCCGGTTGCTGGAGGGTTCGAATCGGAGTGGAATCGGGCAATCAGCAAGTCCTGGATTTCATCAAGAAGGAAGTGACCAAGGAAGAGATTCGTGAGGTGGCCCGTTCCGCAGCCGACCTCGGTCTGCATCCCAAGGCATTCTTCATGGTCGGCCACCCGACCGAGACCGAAGAGACAATCCAGGATTCGATCGATTTCGCACGTTCTTTACCCCTGACCGACATCACCGTTCAGATCAACACGCCGTTGCCCGGCGCCCCACAGTTCGAGATCTTTCGGAGTTATGGCGAAAGCGTCAGCGACAACCTCGAGGATTACACCTTCTGGCAACCGGTGTTCATCCCACAGGGCCTGTCGCGGGAAAAACTCGAAAAATTGTTCCGCAAGTTTTATCTTTCGTTCTACCTTCGCCCCATCATTGTATGGCGCCATCTGACGATGCTCCGTCGGCCGTCGGATATACCGCGATACGCCCGGGCTCTGGCCCTGCTTTTTCAACGGTTCATCAAGACCCGGGTTGATGCCGTCTTTCACACATCCCAACAGGCCTGAACAAGGAGAATCGCCGAACGATGGACTCTGACACCTCAGCAGCAAGTGCCACGCAGGCGCCCGAGACCGGGAAGCCTTTCGTTCTCCTGTTCTCAGGCGGGTTGGACTCGACACTCGAGGTCGTCGAACGTATGAAGACCCACGGCGAAGCCCACCTTTTGACCTTCAACAACGGCTATTGCATCAATACGCAGGGGAGCCTTCGAAGGGCCTCTGAGCTGAAGGACCGATTCGGGGCCGAGCGGATTATCGATTCATTGATCGACACCAAACCCCTGATGCAGACTATTTTGGAGGATTTCAAGGTCCTCTGGCGTGAGTACAGGAGCCCTCTGATCGTCGACATGGGCTGCAAGATGGCCTCGGTAACTGAGCTGATTCTCTATGCCAAGAAGAACGGCATCGAAGAGATCAGCGACGGCGCCTCCGTCGATCAGACCCAGATCTTCATCCAACACCCCGAGTTCTCCGCTCACATCAAGCCGTTGATCAGTGCCCACGGACTGAGATTTCTCCGGCCCGTTCTGTTCGACATCGGCCGCGAGGAGAAGATTGCGAAGCTCAAAAGCCTGGGCTTCGATCGCGGCAGCAAGACCCTGGAAAAATTGCACATCACCTCGCAACTCAAGCACCAGCCTTTCTGTCTGGTCGGATTCAGCACCTTCTTCTTCACCTCGCCCCTGAGGAAAATCCCACTGGTCCAGCGGTACGATCTGCCCATGAATCAGGCCAAGGCGCTCTGGGATGCCTTGTTGCCTCGAGCCACCGCTTACCTTGACGCCCGGCTCGCCGAGGCATGACAGGCCGGCTCTCCCGAGCATCCCGAAGCCGGATTCTCCGGATGAGAATTCTGACATGCGCACTCGTGGCCCTCGGTTTCACCGGTTGCGGCCCCTCCGATCAAACGGCCGATCTACAGATCGTTGCCACCGTCGGGTCGGACACCATTTCCAAAGAAGACTACGATCACCTGATCGACCTCAGCCGGCAAGGGCGACCGTTTATTGCCACCGACAACCCCTCGATTGTTCCAAAACCAAGAGACATCCTGACGGAACTGGTCAAGGGGTTGTTGTTGGACCAGGAACTCCAGGCTCGTGGACTGACTGTCGATTCCGGAACCTCCTCTCGAGACACCCTGGCTGAAGCCATCGCCGGGGAATTCGACCCGACAACTGAAGAACTCCGGCAGTGGTTTGAAGCCAATACGCACCGCTTCTCCCGCAAGGCCCAACTCCGATTTCTCAATGCTCCTCTGCCGCCCGATCACGAACAAAAGGCCGGAGAGACCGCGACCGAAGAATTCTTCGGCTTGTGCGAGGCGGCCGACACCGCCGAGGCAGGAAAACGGCGATGGGGCGATATCGGGTGGATTCAAGCGGGTCATGCCCCATGGTGGCCGAGAACTCAATGGACCCCGGCGGCGGTCGGAACGACTCGGCGACATGATTGGCCTGACGGACGCCTCCTCCTCACTCAAGCCATGCATTTCCGCCCACCGGCCCAGTTTCGTTTCGACCAGGTGGTCAATCACTGCCGCCAAGGACTGAAGACCGAAGCCATTCAGGCAGAGATTCGGCGAATACTTCTTCGAAGAGCCCAAGAGACATCGATTGTGATCGTCGACGAGACGTTGGACTTCGAACTCGACCCCGTGTTAATCGCCCGAACTGAACCGGGCCCGGCTCTCGAGACCCTGGACCCCGCTCTCGGTGACGCCACCACCATGGTCCGGATCGCCGGTGGGACATTCACCACCGGGTCAACCGATGCCGAGATCGACGAACGCGTCCGGATTTGCAAACGCTATGTCGAACCGGCATTGGGTGAAGGCTCGTGCGCACGGTGGAAATACGAAGACGAAATCCAACGCCGGGTGATGGTTAAGCCCTTCTTTATGGATCGCACCGAAGTGCGCTGGGAAGACTATGAGCTATTTGTCGAGGCGACTCGCCATCGTCCCCTCCCCGAGCTCTGGAGTGGAGAACCCGGTTTTCCAGTGGCCAATGTCAACCTGGAAGATGCTCAAGCCTACTGCCGGTGGAGGGGCAAACGCCTTCCGACCGCTGACGAGTGGGAGTTCGCCGCACGCGGCGTCGAAGGTCGCCGCTATCCCTGGGGTTTTGAAAGCCCCGATGGAACACGAGCCAACTTCTGCGACAGCAGATGCCCCAAGGCCTGGCACAACTTCAATCACGATGACGGCTTCGCCGGGCCGGCGCCGGTTGGGAGCTTTCCCGCGGGGGCCACCCCGGAAGGGCTCCTGGACATGGGCGGCAACATTCGTGAATGGACCGCCACGATCAACGGTGACCGCGCAGACGTCAAGGGGGGCGGCTTTTTCAACGCGATCGACGATATGATCGCCGCGGACGTGCGGCGTAACCGCCTCGAGGTTCGGGACCCAACCATCGGTTTTCGCTGTGTGAAAAACTCCCCTGAAGCCGGTTCAGGAGGGATGCCATGAATTGCACATCGTCAAATTGTCGAGGCGGGCGGCCCCTCCAGCCTGATTGCCACTTGAAAACACACAGGAATAGCCACAAAAAGGCACAAAAAGG
>Ga0164318_10001515_pt1 | contig 20779 bp, 13 predicted proteins | sample GuaBasSedimGuay9_FD_113734 | JGI IMG/M metagenome (GOLD analysis project Ga0164318, IMG submission 113734) | Subseafloor sediment microbial communities from Guaymas Basin, Gulf of California, Mexico - Guay9, Core 4571-4, 0-3 cm | ecosystem: Environmental > Aquatic > Marine > Hydrothermal vents... | reverse complement strand
GCTTTCTTCATCTGAAATGGCTGTGGTATTTGCTATTTCTGCTGCGGTGGCACGAGCAGTTTCATCAGTGATAGCGGTGGTGTTGGTTGCTATATCAGTTGCTAAATTTGCTTCTGCCGCTAAAGCTCTGCTTTCTTCATCTGAAATGGCTGTGGTATTTGCTGCTTCCGCAGCGATAGCACGAGCGGTCTCATCAGTAATAGCTGTGGTATTTGCTATTTCTGCTGCAGTAGCACGAGCGGTCTCATCAGTAATAGCGGTGGTGTTGGTTGCTATATCAATTGCTAAATTTGCTTCTGCTGCCAAAGCTCTGCTTTCTTCGTCTGAAATGGCAGTAGCATTTGCAGTTTCAGCTGCAGTGGCACGAGCAGTCTCATCAGTAATAGCGGTAGCGTTGGTTGCTATATCAGTTGCTAAATTTGCTTCTGCTGCCAAAGCCCTGCTTTCTTCGTCTGAAATGGCTGTGGTATTTGCTGCTTCTGCTGCAGTGGCACGAGCAGTTTCATCAGTAATAGCGGTGGCGTTAGTTGCTATATCAGTTGCTAAATTTGCTTCTGCTGCCAAAGCTCTACTTTCTTCATCTGAAATGGCAGTAGCATTTGCAGTTTCAGCTGCAGTGGCACGAGCAGTTTCATCAGTGATGGCTGTGGCGTTGGTTGCTATATCAGTTGCTAAATTTGCTTCTGCTGCCAAAGCCCTGCTTTCTTCATCTGAAATGGCGGTAGCATTTGCTGCTTCAGCTGCAGTGGCACGAGCAGTTTCATCAGTGATAGCGGTGGCGTTGGTTGCTATATCAGTTGCTAAATTTGCTTCTGCTGCCAAAGCCCTGCTTTCTTCGCTTGAAATGGCATTCGTATTAGTAGTATCCGCACCAATAGCTCGGGAAACTTCCTCATCAATAGCTATTGCATTTGCTGTAATTGCATTTGTATGTATTGTATCAGCTCCTATTGCGCGAGCAACTTCATCCGTAAGGGCGGCTGTAATGATTTCCTCTGCAGCTAAAGCTCTGCTCTCTTCATCGGAAATGGCAGTAGTATTTGCTGCTTCCGCAGCGATAGCACGAGAAGTTTCATCTGCAAGAGCTGTATTTGTAGTTGCAATATCGGCTGCAAGATTAGATTCGACAGCTAAGGCTCTTGCTTCTTCGCTTGAAATGGCATTCGTATTAGTAGTATCCGCACCAATAGCTCGGGAAACTTCCTCATCAATAGCTATTGCATTTGCTGTAATTGCATTTGTATGTGTTGTATCAGCTCCTATTGCACGAGCAACTTCATCCGTAAGGGCGGTTGTAATGATTTCCTCTGCAGCTAAAGCTCTGCTCTCTTCATCGGAAATGGCCGTAGCATTTACTGTTTCCGCAGCGGTAGCACGAGCAATCTCCTCATCTAATGCTGTTTCAACAGCATTGCTTTTTGTATCAACATAAGTTTTTATTGCTTTTTGAGAAGGGTATAAAGTATCTGAATTTTCTGAAAGAAGTTCGTCTGTACTTTTGTTTATTAAATCCTCTTTTAAATCTAAAGCCGCTTGGGTGTCTTTGCTTATGGGTTTTAAGCTATCTGCTGTATTATCAACATTTCCCAAGCCAACATCAGCTTTTTCTATACCGATAGGCTCAAAAATAATAGGTGTTGTTAATGTTTTATTTGTAAGTGTCTCAACTCCATCTAAAGTCACGTATCCCATACTTTGATGGTTTCCCCAAGCAAAAGCAGCATTCCAGTTTGTTGTATCATTAGCTGTAATATGGGATGAAACGGAAGCAGAGAAAACAGGATCTGATTCGGTGATAGTTAAGTTTTCAACAGATTCTGCCGTTTTAGCATGAAGCGCATAAGGAACAGACATTAGTTCGCTTATCCCAAAAAGCTGATAGTCGACACCTCCATGAATATCCATTGCAATTTCAATAAAATATGGACCATTAGCCCAGTCGATAGCCATAAAATCATCAGCGGTTTCGCCTTGTCCAATGGTCAAATTGATAAGACCAAAGTCATTTGTCTCAGTCAAAAAGGTTTCAGAATAAATAGCAGATCCATCAGGAATGCCCTGCATTAATCTAATCTGGAGACTTACCATTTGCTTTGTTAGAACTACCCCATTGTCATCGCGAACAAGGGCTTGGTATTTAAATCCAGGACTGTTTTGTGCAAAGAGTTGAAATTGTAATAAAAGAGCGAAAAATAGTAGAGTAATTTTTTTCATATGTATTGTTATTTAATTCGATAAGTTAAAGTCGCAGCTGATTTTGGTGTCTCGCTTAGTGAATATTTTCAATTTTGTAAGTTTATTGTTTAACAATTTTAAATTGTTTAAGCGGAATATTATTTTCAAATATTTTAATGATATATATGGCGGGAATAAGCTCTTGAAAATCTATTTTTGTTTGAAAATCAGACAGTTCAGATTGGATTATAAGTTTGCCTTGTTGATTGAAAACTTGATATTCCAGTTTGCGAATTTTATCCGTTTCTAATATTATAAAATTGGATGTTGGATTTGGATATGCTTTAATATTAAAATCTAAAGTGGGGAGTTGGTAAGTAGCTGTTGCAGATAACTGTGATTGATTAAACCCTTGGGTCAAGGCGTTTATTCCAGTCGAAAAAGTCTCTGTTATCGTTTCACCAAATGTCCAGCTTAAAGAGCCTGAGGGAGCTAAATAATAATCTCCGGCTGTTGTTATAACTTCTTGTGCATTATTATTCGATAATAAAAAGAGATTTAAAATTGATAGCAATACTAGTCGTTTCATTTGTATAATTTTAGTTTGAAATTTAGCATTTTGCCAAATTTTACCTCAGTAGAAACAAACTTAGCTAAAAATCAAATTTTGAGAATTCGGTATAGCGATACTTACTAACAACATAACTTGGAAAACTCTATCAAAAAAAAATGTGATTTTAAGCCTTTATACAGGCTTAAAATCACATTCAAATTACTTAATATAAATAAATTACAAAAATAAGGGTGTCCGTAATCTAATAACCCGGCTTTCCTAAAATAGTAAACATATTTCTTTTATAAGCTTCAACTCCAGGTTGATCAAATGGATTAATGCCAAGAGTATATCCACTTAAACCACAAGCAAATTCATAAAAGTAAAGTAGCTGTCCAAGGTTTTCTTCATTGATTTCCGGAATTGAAATCCGAAGATTTGGCACATCGCCATCTGTATGAGCTTGTCGTGTTGCTTCTTCTGCACCTTGGTTTACTTCTGTTATGCTTTTATTACAGAGATAATTCAAACCGTCAAGGTTTTCTTTATCGTTAGGAATGGCTAATGTTTTACGACTATTTTCGATTGACAAAACGGTTTCAAATAAGCTACGTTTACCATCTTGAATATATTGTCCCATAGAGTGAAGATCTGTTGTATTGCTCACTGCTGCGGGAAAAATCCCTTTTCCTTCTTTGCCTTCGCTTTCACCATAAAGCTGTTTCCACCATTCACTTAAAAAATATAAACGGGGTTCGTAATTCACCATTATTTCGATAGTTTTCCCCTCTTTATATAATGCATTACGAGTAGCGGCATAAAGCATTGCGGAATTAGTTTCTATTTCCGTATTGGATTTCAGAAAAGCCTCCATTTCTCTGGCTCCAGCAACGAGCTTTTTAATATCGTAGCCTGCTACCGCAATAGGTAAAAGTCCAACCGGCGTTAAAACGGAATATCTTCCTCCAACATTATCCGGAACAACATAGGTTTTATAGCCCTCTTTATCGGCTAATATTTTAAGAGCACCTCGTTTTTTATCTGTAATGGCAATTATACGATTTGCCGCTTCGGCTTTCCCATATTTTTTTTCCAAATGATTTTTAATCAGACGAAAAGCAAGTGCCGGCTCAGTTGTTGTTCCTGATTTTGAAATAACACTTACTGCATAATCTTTTTTATCAAGTATCTCCATTAAATCAGATAGATAGTCTTCACTAATATTCTGACCAGCATAAATTATTTTCGGATATTTTCCGGGCATCATCAAGCTAAAATGATGTTGTAGCGCTTCTATAACGGCACGAGCACCCAAATAAGATCCTCCAATCCCGATTATAACATACACTTCGGCTTTTTGAGCAATTGTTTTAGCTTGAGCTACAATATCATCTAGGAAAGAATCTTCAATAGAAGAGGGCAAATCCACCCAGCCTAGGAATTCATTTCCTGCAGCTGTTTTTTCAATAAGTGCCTTCTGAGCATCACTTACCTTGCCTTGAAAAGCATTAATCTGTGTTGAAGAAACAAATGATTTTGCGGCATCAACAGAGAGTCTAATATTTATCATATTATTTTAATTTTTTGTGTTAAAAATTTGGTTGTACAAAAGTGCATAAAATAGCCCTAACAAGTCAATAAATTATACAAAAACCCCAACTGAAAAGTACAATCGGGGTTTTATTATTGAAAAGAAAAAGTGTTTATTCTTCTTCTTGCTCTTCTTCGTAAGCTTTAAGCAGCTTGTCTTGAACATCGGAAGGCACTTGGTTATAAGCATCGAATTTCATCGAATAAGTACCTCTACCCGAAGAAATAGAGCTTAAAGTTGTACCATATTTATGCATTTCGGCCAAAGGTACTTTAGCACGTATTACCTGATATTTACCATCGGCTTCCATTCCCATAATAATGGCACGACGACTTTGTAAATCAGTCATTGCAGCACCCATCATTTCTTCAGGGAGACGTGTTGCAACATCATAAACAGGTTCCATAATCTTAGGTTTAGCATTTTTAAATGCTGTAATAAAAGCAAAACGTCCGGCCAGTTTAAAAGAGATTTCGTTTGAATCAACAGGATGCATTTTACCATCGTAAATGTAAACAGCTATATCACGAGCGTAAGAGCCTGTTAAAGGACCACGTTCCATACGTTCCATAATTCCTTTTAGGATAGCAGGCATAAATCTAGCATCAATAGACCCCCCAACAACACAGTTATGGAATAATAATTTACCACCCCAAGGAAGATCATGCTCTTCTTTATTCCTAATAGGAAAATCTGTTGGATCAGACATTCCCTCTACATAAGGCTGAATGTGCATATGTACTTCACCAAACTGACCTGAACCTCCTGATTGTTTTTTATGTCGGTAATCGGCACGAGCAGATTTAGTAATTGTTTCGCGATAAGGAATTTTTGGAGCAAAGAATTCAATATCGATATTATGGATATTATCGAAATACCATTTTACGGTATTTAAATGCAATTCTCCTTGCGCTTGGATAATCATTTGGCGTAATTCCCTTGATAATCCGGCATGCAAAGTAGGATCTGTTTTATGCATTTCGTTAAGAATACTACCCATTTTTTCGTCATCGGAAGAGCTTATTGCTTTAACAGCCATTTGAATGGTTGGTTCAGGAAAATCGATAGGCGATAATGCCTCTTCTGAAGCTTTTGGATTAGCCAAAGTATCGTTAGTACGAGTATCTTTTAATTTAATTGTAGCAGCAATATCTCCGGAACAAACCTTAGATACTTTTTCTCTGTTTTTACCGACAATAATAAATAATTGCGATAAACGTTCTTTATTTTCCGAACGCGTATTTATTAAATCCATGCCCTCTTCAACAGCTCCACCATATACTTTAAAGTAGGAAACTTCGCCTAAGTGAGGCTCTATAGATGTTTTAAATACAAATAAATTGGTAGGATCTTCGGGATTTGCATTAAATATTTTTCCGCTAGATGATTTGCGTTCACCGGCAACACCATTTGGTGTGGGACAACTAAATTTAATAAATTCCAATAAACGAGTAACGCCAATATTTTCTTTTGCAGAAATAGCAAAGAGAGGGAAGATAGCGCGTGTACGCATACCTAAACGAATTCCTTCGCGCATTTCTTCAATACTTAGAGTGTCGGACTCAAAATATTTTTCCATTAATTCTTCCGAACCTTCAGCAGCATTTTCTATTAATGACAGGTGTAGCTCTTCGGCTTTTTCCAATTCATCGGTTGGGATATCTAAAATTTCCGGTGCTCCACCATCTTTTGAAAATTTAAGCATTTTCATCAGCATTAAGTCGATGATACTGTTAAAACCTTCTCCGGTATTTACAGGATATTGAGCAATAGATACTTTATCGCCAAAATAGTCTTTTAATTGAGTAACTACCTGATCGAAATTGGCCTTTTCTTGGTCGAGTTGATTGACAACAAATAAAACAGGAGTATTTGTTTTTTCTGCTTGACGCCATGCGTTTTCTGTTGTAGCATCAACGCCTACAGTTGCATTATTAACTAAAACCGCGGTTTCAACCACTGATAAAGCAGAAATTTGTTCACCTACATAATCATTAAAACCGGGAGTGTCTAAAATATTTATTTTAGTACCATCATATTCGGTATACATTAAAGTAGTGTGAACAGAATTTTGTTTTGCTAATTCGATTTCACGATAATCAGAAACAGTATTTTTATCATCAACATTACCTTTTCTGTTTATCACTTTACCTTCAAAAAGCATTGCTTCGGCTAAAGAGGTCTTACCGCTTTTGGCCCCTCCAATGAGAGCAATATTTTTGATTTCATTTGTTTGATAAACTTTCATATTTTATTGTATTTGAGTAGATTAAAAATTGTCTTTTTAACAAGGCTGACAAACTTACAATAAATAAGCGAATAATCGATTATAGAAAATGAAAAATATAGGAGTTAAAAACTGCTTTTCTCAGTAGTTTTTAAGGTGAGAAATATTATACAATGATAAGGAAAGAAAAGCCTAAAAGCTTTTAATACCAAAGTTTTATAGGGTATTTTCCAGAACTGATTAGCTGTTGGATATTTTTCATAACACTATCCTTGTCCTCTTTATAAGTTACACCAAACCAAGTAGCTTTTGAATGTAAAACTTTAACGCGTGCACGCTTCTCTTCAATAAGATCATTTACTACGGATGGGATATAAAATTCGGCTTTTAAATTATTTGCATTTTCGGGAATAAAACGACTAAATTTCTCATTTAAGAATTCAAAATACGAAGGAGTAAATCCCCAAAAATTCATTGAAACTAAAGTATCTTCTTTAAGTTTAATGTGATTTCCATTCTCGTCTTGAAAAACAATAGTATCATCTTTACGTTCAATATGAGTTCGTTCTATTACGTCAAGCAGAAAATTATTCTCGTCAGATTTGCATTGCCCACGAGACACATATCCGTTTTCAGAAAGAGTATTTTTTAACTCATAACCAACCATACAATAATCGGTGTCGCTTCTGTCTTCTGTTTTAAAATAATCTGCTAAGGTTTGGTAGGCTTCTCTGCCGTAGAAATCATCGGCATTGATAACGGCAAAATTTTCTTTAATTGCATCTTTTGCCATTAAAACAGCGTGTCCCGTACCCCAAGGTTTTACTCTTTCTATGTTAAAACTCAAACCAGCAGGTATTTTATGGATTTCTTGAAAAACATATTCCACTTCTATTCTCCCTTTAAGTTTTTCGTCGAAAAAGGCACGGAAATCGGCTTCAATATTTTCGCGAATAACAAAAACAACTTTTCCAAAACCAGCTTGAATAGCATCATAAACAGAATAATCTATAATGGTTTCTCCATTTGGTCCGACTTTGTCGAGTTGTTTTAATCCGCCATAACGACTACCAATACCGGCGGCTAAAATAAGTAGAGTGGGTTTTTTGTTCATTTTTTTGCTATTTTGCGCAAATGTACAAATTAATTGATGTATTCTATTCTTTGTGTTTTGTTGTAGTCTAAAAAGAAATAACTGTTAATCTTTAAAAATCAATTCCTATTATTATAATTTTCTCTTCTCAAAAAAAACTACTTTTGCCGCATGATTTCAATAGGGAATACAATCATTTCAGAAGAAGTAATTAAAAAGCTATTTAGCTGTGATTTATCAAAATGTCATGGTGACTGCTGTGTTGAAGGAGATGCAGGAGCTCCATTAGATGTTGATGAGATTAGTCAGCTCGAAGATTATATAGATAGAATCCTACCTTATATGACAGATAAGGGGAGGGAAGTAATAAAGAAAAATGGCGTTTACGATTATGATGAAGATGGAGAATTAGTAACGCCTTTGGTAAATGATAGGGAATGTGCTTTTGTTTATTTTGAGAATAATATTGCGCTTTGTGCTATAGAAAAAGCTTATCGAGATAAAGCAATACCAAATATAAAACCTATTTCCTGCTCTTTATATCCTATCAGAATTACTGAATATAAAGATTTTGAAGCGGTAAATTATCACCATTGGGATATTTGCGATTTAGCTCGTATAAAAGGAAAAAAGGAAAAAATAGCTGTTTACGAATTTTTAAAAGAGCCACTTATTCGCAAATACGGAAAAGACTGGTATAAAACATTAGAAGAAGAAGTAAATTCAGGTAGATATGATGAGGTGTTAAATCGCTAATTATCAGTCATATGTTTTGACAATCTCTCTATATTTGCTTTGTTGTTACCGATAAAAATTTTATCATTATCAATAATTACAGGTCGTTTTAAGAATGTGTATTCTTGTAAAATAAGCCGTTTATAATCGTCTTCTTTTAGTACTACATCTTTTAAACCCATACTCTTGTATTTTCGAGAACGGCGACTAAATAGTGCTTCGTAAGATCCGGCAAAAGAACGCATTTCTTCGAGTTCTGTTTGAGTAATAGAAGAGGTCTTGATGTCTTTGATTTCAAAATATAGATTAGTAATATTGCATAGTTTCAATATTTTTTTGCTGGTATCGCAGGTGGAAAGCGTATATACTTTTTTCATATTTTGATAATTTATAAGGGAGTAATTTCAATTAAGAACTTAATGACAACGTAAAGACCATCTGCTAAAAAAGTACGCCAACTATAAAGTATTACAAAGGCAAACAATAATAGAGGAAAGTTTAAGAGTGCTCTTTTATTTGTTTTAAAAAATGGATAATCGGGGGCTTTTAAGTTAAATAATACAGAGCCGCTTAATAAAATCCCAAAAACTAAAACTAAAGTTTCATACGCCTGATTATTTGGTATTTTTATTAAAAATATTATTGAAGAACCTAAAATATAGGGGAGTAGTGTTTGATGTAGAAAAAATAAAGCTCGATTTTCTTTTTGTATTCTAAAACTATTGTTTGAAGTGGCTTGCAGCCTGCTTGCAGAATAGTAACCAATAAGTATTAAACTTACTAAAGAAATAAGCGCGAAAAAGAATTTTGTAAAATCGTTCCAAAACAACCATAAGGGTACAAAGCCAAAGCCTTTATTTGTAATTACTCCCGAAATGAAAGCGGCAAAGAAATAAGCTATTCCCAGTAATCCTGTCCAATAAAAAAATAAACGTAGTGAATAATAATTACGAGCTTTAAAAAACAAATAGTTGTAGGAGTATAAGCCAACAATTAAAGAAATTAAAGGACCGGATAAGGTAACAGCAATAATATTTAATCTAGTCCAATTACTGGAGTGGGCATTAAAATCCAGCTTATAGTAATAAAGTGTACCGTAAATTTCTTGAAATGATGCCGTAAACATCACCGCAAACTGATAAAGCATATAAATTAAAATATATGCGACTAAAAAACTGAGAGTGGAATTTAATATATGTAAGAAAGAATTTAGATTGTTAGGGCGATATAAAATATTTCCTTCCGCGTCCATTACTATCTTTCTACTGTGTTCTTTTGAAAAAAGTAGTTGATAAAATGGATTGTTGGTTTTGTTTTTTCTTTCTTCTTGTAATTGTTTTTTTTGTATCGCTTTTTGATATTTCTTTTGTGCTTTGTATTTGCGTAAATCGGCACGATATAAACGGTAATTATTTATTATGTCGCGAATAGTTATTTGTTTCCTTTTTGGCAATTTATGTTTTTGCATATGTTTTTTACGGGAGAATAATTTAGTAGAACGAGGAAGCTTATAAAGATTCATAGTTCAAAATTAAAAAAAACTACAAGCGCAATTGGAACTAACTGTATTTATTTTTTAATGTCACTTTTGTGAGCAAAATAGTTGATTTATATCGCATTATTTGTTGATCAGAAATTAGTTATTTGTAATTAATCCAAATAAAAAAAAATTCATATCTTTATGCCCACGATTAAATTCTAGTAATCGCAAAAGTATTTGTTAATTTGAATAAGATGAATGTATAGCATTATAATGATTCTTATCAAAGGGGCGTTAATTCAACAATAAAAGCGAATGAAGAGCACGAATACAAAAGAAACTTACGAAGCTGTTAAGAAAGTTTTTACAGAATTTTTACAAAAAAACGGACAGCGAAAAACACCTGAGCGTTATACTATTTTAAAAGAAATTTACAATACTGATGGTCATTTCGATATTGAGGCTCTTTATGTAACCATGAAAAACAATAAGTATAGAGTGAGTAGAGCTACCCTATATAATACCATGGAATTGCTTTTGGAGTGTAATTTAGTTACCAAACATCAATTTGGAAATAATTGCGCACAGTTTGAGAAATCATTTAAATTTAGCCAACATGACCATTTTATTTGTCTTGATGATGGTTCTGTTTTAGAATTTTGCGATCCACGCCTACAGGAAATTAAAGACTCGGTTGAAAAACTTTTAGGTGTTACCATCAACAGTCATTCTCTTACTTTTTACGGAAGCTGTAATACAAAAAAAGCCGCAGCTGCAAGAGTTGCAACAGTTAAGCATCCTTAATTAACAAGCTTGATTTTTACAAAATAAAAATCAAAAGATTTCATATTAATATTTCATTTGCTCCTTGCCGAAGAGTTTGTTTTTCTAAAAAAATAAGCTGAATTCGTACCACATATTTCGAGCACCTTCGCCTATGCTGATAATCAAGTGATAAATAGAAAAATAAACAGATTTTGATTTCCTCTACAAAATTTGAGAAAGCCTGTATTTTTACGGCAATAGTTCGACTTATTAATTGTAACAACAGATAGGTTATAAGAGCTATATAAATTTGTGATTTTACTGCATTTTCACTTGTCCTACGAATGTTTTTACCTGAAGATTTTGCTTAAGGGCTTTAAAAAACAACTCAATATCCCATCGCTTTTTATATAAATCGGACTAAAAGAAAAATCAATTAATTCTATACTTTTGTTACCAAAAAAGAAATCAGCATGACTGAAAAAGAAATTCTTCAACAAACAATAGACTATGTTCAAAAAAAACTAAAAGGCGAAGGAACGGGACATGATTGGTGGCATATTTATAGAGTTTGGCAAAATGCTAAAACAATTGCACAAAAAGAAGGAGGAAATCAATTTGTTATTGAGTTAGCGGCTTTACTACACGATATTGCGGATCATAAATTTCATAATGGAGATGAAAGTATAGGACCCAAAGTAGCATCAAAATTTTTAAATTCTCTTTCTGTTTCAGCTAAAATAATTGATCAAGTAATATTAATAATGAAAGAAATTTCATTTAGTAAAGAAATATTACCCATTAGTTTAGAAGGAAAGATTGTTCAGGATGCTGACAGGTTAGATGCTATTGGTGCTATTGGTATTGCCAGAACATTTGCTTATGGCGGATATAAAGAGCGTGAAATATATAATCCAAATATTCCGCCAACAAAATATGCTACTAAAGAAGATTATAAAAAAAACACCAATCCTACAATAAATCATTTTTACGAAAAGCTCTTACTGCTCAAAGATTTAATGAATACAACAACAGCTAAAGCAATGGCTCAAGAGCGTCATATTTTTATGCAAAACTATTTAGAACAATTTTATCTGGAATGGGAAGGTAAGCGGTAAATTTTTAAGAATAAAAATTACCTTTGTTTTTGCTTGTGAAACAACGAGAAAAAGTAATACAGTTTAAAATCAATTATATGCATTTAAAAAGTCGGGTATTTAAACATTTTTCTTGGGCATTTTTAGCCTTGCTCATTTTAAGCAGTCCTTTACTTTTTATGGAGAAAGAGTTTCTGACTCTCTGGTTAAATCAGAATCACAGCCCTTTTTTAGATATTTTCTTTAAAAATATAACTTATCTGGGAGATGCTTGGTATTTACTTCCTCTTTTGATTTTTGCTTTAAGTCGGAATTATTTTTTAAGTCTAATTTTGTTTGTCTCTACTGTATTAGAAGCCATATTAGTAATGATAGTTTTAAAAAACGGTTTCTTTTCAGATATTGTTCGTCCAATCAGATACATTGCACAAAGCGATTTGCTTCATCGTGTGGAGGGTGTTACCATTCATTCTTTACATTCTTTTCCCTCGGGACATAGCCAAACAGTTTTCTTGATGTTTACCTTTTTAGCACTCTTTTGTAAACGCACAGCAATGGCTTATGTTTTGATTTTTACTGCCGCATTTGTAGCTTTATCGCGCGTATATCTTTTGCAGCATTTCTTTATTGATGTTTGGGTAGGCTCAATAATTGGATACGGTTTTCTTGTACTTACCCTGCTTGCTTTTTACAAATACAGCAACTTATCTACAAACCCTAAATGGAATAGAGGATTTTTGAAAAAATAGGTTGTACAAAGCAAAAAACCCCAAGAATTTCTTCTTGGAGTTTTTATAATTTAGTTTTCTTAGTTTTTATTCACATTTAGAGAATCCACAGTTTTTACAAGTTAAACAGCCTTCTTTATAGATCAGTCCATCGTCTGCTCCACATTCAGGGCATTTATTCTTTTGTGCTTTTGTTCCGTCAGGAATATATCTTTTCAATGATCTAACAACACCATTTTTCCAGGTATTAATACTTTCCGTATCGAAATTTAGATTAGAAATAAGTTCTACAGCTTGGTACAAAGGCATTCCATGCCGAAGGATACCTGAAATAAGTTTAGCGTAGTTCCAAAACGTTTTATCAAATGTACGTGATAAACCTTCTGAGGTTACTTTATATCCTTGTTTATCAAGAAATTGAAAGTCGTATCTGGCACGATTACCTTCTTTTTTGAAACGTATAACAGCTCCCCTTTCAACCCAAGGTGGTAAATAAAAATCATCTGCCTTTCCGGTAAATACTTCATATGGTTTTCCATCCAGTAAGCCTACAACAGCTATCCATTTTTCGTAATCATTCTGAAAACGAATAACGTCTGCTTCTAATTTTTTAGGCCTAACCGGAGCTTGAGTTTCATGAAATCTATTTTCCTCTTTATCTTTATCTGTTTTAGCTACCAAAACACCAGATCGAGAACCGTCGCGATAAATAGTCATGCCTTTACAACCAGATTCCCAAGCCGTTTTATACACATCGCTTACTAATTCTTTAGGTGCATCTGCAGGCAAATTAACGGTTACAGAAATAGAATGATCTACCCACTTCTGAATTTGTCCTTGCATCTTAACTTTATTCACCCAGTTAATATCGTTAGATGTTGCTTTATGATATGGTGATTTTTCAATAATAGCACCTAAATCATTATCTGAATAATTCATTACATCCTTTTCGTCATATCCGTTAATACGAAGCCAGTCTAAAAATTTAGGATGAAACACATTATACTCTTCCCAACTATCGCCCATCTCATCGATAAAACTAACATCTGTATTTTTATCATTTGGATTTACTTTTCTTCTACGTTTATAAGCCACCATAAATACAGGCTCTATTCCCGAAGATGTTTGAGTACAAATACTTACACTTCCTGTTGGAGCAATGGTCAACAAAGCAATGTTTCTACGGCCATATTTTTTCATCTCTTCAATCACTTCAGGATCAGCTTCGCGAATACGGTTTATAAACGGATTATCAGCTTCACGTTCGTAATTAAAAATAGGAAATGCTCCACGGGTTTTGGCCAAATTAATAGAAGAGCGATAAGCCTCAATAGCTAATGTTTTATGTACTTCTGTTGAAAATGTTATAGCTTCTTTAGAACCGTAACGTAAATTTAAAGCGGCTAACATATCTCCTTCGGCAGTTATCCCAATTCCTGTACGACGACCTTCTATACTTTTTCTTTTAATATTTTCCCAAAGATTCGTTTCAACACGTTTCAGCTCTTTATCTTCAGGGTCGGATTCTATTTTTTTAAGAATACGATCTATTTTTTCAATCTCAAGATCTATAATATCATCCATAATGCGCTGTGCATAATGAACATGTTCTGCAAATAATTCAGAGTTAAATACTGCCTTATCGCTAAATGGATTTTCTACATAACTATAAAGGTTAAGCGCTAATAACCGACAGCTATCATAAGGACATAAAGGTATTTCGCCACAAGGGTTAGTAGAAACGGTTTTAAATCCCATATCAGCGTATGAATCCGGTACTGATTCTTTAATAACGGTATCCCAAAAAAGAATTCCGGGTTCGGCAGAAGCCCAAGCATTATTTATAATTTTATTCCATATTTTTTGAGCGTCAGCTTCCTTAACAACTTTTGGATTATCGCTATCTACAGGATACTGTTGAACGAATGGTGTTCCATTAACAACAGCTTTCATAAAGTCATCTGTTATTTTAACAGAAACATTAGCTCCTGTAACTTTACCTTGTTCCATTTTAGCATCTATAAAAGCTTCGGCATCAGGATGTTTAACAGATATACTCAACATCAAAGCACCTCTTCTTCCATCTTGTGCAACCTCGCGTGTAGAATTTGAATAACGCTCCATAAAAGGCACTATTCCGGTGGATGTTAATGCGCTATTTTTTACAGGGGAACCGGCTGGACGAATATGAGATAAATCATGCCCAACACCCCCACGACGTTTCATCAATTGTACTTGTTCCTGATCAATTTTCATAATTCCACCATAGGAATCTGAATCTCCATCGTTTCCAATAACAAAACAATTAGATAAAGAAGATGCTTGAAAATCATTACCAATTCCTGCCATAGGACTTCCTGCAGGAATAATATATTTAAAGTCTTTTAGAAGTTTAAATATTGTTTCTTTAGAAATGGGATTTGGATATTTTTGTTCGATACGATAAATTTCAGATGCTATACGCTCGTGCATTTCATCGGGTGTAAGCTCAAAAATATCACCGGCTGAATTTTTTAAAGCGTATTTGTTCATCCAAACACTTGCTGCTAAATCATCACCGGCAAAGTATGTAGTGGCTTCTTTTAATACTTCTTGATGAGTATATATTTTTTGAAAAGGTTTATCACCGATATCATTTTTCATAAAATCTTGTTTTGTGCTTTTCTCATCTTTAACTAAAGAGCTGCTTTGTAGACGTCCAACCTCTATTTTATGATAGAAATTAGTAGTAATATCTTTTTTTTCAGTTTCAGTAACAGACGATGACACACTAGCGAACAAATCTTTCTCCATAATTCAAATGAGATATAATAATTTGATATTTTAAAACCTAAAGAGGCTATTTTTTTCTATGACCAAATGTAAAAATGATTTTTATAAATTTCAGTTTAAATTATTAACATGCTGCTGTTATTAACTTTAATAATACCGCAAAAGGCTTGATTTTATTGAGAATATAAATTTCGGAACTTTCAAAATTATTTTTTAAACAATTTTGTTAATTTACTTGTTATCAGGGCGTAAGCCTAAAAATAGAATTATTTTTTCTGTATTTTTTTTATTTTTTAAAAAAATAAAAAAAGGATTTTTATATTTTTTTTAACATTTTGGCACGTTATTTATAAGCTAACGCTCTGTCAGGCTCCTTGCGGATTTCACAAAATTACACCTCAAAAAACAGATAAAAAAGGAAAAGAAATATCCTTTATGAAAAAAAGAAAATTTATCTTCAAAAGTAACAGTTTCTCTCCTTAAACAACAAAAAACAGTCTTGTTATTTTAAGAACAGCATAAAAAATAATTCACTCTCCGAAATATTGATTTTTATGAGAAAATTAAAAAAACAAATTGAACTCTTTTTAGCTCAATTTAATTTCTATTAAAAGTATTGGTTTTTTTTCCTTATTTTTAAGCTGCTATAATTGTATTATGCGTAATATACTAATAATCTTCTTTTTCATTACCTTTATTCCTTTAAGTTTTGGGCAAAATAAAGCTATAATCAAACATGATTTTCAAACAGAATTTGATAAGCTTGGTATTAAAGATGGTCTTAGCTCAAATACAGTTTTAGATATTTTACAAGATAAAGTTGGTTATTTATGGTTTGCAACAGCAGATGGGTTAAATCGTTACGATGGCTATAAATTTTTGGTTTATCGTAATAAGATAAACGATTCAACCAGCTTATCCAATAATATGGTAAGTTGTATTGAAGAAGATATTTATGGCGATTTATGGATAGGGACTCTATATGGATTAAATAAATACAATCGTAAAACAAGCACCTTTGAACATTATTTTAAAGAAAACGACGGAAATAGTCTAAGCGACAATTATATTCGTGCCCTATACTCCGACAAAAACGGAATTCTCTGGATAGAAACCGCGGATGGGGTCTTAAATAAACTCCATATACACTCTAATATATTTGAGCATTTCCAACACCGACCGGTAGCACAACTCTATTACCACTACCACACTATATATCAAGAAAACGATAGTATTCTTTGGATTGGTGGACGAAACCTTGACTTACATAAATTTAATATTAATACAGGAAAATTTAAAAAAATCTATGCAAATCCCAATAATCCCACAAAAAAAAGAACAAATGACATTGCCTGTTATTATGAAGACTCCAAGGGTAATTTTTATGTAACCGGATTAGACGGAACTTATATTTTTGATAGAGATAGTAATTTTCAAAGAATATTAAGTACTTCAACATTTACTATCCTTGAAGATAAACAACATCAGATTTGGTTTGGAACGGGTAATGGTTTGTATAAAAAAACTCATGAATCCTCGGTATTTTATCATTACAATTTTAACCCAAATAACCCACGCTCATTAGCCGGAAATTATGTTAATAAACTTTATCAAGATAAATCCGGTGTTTTATGGGTGGCTACTAATTCCGGATTAAGTAAATACAGCCCTATTCGGAAAAGATTCCCCCATTTTTATCATATCCCGGGAGAAAAAAATACAGTTTCGAGCAATAGAATTACTGATGCTGTAGAAGATAATGATGGAATTATTTGGTTAGCTACTGCAAATAATGGGATTGACAGGTTTGATAGAAAAAATAATCAGTTTACTAATTATAATACAGAAACAAAGGGTAAAGGAAAACTTAGCTCTAATCGTGTTTCCTCACTTTACATTGATAAGGATAACATTCTTTGGATTGGATTATGGTCGGGAGTGGGTTTTAATAAATTTAATACTAAAACAAAAACTGTTGAACACTTTGTTATTGACCCGAATAGCAGAGACACAGATTGGTATAACGACTTTGTTAGAAGTAATAACGATACTCTTTATATTGGCGTTTGGGGTGGCCCTGCTCTTTATTCTTTCGATATTAAAAACAAGAAAATTATACCCTGTGGTAACAATTTGGAAGTTATACCAAATAATAAATCGATAACAAAAATATATATAGAAAAGGGAAAAGGTTTATGGTTGGCCAGTCCTCAATATGGTATTGATAATTATTCTTTATCGAAACGCAAACACAGTTATTATCGACATTTTGATAAAGAATTGAAATATAATTTTAAACTCACTCAAAAACTTGAAAGTAACAATATTATACCGTCCAATATACCTCTATTTTCTAAATTATTTGATATTGTTGCAGATAAGGAGGAGATACTTTGGTTAGCAACTGACAAGGGTATTATATGTAAGAAAAATAACGATAATAATTTTTCTTTATTTACTAATAATGAAGGGGCTATTTTTAACAAATCGTATTCTGCTTTAACATACGACAGTATAAATAATAATATTTGGGCGGTAAATGACAAAATATTAATCCAAATAAATACCACCTCTAAAAGAACAAAAACATACAATACTCCGGAGTCGAATAAACATTTCAGTGATAATCCAAATACAATTATTTATTCGTATAATTTTAAAAAACTTTTCATTGCATCACATAATTCTTTGTATGGTTTTTCTGAAGCAAAAGGTTTTTCTAAAATTAAAGCTATACCTAAATTGGTAGATATTGCTTTTGATAGCACCGGATTTTTATGGGTAGCAAGTGAAGATTCTATATTTATTTTCGATGAAAATTTAGACTTAAAATTAAGTAGTCGTTTTTCCGGAACAAAAAAGATAACTGCTTTTACCATAAAAGATGGTAATGCGTTTTTAGGAGCAGGAAATGAACTTTTTAGGCTCAGCTTATCCAAAAATAATATTAAAACAAAAAATTTAAAATACAAGAGTCGGTATAAAATAAATTTAGATAGTGTTATTATTCAATCACTAACAACCAACGCTAATGGTAGTATAGTACTTTTAGGAACAAACAAAGGTTTATTCCAATATTATCCTTCAAACAAATACTTTGGAATTATAAGACCTTATGAAATAAATTTTAACGGGGAAATAATTCATTTAGCCAGTGCCCTTCTTGAAGATTACTGTGGAGATCTTTGGATAGGCACAACAAATACCGGAATATACAAAAAAACCAAAGGGACAAACTTTTTGTATTCGTTTCCATACAATCCGCTCGATACTACTTCTTTTTGGGGTAAAAATGTTAATACTATTTTTGAAGACAGCAAAAAACGGCTTTGGATTGCCGGCGAAGGCTTAAATTTATATCATCGCGACAATAAAACTTTTTCGCATTTTACAACCGACAACGGATTAGTAAGCAATTCTATTTTTAGTATAGTTGAAGATGAAAACAATAACTTATGGCTTGGTACAGAAAAAGGACTTTCTGAATTTTCGCCCGAAACGGCAACGTTTAAAAACTATTCTGAAGTTAACGGGACTCACTCTAATAGTTTTAGTAAAGCCGGACTAAAACTTAAAAGCGGGGAGCTTTTATTTGGAAACGATAAAGGCTTTATTATTTTCCATCCCGATAGCTTAAAACTAAATCTGCTTATTCCTCCCGTTGTCTTAACTCGAATTAAAATTTTTGAGAAAGACTTGTTTGAAGACCTAAGTGAAACTCCTCATCTTATTTTGCAACCCAATCAAAATACATTAACATTTGAATTTTCGGCTTTAGACTATAATAATCCGGCAGCCAATAAATATCGTTATAAACTGAAAGGAAGTGATTTAGAGTGGATAGAAACAGATGCTGATAATCGTAGCATTCGTTATACCAATCTTCCTCCGGGCGAATATACTTTTTTACTCAAAGGATCAAATAACGACGGCGTTTGGGGAGGTCTTTCTACTCCGGTAAATATCACTATAGAATCGCCTTTTTGGACAAAATGGTGGTTTATAATGATTACAATATTTTTTATTATCGGTTTTATTGTTTTGGCAATTTTAAAACGCGAAAAAGAATTTTTACGAGAAAAGAAAACCCGAGAGTTAGAGCATAGCTTTTTACGATCGCAGATGAACCCACACTTTATTTTTAATAGTTTGGGAGCTATTCAAAGTTATATTTTTAAAAACAGGCCTGTAGATGCCGGAACTTATTTATCTAATTTTGCGGAGTTAATCAGATTAATTCTCGTCAATTCTCGTCACGAATTAATATTACTTGATAAAGAAATTACAACATTAAAGCATTATTTAGAATTACAGAAACTTCGGTTTGCCGATAAACTTGATTATCGTTTTGAAATAGATAAAAAATTAAATTTAGAATCTATTAAAATCCCTCCTATGATGCTTCAGCCATTTATTGAAAATTCTATAGAACATGGCTTTAAAAAAGCAAAAATAACTGGTACAATAATTATTCGCGTCTATAAAGAAAAGGATACGATTACTATGGAAACAGAAGATAATGGTATTGGTATTATTGCGTCCGAAAAAGGAAAAAGAAAAACAGAGCCTTCTTATCATTCACTTGCAACTAAGATTACACGCGAACGAATTAAGAATTTGAATAAAAGAAAAAAGAAAAAAATAATTCTGACTATTATCGATTTAAAAACTTTAAACCAAAATCTAAAAGGTACACGAGTATCTATTAAAATTCCTTTGATACATATAAATTTTGAAAACTGATTATTATGATAAAAGCAATTTGTATTGACGATGAACAACATGCTCGCGAATCAATTATCGATTTGTTAAAGCTTAGCAATTCCGATATTGAAATAGTTGGTGAAGCCGATAGTGTTGAATCCGGAATATTGACAATAGAAAAACTAAAACCGGATTTGGTTTTTCTTGATATTCAGTTAAACGACGGAATGGGTTTCGATTTATTAAAACGACTATCAAAAATTGATTTCAAACTAATTTTTATTACCGCTTACGAAGAATTTGCTCTTAGAGCCTTTAAATTCTCAGCCATAGATTATTTGCTTAAACCCATAAATCCTCCCGATTTTTTTGCAGCTCTTAGTAAAACGGAAATCCTTCACGAAAAAGAAAATCAACATAAATATTTACAAGCTCTTTTATCACACTTAAACCCCAACGACAGAAAAAGAAAAAAATTAGTGTTACGAACAGCCGAAAGTATTCACTTGATTGATATACAAAGTATTATACGCTGCGAGGCAAACAGTGGATATACAAAATTCTTTCTTGATAACGATAAAAATATTTTAGTCTCAAAAGGTTTGATAGAATATGATGAACTATTGAGTAGCTGCGGATTTATTCGCACACATCAATCCCATCTTATCAATATAAATTTTATAGAGAGTTATGAGAAAACCGAAGGTGGTTATATTATGATGCAGGATAAAACTATCGTCCCCGTATCCAACAGAAAAAAAGAAAGTATTATCCGACTTTTTGATCAACTATAAAAAGCCTGAATATTCTTAATACCGGTAATGATTCGATTTCAATTATTTTATTCATTTAAATTCGT